>MDTB01103508.1_pt1 | contig 14054 bp, 15 predicted proteins | sample 811161 | NCBI WGS metagenome assembly MDTB01 (sample SAMN05326650, study PRJNA326480) | marine metagenome | isolation source: seawater | place: Mediterranean Sea | collected 2009
AACATATTCTCAAATGATGAAAGTTCGTCAGTCGTTAATAGATAATAATATTATGCCAAGGCGTTATTTTTATCCATCTCTAAATACCCTGAAATATTTAGGGTCTAAATCAAAACAAAAATGTCCTGTATCAGAAAGTATTGCAGAGAGAGTGCTTTGTTTACCCCTTTATTATGACTTGGGTTTCAATACAGTAGAGAAAGTGTGTTCAGTGATCGTTAAGACTTTAAAATGAAGCTTGGCATTATGCAGCCTTATTTTTTCCCTTATATTGGATACTTTCAGTTAATTAACGCCGTTGATACCTTTGTGTTGTTTGATGACGCTCAACATATGAGGCATGGCTGGATAAATCGTAATCGCATACTAAAACCTAATGCTAGTTGGCAATATATTTTGGTTCCACTAAAAAAATACCCCCATAAAGAATTAATTAAAAATGTGCAAATTCAGCTAAATTCCAAATGGAAAGAGTTAATAATAGGGCAGTTGGAGCATTACAAAAAAAAAGCAAGGTATTTTGAGGAAACTAATGAGCTAATTAGAGAAATTCTATTTAGTCAAAATGAGCAAAACATTGCTATGATAAATTTTTCCATATTAAAAAAGCTATCTGAATATCTTGGTATGAATACGAAAATAATCGTTTCATCTGAACAGAACTTCGATTATGAGAATGTCAGCAATTCAGGTGAGTGGGCACTTCGGATTGCTGAGCAAATGAGTGCAGATGAATATATTAATCCCTTAGACGGTAAAGATTTATTTAATCCAGAGAAATTTTTATCAAGCAATATAAGGTTATCATTCTTGGAATGTGACAAAATTGAATATAATCAGGTTAATGAATTTGAACCCAATTTGTCTATTATAGATGTTCTAATGTTCAATGGAAAGGCAGGAGTTCAAAGTTTGTTAAGCCATTATTCGACCAGGACTTTTAAAAATAATGATTATTAGAAAAGCTGTTGACAGAGAGCGTTTTGCTCATCGATTGTTATTTACATCATCCTCTAGAATTGCATGGAAGCTAATTTTAGAAAGTCTTACTTTTCCAGATAATGCTTGCATTTTGCTTCCTGCCTATATAGGAATAACTGATCGTGAGGGCTCTGGAATTATGGACCCAGTTGAATCTACCAATATTTCTTACTCTTTGTATTATCTGGACGACCATCTCCGACCTGATTTATTAGCCTTAGAAAGTTTATTAAAAACAAGAAAATATCATCTTCTTTTGATTGTTCATTACTTTGGCATTGTTCATGTTGATTTAATTAAGCTGAAAAAGCTCTGTGAGCTTTATGATGTATTGCTGATTGAGGATTGCGCTCATGTGCCTTATTCGATCTATAAATCTGAAGGACCTGGAAGTGTCGGTGATGCCGCATTCTATTCCTTACATAAGTCAATCGCAGTCAATAGCGGTGGAATTTTGCGTATTAATAATTTGGATATTCGTCCACGTACCCCATCTGATTTGGAACGATGTGACCGTCATACCTTGGAACAATTCATTAGGGTCGATATGTATTTAGTTGCAAATAAGAGACGTAAAAATTATCAATGTTTGCTAAAATATTTAAAAGATATAGAGGGTATAACTATTTTATATCCCAATATTGAGAATTTAGTGCCTCATGACTTCCCAATTTTAGTGCATGATGAACTTCGCGAAAAACTTTATTTTGAACTCTTAAAAGAAGGTATGCCAACCATTGCATTATATTATCGATTAATAGATGTAATTACTTTAGATGCTTTTCCAATCAGCCACATGATTTCAAAAAGTATACTTAACCTGCCTGTTCACCAAGATACAAATGAAGAAGACTTGAAGCATTTAGCTAAAAAAATAAAAACAAAGCTGCTTGATTTAAGATTAAATTAACAAAAGGGATAAATTTAAAAAAAATGGTAGATAAAAAGAAAAATGATTGGAAAAGCCATTTCGATAAAAATGCAAATCTTTTTAAAGATTCACTCTATAAACAAGTTGCAAAAACAGTTAATGGAGTTCCTGTAGACAGCGGCCAATTAGACGTTATCGCTAATAATATTATTAATAAATTAGCGCTCAAATCCGATGACGTGTTAATAGATCTGTGTTGTGGTAATGGTTTAGTAACCAAAGTTTTAGCTGAGAATGTAAAAAAAGTTATTGGGATAGACTTTTCTAAAGAGCTAATTAAAGTAGCAAAAGAAGCTAATCACGCTGAAAATATTTCATATATATCACAAGATGTTTTAGAGATGAGCGATGAGTTGTTTATTGAAGGACCAAAGTTTTATATGTATGAAGCGCTTCAACTTTTTTCTATAGATATGTTTACACAACTTCTTAAAATTATGTCTGTATGTTCTGGAGCAAAATTTTTTATTGGAAGTGTGCCCGATAAAGATCGATTATGGGATTATTATGACACAGAAGAAAAAAAATTATTTTATCACAAATGCGAGGATGAAAATAACTCACATATGGGACATTGGTGGATGAAATCTGACTTGGAATCACTAGCGCTTGAAAATGGATTTAAAGTGACTTTTTTAAGTCAATATTCACAACTTTACACATCTTATTATCGATTCGATTGTTTATTTGAAAATAATAATGAATAAAGTAGCTATTTTTGGAGTCCCTCGCTCTGGAACATCATGGTTGAGTCAAATTTTTAATAGCCATCCTGATGTTTGCATGAGGTATCAACCTTTATTTTCTTATGGACATAAAGGTAAGTTAAATCAAATGTCCACGCAAATGGAAATATATTCTTTTTTTGAAGATATTTACAACACTAGTGATGATTTTGTTCTTTCAGTTAGTGAAGTACAAAAAGGTATTTATCCAGTTTTTATAAAATCAAAAATAGAATCTCATATAATCTTTAAAGAAACTAGGTATCTTCATATCATTGAAAATGTATTGTCGAAATGTCCAGATATAAAGATTATAGGGATTGTTAGAAACCCTCTAGCAGTTATTGCCTCCTGGTTTAAAGCTCCTAAAGAATTTTGTTCTCAATGGAAAATTCTTGATGAATGGCGATTTGCGCAAAGTAAAAATCAGAACAAACCTGAAGAGTTTTTTGGTTTCGAGAAGTGGAAAGAGGCGACTGAAAATTTTCTTCAATTTGAAAAAACTTATCCAAATCAGTTCAAGTTGGTTCGTTACGACTCTCTTAATCACAAATCATGCAAAACTACTGAAGGGCTATTTAAATTTTGCGGACTAAGTTTTAACAAGCAAGTTGATAATTTTATTAAAGATAGTAAGTCAATCCATTCTGAAGACCCATATTCGGTTTTTAAATCTCAGGGGGATGTTAATAAGTGGAATGATATATTGCCATGTGATATTGTAAAAGAGGTTAAAAAAGAATTAAAGAATTCGCGTTTACAAACTTTTCTTGATGAAAATTCTAATGCCTAAAGTCTCTGTCATACTAATCTCATACAATCATGAAAAATTTATTCGTGAAGCGATAGAGAGCGTATTAAATCAAACCTTCACTGATTTTGAACTGATTATTTGGGACGACGCATCTAGTGATGATTCCTGGGCCATTATCAATAGCTACAACGATTCTAGGATAAAAGCATTTCTTAATGATGAAACTAGACGGGGTATATATGGCATCAACAAGGCTATTTCAGAGGTTGCTTCGGGTGAATATTTAGCTATACACCATTCAGATGATGTGTGGGCATCCGAGAAGCTGCAAAAGCAGGTCGGCTTTTTGGATTCCAATCCGATCTACGGCGCGGTGTTTACAAAAGTGCTAGCTATTGGGGAAGACGGCCTAAAGTATAAAGATAATAATAATTATTATGCAAATATTTTTGAGCAGCCTAACAGAACCAGACATGAGTGGCTGAACTATTTTTTTTATCACGGCAATGCTCTTTGCCACCCTAGTGTTCTCATTCGAAAACAGTGCTTTACAGATTGTGGCCAATATCGTTACGGCATGGCACAGGTCGGAGATTTTGATATGTGGATACGCATATGTTTGAAGCATGAGATTTATGTTCTGCAAGAAAAGTTGGTTTATTTCCGGGTAAGAGACAATGAAGCAAACAGCAGTGGTAATCGTCCTGAAGTCGGTATTCGTGTCTCGATTGAATACCATAATATATTGAACAATTACTTGATGATTGATACTTATGAAGAAATGAAAAGTATTTTCCCGAAGGCAAAGGAATACTATCGGGAAGATGGATTTGAGCCGAAATTCACTTTAGCAATGTTTGCAACAGAAAAAAATATGCCTAACTGGATCAAGTTGTTTGGTATGAAGCTGCTTTTTGACTTAATTAATGATTCAGCTAAAGCGAAAAAAATAAAATCACTTTATGGATTTGATTATCGTACATTGATCGCACTTACGGCAAAGTATGATGTGTTTTCATTGTATTGTTGAATGAGAGGTATAAGCAGTTAGCCGGGCGAGATATTCAAATAGACGAATTAATAAAATGTGTAAGGCAAGAAAAAATGAAATATGAATAATAAACTTAATTCAAAATCCACTAATAAAATAGGTCAAAACAAAGAATTAGAATTCACGGGAGAGCGATATTTGCCGAGTGAAGAAGGTCAAATTGAGCTTGAGCACCTGCACCGTTACATTATCGCACGTGAAATTGTTAAGGATAAGGTGGTTTTGGATATTGCCAGCGGGGAAGGTTACGGATCAAATTTTCTCGCTGAGGTGGCTAGCAAAGTGATTGGGGTTGATATTTCTGTTGAGACAATATTGCACTCACAGAGCAAATACCAGCGAGAAAATCTTGAATTCATGGAGGGTTCATGTGTAAAAATTCCATTGGAAACTGCATCGGTAGACGTAGTAGTGAGTTTTGAAACAATTGAGCATCATGCGGAGCACGAAGAAATGATGCAGGAGATTCGACGCGTCTTACGTCCGAAAGGCGTGCTGATTATTTCGAGTCCGGATAAACATGAATTTACTGAAATACATAAATATTCTACTCATTATCATGTTAAGGAATTGTATCAAAACGAATTTGAATGCTTATTGAAAAGATATTTCCCTAATATCCAGATGTATGGCCAACGGGCTGGATATGGATCAAACCTTGCTCCGTTAGAGCAATCTAGTGGTTCAGCTTGTATAAATTATGTGGGTAATCTGGAGACACTTTCAAAAAAAACTGGAGTATCCAGACCTATATATTTTGTCGCTGTAGCTTCAGATCTCGCTTTGCCAGTGCTGGGCAGTAGCTTCTTTGAAAGCTCTCAGGATGCGATGCAGGAAAAAGATCGGCAGATGCAGGAAAAAGATCGGCAGATTCAGGAAAAAGATCGGCAGATTCAGGAAAAAGATCGGCAGATTCAGGAAAAAGATCGGCAGCTTCAGCATTGGAGGCCCATCACTAAAATTATAAGTTATGTAGTCCGTCCAATTATTTATTTAAAACTCCTGTTCAATTGGTCAGCCTACCTTGTAACTGGAAATATTAAATTCTTATTGAAAGGTAATGGGGTAAATAGAGCCGTAAGCACTCTGCCAGCGCAGAACAAAAGTACTCCAAAAAGAAATATTCTTCTGATTAGTCAATATTGCCCTTCACGAGCACATGCCGGAGGTCTACGCATTCTCGATCTTTATTCGCAAATAAGAAAGGATTTTCCGGAAATAACGATTGACTTGTACACGCACAAATTCGAGGAAATTGATATGTCTTATGCCAATATTGATGGGATATTTGATAAAGTTTATTTTTCTTCATCAGAATATTTGACACTGAATGAATTGCTGATTTTGCAAGAAGAAAAAATTTGCTACTACGATGTGGTTGATCTCCAGTTCATTAAAGCTGCACTCGATATAAATGGATTCCGCAAGCTGGCTAAAAAGACTTTGTATACTCCTATGGAATCCTTATCAAGAAGTTTATGGCTGAGAATAAAAGGTTGTTATAAGAAGAGAAATAAATCTTCACTTTCTCAGGTAGGAAGGGAGTTTGCTTTGGCAGTCTTGGAAGTTATAGTCTGCTTCAAAGCCGACCAGATAGTATGTGTGTCTAAATCAGATGCTGCATTTCATAGACGGATTGGCCGTTGTGATAAGATTAAGGCTCTTGAAACAGGGATTTCGCCCTTTGAATTTTCTGATGTGCTGTCAGGGGATACTATTGAGATAAATGCCGATAAGAAGAAAAACATAATTGCTCTGGTAGCTTACTTTGGATCAGAAACCAATATCATTGCTACGAAATGGTTTCTGGACAATGTCCATCCTTTGATCAAAGCGCAGGTTCCCGATTATGTTTTCAACGTGGTCGGCAAGGGTGATCTGACCCCCTTTAAGTGCTATCAGGACTCAACAATTATGTTCGTCGGCGAAGTACGATCATTAAAGCCCTACATTTTGGAAGCAAAGGTTGCGATTGCACCTGCTCTCGGTGGATCTGGCTTTCGTGGCAAAATCAATCAATATTCGATTTTTGGTGTTCCATGCGTCGCGTCTCCCATTGCTGCAAATAGTTTGGCTTATCAGGACGGGCACGACATTTCTATTGCTGATGAACCGGGACTCTTTGCCGAGCGATGTATAGAATTACTCAAGGACAACAGCCTGAACGAATCCATGGGAAAGCGCGCAAGAGAAACTTGCTTTGAGGAATATACCTGGGAGTCAAAACGGAAAATAATCAGTGATATTTATGGTTTGGAGGACAGCATATAAATAGTTATTCAAAAGTAACTGCGGTCGTTCCCTCGTATAATCATGCTGGCTTTTTGCGGCAACGACTGGAATCCATCCTGGAACAGAGTTACCGGAATGTTGAGCTGATTGTCATCGACGATTGTTCGAGTGATGACTCAGACGAGGTTATCAAGTCTCTACTAAAACAGCATGATTTTCAGTACATTCGCAATCCCAAAAACTCGGGCACACCTTTTGCAATTTGGGAAAAAGCCGGGTCGTTGGCTACGGGCGACTATATATGGATATGCGAAAGCGATGATTTTGCAGATCCGACCTTTCTCGAAACTGCAGTTGATAAAATGCAAGAAAACCCCGATGCGGTGCTCTTCTATTGTAATTCTTCAGTTGTCGATAAAGAGGGCAAGCAGGTAGGCCATACCGACACCTATTTCCACGAAGTCTGGCGCGAGTCCCGCTGGGATGACGATTTCACAAGTATCGGCGTTGCCGAGCTTGCCGGTTACCAATGTCGCGGACAAACAGTTCCAAATATGAGTTCAGCTCTGATTTCAACTAAGGCGTTCAGGCAAGCTTATAACCCGATCCTTAAGCGATTCAAGCTGACAGGGGACTGGATTTTTATTGGACAGCTGATGCGTCATGGACAGGTAGTTTACTGCAAGAGAACATTAAGCAATTTTCGCAAACATGAAAACACTGCTAGAGTAAGGGTCAAATCTGGTCGCTCCCAGGCTGAATTCATGCTTACTAAATATTTATTGTTCCGTGAAACAGGCAAACCACTTCGCGGATTAGCAACCACCATGGCATCTGATGTAATTCGGTTTTTACATGAACCGGCCAAGTGGTATGATGTCGTTAAAATAATGTTTAAAATATCGCCTAAGGCTTCACTGCGGTTCGGAATTGTTTTTTTAGCATCACTTCTCATGAATGGATTTCTACTAAAAGAGTTTTATCAACGTTATAAGCGAGCCAAAGGGAATAAAAATGCAGGAACAAATAAAACTTAACAAGTCGGATAAATTTTTGATTACAGGGGGGACGGGTCTAGTTGGACGACCCTTGGGAAAACTCCTAGCCGATCAAGGATTCAAAAATATTATTTCTATTGGTAGTCGTGATTGTGATTTGCGCGATGGTATCGAGGTTCAAAAGCTGTTTTCCAATATTTCTCCTGATTACGTATTTCATCTGGCCGCGCGGGTTCATGGGATAGGAGGAAATGCTAAATACAAATCGGATGTGCTTTATGAAAATGTGATGATCAACACAAATGTGGTTGAGCATGCTCGACGCAATGGGGTCAAAAAAATTGTAGCAATGGGTTCGGGTTGTGTGTATCCAGAACTGAAAGGACAAGAAGAGCTTTTTGAAAATCAAGTATGGAAAGGGCCACCACACCCATCAGAAGATTCTTATGCTCACTCCAAACGCATAATGCTTGCACATCTTGATGGCGCAAAAAAGCAATACGGCTTGTCTTCGGCCTTTGTTATCAGTGGCAACCTATATGGCCCGCACGACAGTTTTAATATTGAGGAAGGCCATGTTATTCCTTCACTTGTGGCAAAGTTCTTTGCTGCTTCGCGTGAAGATAAGTCAGTGAACGTTTGGGGGAGCGGTGTGGCTATTCGTGACTTCTCGTATTGTGATGACACTGCCGAGGCTTTGATTGCAATACTTCGAAACGTCGAAGGTGCTGTTAACATGGGTAGCGGGATGAGACACCCCATTCGCGACATTGTACATGTACTGCAAGCGCTTACTGGTGTTCCAGTTGAATGGGACGTTAAAAAGCCAGATGGTCAACTCGTACGCTATTACAATTTAGATATACTTGAAGGCACTGGTTTTAAAGCAAAAGTTGGTTTGGAGGATGGGGTCCGCCTAACCTATGAGTGGTATGCGGCAAATTGGCAGGCTGCTCGGAAATAATGATTTGATGGTTAAATTTTTCAGGTGGATGATAACCCTTAGTATTTTACTAAAGGTGCGTAGACTGATAATTGAAATCAAGAAAATTTTTATTAAATATAATTTAAAGAAGGCTGAATGTATGAGAATACATAGAATACGAACTTATGATGGGTTTATTGAACATACAACAAGAAACAAAAGGATGATTGAAAATCATCAGGCGTTCTTGAGGCGGGTAACACCAACCTCTCAAGTTCCATTTACAGTGCTAGGCTATTCTTACACTGCTGGTAAGCAAGTTGATTTTCTTGTTGACTTTCAACACTCTGATAAAAATGGACAAGTAAATTGGCGAGAGTCTGTGAATTGCCCAGAGACTTTTTTCAACAATCGGATGAGAGCAACTTTCCACTTGTTCGATCTCGAGATGGAATCATACCAGGATAGCAAGATATACATCACAGAGCAGGTAACTCCTATATACACTTACTTTGCAAATAAATTTCCCAATACAGTTGGGAGTGAATTTCTTGGAGATAAAATACCTTTTGGAAGTGTCGATAAAAATGGCGTACGTAATGAGACGTTGTGTGCATTGACTTTTCCCGATCAATCATTCGATATCTTAATCTCGCTGGATGTGTTAGAACATATACCTGATTACGAGCAAGCATTTAAGGAATGTGCTCGAGTGGTCAAGGATGGGGGCCGGATGATGTGGTCAGTACCTTTCATTTCAGACAATCGTATAAACTCCATACGGGCAAAGATCGAAAATGATGAGATTAATTACATTTTGCCACCAGAATATCATGGAGATCCCTTATCTGGCGATGGAGTTTTATGCTTTCAACATTTTGGCTGGGAGATGCTTGAACAAATGCGCTCTGCAGGATTTCGAGACGCCTACGCTCTAACCTATAATTCAAGTGAATTTGGTTATCTGGGTGGCGAACAATATATGTTTGTGGCAATTAAATAATATAGGTGATTTGATGAATAAAAAAATATTGATTACAGGCATTACTGGCCAAGTAGGTTCGCAGTTGGCAGATTATGTTCTTGAGAATACGCAATACGATGTAGTGGGAATGATGCGATGGCAGGAGCCAATGGATAACTTGCATCATTTAACAAACCGAATCAATAAAAAAGATCGGATTAGTATTTACTATGGGGATTTGAGTGACTACGCATCTATCTCAAGAATGCTCAGAGATATGCGACCACATTTTATTTCCCATCTGGCAGCGCAATCCTATCCCAAAACATCCTTTAATATTCCGATTGAGACTCTTCAGACCAATATCATTGGTACGGCTAATATTCTGGAAAATATTAGGCAATTAAAAGAGGTAAACGGTTATGATCCGATCGTGCATGTGTGTTCGTCTAGTGAGGTTTATGGAAAAGCAAAGCCGGGTGCTCCATTGAACGAAGAGACAGTATTTCATGGCGCTAGTCCTTACAGCATTAGCAAAATTGGCACGGATTACTTGGGACAGTTTTATGGTGAAGCTTATGGCATCCGAACCTTTCTCACGAGAATGGGGACGCACTCGGGGCCAAGGCGTAGCGACGTTTTTTTTGAGAGCACGGTGGCTAAGCAGATTGCTTTGATTGAGGCTGGTTATCAAGAGCCCATTTTGAAGGTAGGCAACCTAGCTAGTAAGCGAACCTTCCAGGACTCTAGGGATGCTGTCAGGGCTTATTTTATGCTACTTGAAGAGAGCGATAAAGGGAATATCAAGTGTGGGGATTATTTCAATATTGCAGGGGAAGAAGCTTTTCAGCTGCCAGAAGTGATACAGATTCTATTGGGCATGAGCACGCGGAAAGATATTAGAATTGTTAATGATGAAGAAAGATTGCGCCCAATTGATGCTGACTATCAGATGTTTGACAATTCAAAGATACGGTCTGTGATTAATTGGAAGCCGGAAATACCGGTAATGCAAATGTTTTCTGATTTGCTTGACCATTGGCGGAGTGAAATCGCTAAAGGAAAAATTCCATTAAATCGCTAATCTTGATACAATGATTTTGTTTTTATTCATGGAAAAAGTAAAAAACTAATGTTAACCATTAGAGCTCGTGCGCCATTACGACTTGGCATTGCTGGAGGCGGTACTGATGTTTCTCCTTTTTGTGATTTGCATGGCGGCTATGTTCTCAACGCCACTATCGACCGATATGCCTATGCGGTATTAAAAACACTGGATGAGCCGATTGTTCGATTTGTAGCAACTGACCAGAAACTGGTGAAAGTGCAAGCAATTAATGAACCTGAGGTTTTAAACGGCAAGTTGGACCTGCATAACGCGGTCTACCACCACATGATTCGTAATTATAATGGCGGCAAGGCTATTCCGCTCGAGTTGAGTACGTTTTGCGACGCCCCGCCAGGTTCCGGCCTGGGCTCGTCTTCGACACTAGTTGTAGTAATGATCCGCGCCTTTATGGAACTACTCAATCTCCCCTTGGATGACTATACCATTGCACACCTTGCCTACAAAATTGAGCGTGTTGATTGTGGCTTGCAGGGCGGCAGGCAGGATCAGTATTCAGCGACTTTTGGAGGATTTAACTTCATGGAGTTTTATTCGGGTGAGAGAGCAGTCATCAATTCACTGAGGATCAAGAATTGGATCATCTGTGAGTTGGAAGCTTCCTTGCTTTTGTTTTACACGGGTGTTTCCAGAGATTCGTCCAAGATCATTTCCGAACAAAGTAGTAATATTAAATCTGGTTTGATAGATAGTATAGAGGCGATGCACGGCATTAAGAATGAAGCACTAACGATGAAAGAGTGTTTACTGCGTGCAGACTTTGGCGGGATTGTAGATTCGATGCGTGTTGGGTGGGTTAACAAGAAACGTTCGGCTACATCAGTCTCAAACCCTCACATTGATAAAATTTATGACGAAGCAATATCAGCAGGTGCATTGGCAGGTAAAGTCTCAGGTGCCGGTGGTGGAGGTTATATGATGTTCTTCGTTCCGCCTGAGAAACGTTTAGATGTCAGCAGGGCGCTGATTAATTTCAACGGGCAGGTAAGTAATAGCCACTTCACCAAGCACGGTTCACAGGCATGGAGAATTTGATGAAGAACTATATCGCAACACAAATAGAAGAGACGCGAGCTAAAGGGTTGATTTTTGCGGGGATGACAGGTAACCGTGGTGGTTCAATGCCAGAGTTGTGCGATTATATGTTAGAACTGCCATCTAGTGACACACCTAAAATACAGAAGGGACATTTACTATTGGACCATATCATTTGTGGCTTAGTGGAAAATGCTATGTTCAAACCGACAAGCTGATGGAGGCGATTGTTCTCTCCGGTGGTTTTGGTACTCGGCTGCGTCAGGTGGTGCCAGATCTACCAAAGTCGATGGCGCCTATCGCTGGACGCCCATTTCTGGAAATACTGCTTTCCAATCTTGCGCAAAAAGGTTTTACTCGAGTAGTTCTCTCACTCGGCTTCATGGCCGACAAGATAATTTCACATTTTGGAGAGCGTTACGAAAGCATGGAGCTGGTGCACGAGGTGGAGAAGCAGCCCTTGGGAACAGGGGGTGCGATCCGTGCCGCACTGGCGCGTTGCGAGTCCGACCATATATTCGTGTTCAACGGTGATACTTACCTCAACCTCGAAGTTAACGAACTAGAAAACTTGTGGCAAGCCCACCACCGTCCAGTGATCGTGTTGCGCGAGGTGCCCAATACTGCTCGTTTTGGTAGGGTAGAAGTAAATAATGGGCGGGTCAGCTCTTTCTGTGAGAAGGGTTCATCTGGCATTGGGCTGATCAATGCGGGTTGTTATGTATTGCCGCAAGGCGCGTTGGACGCCTTTCCAAAGGGACATAACTTTTCGCTAGAAACAGAATATCTTTCTAAAGAGTTGAGTATTATGCACTTCGATGGTTTCGTGACGCGTGGTTATTTTATTGATATCGGCGTGCCGGAGGATTATGCGCGCGGCCAGATTGAGCTTGCCGGCTTATGAATTCAGCATAACACTTGCGCTGATCCTTGATCATGATGGTGCCATCAACTAAGGCAATCATTGTAATATTTATATAATTGATTATTATAGAAAAATTAATTAATTAATATGTGGTATGTAATCAAATCGAAGCCTAAACAAGAAAGTAATCTTTATAAGCTGATATCACACCATGATATTTTTTATCCTCAGTATAAAAAAACAATTCATTCACTAGCTCCTTACTTCAATCAATATCTCTTCATTAACTCCAATAATATTTTAAGAGATGTTAATGATTTAAAATATACTAAAGGACTGCACTCATTTCTAAAAGTTAACGATACTTATCAATCAATAAGAGACGATTTTATGGAACATTTACAATTATTTTTTGACAATAATGGAGTTCTATTGCCTATTTTGGAAATTGAGCAAAAGGTTAAATTGCTTGATCCTGTATATAAAGACGTTGAATTTATTATCAAAGAGCAATTATCAACAAACCGATTCATTTTATTAACTAAATCATTTAATCATAATTTTAAGTTCACTGTAACTCGTGATCACATTACCATTTAATTGGACGTTAAGTCTTCCTGGTATCCAGCTTATGTCGATATGCGCCTATTATGTCTTTAATTTTATTGACAGAGGTATTAGTAATATTTTTCTACTTCTTACTTTATTTCTATGTCTAATTGATTACAAAAGACTTTATGAGAATATAAGAGAACATAGAGTATTAGTCATACCTATTATTTTATTAAGTGTTTGGGTTACTCTCGTTGGCATCTATCATCAAAGCCCTCTTCATGAGCTTGATAATTACTATCGTTTTCTCTTACTGATACCACTATTAATAATTGCTATTAAAGATTATCAATTGATATTTGTGCTTAATATATGCGCTGTAGGAGCTTTAGGGCATTTATTTTATACTTATCTGGGCGATGATATCGGGAGATATCAAGGGACATCATCTAATGCTATTACCTACGCAAATCTATGTGCCTTGCTTTCTATTATGTGTATTTATTATTTTTTTATTAAAAAACATCATTCAATTTATTTATTATTATCTAGTTTAGTCTTTTTATACATATTGGTTGTAACACAAACCAGAGGCCCTTTTATTGGTATTATAATAAGTTTCATTTACCTTATCTTTTTAACTCGAAGCAGATTATTAGTAACAATTATATCAATCATATTTATATCGTTAATATTTGTTCCCAACCCTTTAAGCGATAGAATAAAAGTAATAAGTCAAATAAATTTAGAGATTCATAATGATACTGATAATTTTAAACCTATTCATGGATCAGTCTCGATTAATGAGAGAGTATTTTATTTACAGTACGGTTTAGAAAGACTTAAAAATCATTTAATGGTTGGAATAGGGCCACATCGTTTAGAAAAAGAAATGTTAGATTATACTAAGAAAAA
>MDTB01191262.1_pt1 | contig 14054 bp, 1 predicted proteins | sample 811161 | NCBI WGS metagenome assembly MDTB01 (sample SAMN05326650, study PRJNA326480) | marine metagenome | isolation source: seawater | place: Mediterranean Sea | collected 2009
ATGTAACCTTGTCAAATAATGTCATTATAAATGGAACAGGAAATGCAACAACAACTATTTCCACACCTTTGACCGTTACTAGACCCATATTAGCAGAAGATTTAAGTGTAAATGGAACATTAACTGCAAATTACGCTGATGATTCAGTTCCCCAAACTGCAATTATAGGACTTGCAGATGCATTAAAAAGCGATTTTACAACTGATGTAACAACAACACAAAGATTATTTGTAGATGAAGATGTTACATTGAATAAGCGTTTATTCATAGCAAATGATCTTTCCTTGGGAGGAAATGTATTCATGGGTTCATCTACAGGTAAAGTAAATGTTTTTGATTTATCTATAAATGATGATGCATCAGTAAAGGGAGACCTTCATGTTGATGGAAAATTATATGTAAATTATGCGGATGGTTCTATTCCTCAATCTGCACTAGAAGCAAGTGAGAGTAGTTCAACATTTACAACTGACTTAGCAACAACAAAACGTGCGTTTGTAGATGATGATATGACATTAAGTAAACGTTTGTTTATTGCAAATGATTTGTCAATGGCAGGAAACTTATTTATGGGAGGCATAAACAGTAAAATTAGTGTATTTGACTTATCTATAAATGACGATGCATCTGTAAAGGGAGACCTTCATGTGGATGGAAATTTCTTTGCAACAAATTACGCTGACGATTCTATTCCACAAAGTGCGATTATAGGAGGTGTTGGTTCTAATGTATTTACAGAAGACATTCAAGCTGGTGCAAGAGCCTTTGTAGATGAAGATGTAACATTCAAAAAGAGATTGTTTATTGCAAATGATTTATCATTAGGAGGAAATGTATTTATGGGAAGCAATAATAGTAAAGTTACAGTATTTGATTTATCAGTAAATGATGATGCATCAGTAACTGGAGATTTACACGTGGGAGGAGCATTAGTTGCAAATTTTTCAGATGAATCTATTCCTCAAAGTGCAATTATTGGTGGTGTAGGTTCTAGTGTATTTACAGAAGACATTTCAGCTAATAAAAAGATGAATATTGATGATACAGTTACAATGAATAAAGGATTAATAGTAGCCAATGATTTATCAATGGGAGGAAGACTCTTCATAGGTTCTGAAATAGGTAAAATTTCCGTATTTGATATTTCAATTAATGATGACGCTTCTGTTAGTCGTAATCTTCATGTAGATGGAACCTTGATTGTTGGAAACTACCCTTCTGATTCTATTCCTCAAAGTGCAATCATCGGTGGTGTAGGGTCTAATGTATTTACAGAAGACATTTCAGCAAATAAGAAAATGAATATAGATGATACAGTAACCATAAACAAGAATTTAATTGTGGCAACTGATTTATCCCTTGGAGGAAATATCTTTTTGGGTTCAGCAAGCAGTAGAGTAGAAGTAAAAGACATTTCAGTAAATAATGATTTAACAGTAGCTGGTGTATTAACAGCAAGTTATGCTGCAAATACCATTCCTCAAGACGCAATTATTGGTGGAGTAGGCTCAAATGTTTTTACAGAAGATATTTCAGCTAATAAAAAGATGAATATAGATGACACAGTAACCATGAATAAAGATTTGATTATTGCAACTGATTTATCATTAGGAGGAAAATTCTTTTTGGGTGGAGCTGGTAGTCAAGCACAGATATACGATATTTCAGTTAATAATGATTTAACAGTAGCTGGTATATTAACAGCAAGTTATGCTGAAAATACCATTCCTCAAGACGCAATTATTGGTGGAGTAGGCTCGAATGTTTTTACAGAGGATATTTCAGCCAATAAGAAGATGAACATCGATGACACAGTAACAATGAATAAGGATTTGGTTGTAGTAACTGACTTATCCTTAGGTGGAACTCTTAATATGGCTGCAAGTCAAGCAAAGATATACGATATTTCAGTAAATAACGACTTAACAGTTGCTGGAAACATAATAGCTAATTATCCCGCAGAAACTATTCCTCAAAGTGCAATTATTGGAGGTGTAGGGTCTAATGTATTTACAATTGATATTTCAGCAAATAAGAGAATGTTCATAGATGATACAGTAACAATGAATAAGGATTTGGTTATAGCAACTGATTTATCTATGGGTGGAAAAATGACAGTAAACGATATTTCTCTTAATAATGACCTTACAGTAAAAGGAAATATGGATATAGATAAAAATGTAACAATTAAGGGATTACTTAATGTTCAACAATATAGCAATCAAAATATCATTAATACAACAACAACAAATTATCAATTAATTGTTTCAGAAGATTTATCATTAAATGGTGATTTATCTGTATCAGGAGATGGAGAAATAACAAAAAGATTATTTGTAGGGGATAAGTTAGGAATAGGAAATTTAGCACCTGCAGTAAGTTTGGATTTAACAGGTAAAACTGATTCTATTCAATTACCTGCTGGTACAACCAACCAAAGACCTGGTACCATAACAGGGACTCCAGCTAAGGGTTATATTCGTTATAATACTGATACAGACCAATTTGAAGGTTATGGAGCTGGAAATACATGGGCTTCTTTGGGAGGAGTTACAGATATTGATCAAGATACATATATTAGTGCTGAAACAACCTCTGATAATGATACATTATCATTTTTTACATCTGGAGCAGAAAGAATGACACTAGATAGAGACGGTCATCTTACATTACCAGCTAGTCAAAATATAAATACAGGCGGAACAATTACAGGTTCAACGTTTGAAGCAGGCAGCATAAATGTGGCTGGCACCGCCGCTTTGACTACATTAGGTGTTTCTGGAAATACAAGTGTAAATAGTATCACTGCAAATAATATCACTGTTTCAGGCAGTATTAGTGTTCCCGATGCTTCTATACCTGCATCAGCAATTGTAGGAGAGGTAACATCAACTTCTTCTGGTAGTTCTAATTTCCTTTTGGATGTAAGTATGAACAAACGCTTGTTTGTTAATAGTGATTTATCCATGGGTGGAGATTTAACTGTTGTTGGAGATGCTTCATTTAATAATACATTACAAGCTAAAGATTTGGTAGTAACTGGAACAACCAATTTTGCTGCCGCTTCAATTAAAGCAGAAGCAATTGATGGAAATGTAGGAGTAGATTTCACAAATGATATAAGCATGAACAAAAGATTATTTGTAATGAGTGATGTATCCATGGGAGGACGCTTGGATGTTGTTGGTGATGCTTCATTTAATAATACATTCCAAACGAAAGATTTGATAGTTACAGGAACAACTTCGTTCCCTGATGCCTCTATTCCATCAGCTGCAGTAATAGGAGGAGGAGGAGGTTCAGCCGACTTCAGTTTAGATGTAAGTATGAACAAAAGATTATTTGTAATCAGTGATGTATCCATGGGTGGTCGTTTGGATGTTATTGGAGATGCATCATTTAATGGAGATCTTAATGTAACTGGAACAATAAAATCCACTGGGAATATTGTTGCTAATGTTACAGGTAATGTAAGTGGAACAGCAGCAACTGTTACAGAAAATTCACAGGGTGCTATTACCACTTTACCATCTTTAACTAATATAGGTACAAATGGTGGTTCATTAACATCAGCATCAAGTCTTACAGTTGGTGGTCCATTTCAAGTAAATAATACTTCTACTTTTTCTTCAGGTGCTTCATTTTATAACGATGTGCAAATAGGAAATCTTTCAACTGGTTTTAAAGCTTCAATATTGGGCACAAATGGAAATATAGTCACAGAAGGAGAATTATTAGTTACAGGGGACACAAAGATAAATACTGATAAATTTGTTGTAACTGCTGGAACTGGTAATACTGCTATTGCTGGAACATTAGGAGTAACTGGAGCAGCAACATTTTCTAATCATGCTACTGTAGGTGGAGCACTAGGAGTAACTGGTGTAACAACTTTATATGATGCCGCTACTATAGCTGGAACATTAGGTGTAACTGGTGTAACAACAATGTCAGATAATGCAACAGTAGCAGGAACATTAGGTGTAACTGGTGTAACAACTTTATCTGATGCTGCTACCGTAGGAGGAACATTAGGAGTAACTGGTGTAACAACTTTATCTGATGCTGCTACCGTAGGAGGAACTTTGGGCGTAGGAGGTAATTTAACCGTAGATACAAATAAGTTTGAAGTTGTTGCTGCTTCTGGAAATACAAGTGTTGGAGGCACATTATCGGTCACTAGTGATCTTGCAGTAAATGGAACTAATTTCACAGTTGCTGGGGCTACAGGAAATACATCAGTTGCAGGAACCTTAGGAGTAACTGGCGTAACAACATTATCTGATAATGCAAGTGTAGGTGGAACATTAACAGTAACAGGAGCAACAACATTAAATGATAATGTCAGTGTTGCAGACGCAAAAACATTTACAGTAGGAAATGGTGCTTCTTCATTAGGAGGTTCATTAACAGTGACAGGAGCAACAACATTAAATGATAATGTCAGTGTTGCTGATGCAAAAACATTTACAGTAGGAACAGGTGCTTCTTCATTGGGAGGTTCATTAACTGTAACAGGAGCAACAACATTAAATGAGAATGTAAGTGTTGCAGATGCAAAAACCTTTACAGTAGGAACAGGTGCTTCTTCATTAGGAGGAACATTAGCTGTAACTGGTGTATCTACTTTTAATAATAATTTGTTTGTAAAGTCCGGTGGAGTTACTAAAGTTGCAGTTACACAATCAAATGGAAATATTTATACTAGTGGATATCTAATGACTGATAGCCAATTAATAGTAGGAGATACCGATAAATTTACTGTTTTAGGAACAACCGGTGAGACCCTAATCTTTGGAGATACAAAGATTAACACAGATAAATTTGTAGTAACAGCAGCAAGTGGTAATACAGCTATTGCAGGAACATTAGATGTAACTGGAGATACAAAGATTAACACAGATAAATTTGTAGTAACGGCAGCAACTGGTAACACATCTATTGCAGGAACATTAGATATTGCTGAAGATACAAAGATTAACACAGATAAATTCGTAGTAACAGCAGCAAGTGGTAATACCGCTATTGCAGGAACATTAGATGTAGATGGTAATGCAGTATTAAAGAGCGATTTATCATTAAATCAACAATTATTTGTTGGTCAAAATGCGGTATTTGATAAAGATGTTACGATTGAAGGTAATTTGAATGTTCAACAATATCAAAGTGAAAATATTATCAACACAACTACAACCAATTATCAATTAATTGTATCTGAAGATTTGTCATTGAACGGAAGACTTTTCGCAGATTATGATGCTTCATTTGGTGCTAACATATTTGTAGAAAACAAGTCTATTTTACACAATGATGTATCCATGAACAGCCGTTTGTTCGTATTTGGTGATGTATCAATGAACAATGACTTATTTGTTAATGAAAAATCCATATTAAATAATGATGTATCCATGAACAGTCGTTTGTTTGTATTTGGTGATTCTTCTTTTAATAATAATGTATTTGTTAAAGGAACATTGGATGTAAGTGGAGCAATCAGTATGGACGGTGATGTATCTTTGAACAGTTCATTGTTCATAGCAAATGATATTTCAGTAAATGGTATTAATATTGGTCGCGGAGCAGGTAATTCCGATACAAATACAGTTGTAGGTAAAGATGCTCTTATATCTAATTCAACTGGAACAAAAAATACTGCATTTGGTATTGATTCATTAAAGTTCAATACAACTGGTATTAGTAACGGTCAAAGGTGTGGAAATAGTTGTTGTTGCATTTCCTGTTCCATTTATAATGACATTATTTGACAAGGTTACATCTTTGTTTGCAAATAATCTTTCATTTAATGTTAAATCTTTCTCTATCAACACTTTATTAAAAGATACATCACCCTTTACAAACAATCTTTTATCTACATTTACATCTGCATCTGTGAAATTAGTATCTACTAATCCAATCCCACCATCAATTGCTGCTTGAGGAATGACTCCTGTTCCATAATTACCTACTGTTAATGTTCCAGTTACATCCAAGTTCTTAGCTGCAGTTACATTTTCACTGAATGTTGCTTCGCCAGTTTGAAATAATCTCTCTGCAATTGTAGTATCCTTAACTACAACCAGATTTTTTCCAAATGATACATCATCTGCTACAAAAAGACGCTTTGTAGTTACTACATCATCTGTAAAATTTGTATCAGTTAATCCTACACCACCAATAAGTGCTGATTGAGAAATTGAATTATCAGCATAATTTGCTGTTAATGTTCCAGTTACATCTAGGTTCTTAGCTGCAGTTACATTTTCACTGAATGTTGCTTCGCCGCTTTGAAATAATCTGTTTGCAATTGTAGCATCTCCTATTACTGTCATGGTTTTTCCAAATGATACATCACTTGCTACAAACAGTTTTTCACTGCTAACAATATCTGTTGTAAAATTGGTATCTGCTAATCCAATTCCACCATTAATTGCTGCTTGAGGAATAGTACCTGTTCCATAATTACCTACTGTTAATAACCCATTTACTGTTAATCCTTTTTCGGCAGTTACATTTTCGCTAAATGTTGCTTCGCCCTGTTGATATAAATTGCTTGAAATTGTAGCATCTCCTATTACTGTCATGGTTTTTCCAAACGATACATCACTTGTTACAAATAGTCTCTTTGCTGCAACAACATCATCGCTAAAATTTGTATCTAAAAGACCAACTCCTCCAGTAATTGCAGATTGAGGAATTACGCCTGTTCCGTAATTATTAGCTGATAATGTTCCTCCTACTGTTAAATTATTTGCAACATATACTTTATTACTAAAGGAAGCATCTGCCTGTGCAAATAATCTATTCTTCAATACTGTATCTCCATCTACAAATAATCGTGTGTTGGTTGTTAATTCCTTTTGAACAACTAATTTTTCGTTCATTGTTACATCTGTTGCAAATGTATCTTGTAATACTCCTCCAATAATTGCACTACGAGGAATTGTGCTATCCGCATAACTCCCTGCTGTTATTGTTCCTGTTACATTCAAATGTTTTTGTGCTACTGTATTTCCGCTAATTGTTACATCGCCTGTTGTAAATAATCTCTTTTCGATTGTTGCATCATCTACTATTGTTACAGTCTTTCCAAATGAGGCATCGCTTGTTACATATAATCTATTTCCACCTACTATATCATTACTAAAGTTGGAACCTGTTAATACATCATCAATAAAAGCACTTGTTGGAATTGTATTATCGGCATAACTTCCTGCTGTTAATGTTCCACCAATTGTTACATCTCCTTCCATATGCGTATTTCCATTCAATGATACATCTCCGGCGGCAAAAAGTCTTTTTGCGATGGTTGCATCATCTCCTATAAATACAGTTTTGTTTAAAGATACATCACTTGATACATATAATCTATTGCTTAATACTGCATCATTACTTAAAAGTAAATCATTAGATCCTATAATATCACTTGTAACAAATACTCTATTTAACAACTTGGCATCTTTTGACACTTTGACACCTTCTTGTAAATCACCTTCTACTGTCATAATATGACTATTTGTAACTGCGGTAATAGGAATGGTGTTGTCTTGGAATGCTGCTGTGAAAAAACCATTTACGGTAAGATTCTTACATTCTAAAGAAGCAGAAGTTGTTACATCTTTATACAAAAACAATTCTTTATTTACAAACAATCTACCTTGTGCTGTAATATCATTTGCATCTACATCACCTGAAAATGATGCATCATCATTGACACTTAAACGGCCAAAAATTGTTGTTGCTCCTTGAACGTCTAATGTTCCGTTCATTGACACATCTTGGTTAATATCCGTACTGCCTGACATTGTGTATATATATTAATTGTTATATTTTATAAACCTCATGTTTTTTACTAAATTTGTGTTTTTACAAAAATTATTTTAATGTAAAATAATTTTCTTATTTATATGTTATCATTATTCCTAAGATTATTTAATTTATGATGATGCACCTCTTATTACTACAAATTTAAGAACAATAGCCTCACTTAATGAAGCTCCACTGAGATTTCTTACTGCTATTTTAAAGCTGTTACTAGTGCAACCTCCAGCAGTTACTATATAGTCTCCTACATTTCCTGTTGAAACATGATTTACCATTACAACATCTTCAGCAGTTATAGTGTTATTACTTACAGTAAATGTTACTTTTGCTGCATCTGCTAATGCTGCAGAATCCATTGTAATTGTTCCTGTTCTTGTATTTAATGTAACACCAGTAGATTTACCACTTGTACTGCCTTGTGTAACTGTACCTCCATTAGTGATTACTGTTGTTCCACCCATGTTAATTACACCAGTTCCGTTTGGAGTTATTGAAATAGCTCCATTTGTACCATTTGTAAGAACAATTTTTCCATCTGTACTATTGCTTGAATTTGTTGTAATAGTTAAGTCATGAGCAGCATTACCTGTAATTGTAGTATTTGCCCCTCCAGTTCCAACTCTAATAGTTGATGAATTTAATGTAGTTTGACCACTTCCATTAGGTGTTATTGCAATTTCACCATCTGAACCATTTGTAATAGTTATCAAGCCTGTTGTTGAATTTCCTGTTTTTAATGTTAAATTATTATTACCGCTTGATTGGAATACATTTCCTCCTGCGGCTACATTGCCACTTATTAAAACAGTTCCATCAGTTGAATTTGTAATTGTTTCATCATTTTCTAATATAATACCTGCTGAACCAGTAATATCTATTGAAGTGCTAGCAGTCAATGTTGTAAATGCACCTGTTGATGCAGTAGTTGCACCAATGGTTGTATTATTAATTGTTCCACCACTAATTGTAGCTCCCGATAATGTCTTATTTGTAAGTGTATCTGTTGTTGCTTTTCCTACCAATGTATCTGTAGCATCAGGATATGTAATTGTTCTAGCACCAGTAGAACTTACCACAAAAACTGTATTTGCGCCTGAAGTAGAACCATCAAAATCAAGAGCTAATGTTCTATCGCTGTTTGTGGTAAATTTAACAACACCTGTTCCCTTTGCAGTTAAGTTCAAATCCACATTCGCATCACCACCTTGAGCAGCAAGTGTAGGTCCATTACCAGTTGCAGCATTTGTGATCTTAAGTTCATTTACTGCACTTGCAGTTGTTCCCATTACAAGTCCTTCGTTTCCATTTGCATCAGCAAGGAAACCACCATCAACAATCTTGGCTGCTGTTAATGTCTTGTTTGTTAATGGTTTTGTAGTTGCTGATAAGTATGTATCAAATGTATCTACTGTTGTTTGACTCATTGTTCCTCCTTGATTAGTTACAATACCATGTCCTCCAGCTACTGCAGTTGTGCCTGGAGTTGAACCACCATCCATAAGATTCAATTCAGTTGCAGTTGCTGTTACTCCATCTAATATATTCAATTCAGCAGCTGTTGCTGTAACTGCTGTTCCGTTAATATCTAATTTACCTGTTGCAAATTCAAATCTTCCATTTGCACCATCAACATGAGCAACTGTAGTATAGGAACCTCCATCATTTACTCTGAATATAATATCTTTATCGGAAGTTTTGTTTTCAACATATAAATCATCAGAGACCACATACAAACCAGCATCACTACCTGCACCTAATGTTAATGAACCTGCTGCTCCAATACCAGTTACATTTGTTGCAGGACTTACATTTGCATCAACATCAACAGTTAATATACCACCTGTTGTAATATTATTTGTTCCATTGTCAATTGCTCCGAAACCAGTTGTAATTGAACCAGAATTTAATATACCGGTTGTTGTAATATTAGATGAACCAGCAAATGTTGATATAGCTGTGTTTTCTACATTACCAAGAGATAAATCACCTTTAAGTTCTGTAAATGTTCTTCCTTTTACATTGCTTCCTCCCATCAATAATACATCGTCGGTTGTTAGTCCTTCTTCACTCTTTAATGCATTACCACTTGATTTTCCAAAAGTTAATGTAGCTTGTTTTGCATTTAATTGTATTTGAATATTACTTGTTACACCATCAGTATAATTTAATTCAGCAGTTGTTGCTGTTACTCCATCCAAAATATTCAATTCTGCTGCTGTTGATGTTACTAATGTGCCTGCTAATTTAAGACCATTTGATCCATCATGAGAAGCAATATTAAAGTCATTTGTTCCGTCAGAAACAGTTAGAGCACCATTTACTGTTAATCCTGTTAATGTTCCAACACTAGTAATATTTGTTTGAGCAGCTGTTTGAATAGTTCCAGTCAAGTTACCTTCAATATTGGCTACTAATGTTCCTGTTGCTATAGTTAAGGCTCCTGTGCTTGAACCAGTAGCAGTTGTTGTTCCTACTTTGAATTTATCATTAGTTTCATCCCAACCCATAAAAGCATTATTACCAGTTGAACCTCTCTCAATTACTATACCAGAATCATTTGCATTTGAACCAACTCCATTATTTAATTCTATTAAATTATCACTTACAACTGTATTTGTTGTGCTAACTGTTGTTGTTGTTCCATTTACAGTTAAATTACCTGATACAGTGACTGCTCCGGCAAATGCTGTTGTTGCTTCTGTAATTGTTAATGTATTAGCTGTATTTACAATTGTTGCTCCGTTATCAAAAGTTGTTGTTCCTTGCAATTTACCAGTTATTGTAACTGTATCCGTGTTTGCATCACCTAATGTTACATTACCGTTAAGTGTTGTTGCTCCACTAGCAGTTAATGTTGTAAATGCACCTGTTGATGCAGTAGTTGCACCAATGGATGCATTATTAATTGTTCCGCCACTAATTGTGCCTGTATTAATTGTGGGAGAAGTTAATGTCTTGTTGGTAAGAGTATCTGTAGTTGCTCTTCCTACTAATGTATCTGTTGTGGTTGGTAATGTAATTGTATTACTATTATTAGTAATTGTAGAAATAACAGGAGCGGTTAATGTCTTATTTGTTAATGTTTTTGTAGTTGCTGATAAGTATGTATCAAATGTATCTACAGTTGTTTGTCTCATTGTTCCTGCATCATTAGTTACAATACCATCAGAACCAGCTACTGCAGTTGTTCCTACTGTTGAACCACCATCCATAAGATTTAATTCTGCTGTTGTTGATGTTACACCATCTAATATATTTAATTCAGCTGCTGTTGATGTTACTAATGTGCCTCCTAATTTAAGACCATTTGTTCCATCATGAGAAGCAATATTAAAGTCATTTGTTCCGTCAGAAACAGTTAGAGCACCATTTACTGTTAGTCCTGTTAATGTTCCAACACTAGTAATATTTGTTTGTGCAGCTGTTTGTAATGTTCCTGTAAGATTTGTTGCGGTAAGGTTTCTGAATGAACTAATATCTTTATTAGCATCTACAACTACTGCTTTGCTTGCAGTAACTGTTCCTGCGGTTACACTATTTAATGTATTTAATTCTGCTGCTGTTGAATCAATAGATACACCTCCTTTTTGAAGAGTTGTTGCATTTACTGTTCCACCTGTAATTGTTCCTGTTGTTGTAATAGTGCTTGAACCATTATCAATATTACCGAAACCACTTGTTATAGAACCAGCATTTAATGCTCCTGTTGATGTTAATCCAGTCATAGTTGTAATACTGTTTTGAGTAGCTGTTGATATTGTTGCTGATACGGGTTGGCTAAATGTTACTACACCACCAGAAGCAATAGTAATTGCATCTGCATCACCAACTGAACCTATTTGACCACCATTAGCAATTGTAATACCACCATTATGAACTGAACGACCAGTCAATGTAATTGCTCCACTGAAAGTAGGAGTTCCACTTAATGTTCCACTTAAAGCTGCTGCATTAATTGTAGGGTTTGTTAATGTCTTATTTGTTAATGTTTTTGTAGTTGCTGATAAATATGTATCAAAAGTATCTACTGATGTTTGTTTCATTGTTCCTGCATCATTTGTTACAATACCATCAGAACCAGCTACTGCAGTTGTTCCTACTGTTGCACCACCATCCATAATATTCAATTCTGTTGCTGTTGCTGTAATAGAAGTGCTTCCTATTTGAAGAGTTGTTGCATCTATAGTTGCACCTGTAATGGTTCCTGTGCTTGTAATTCCGCTATTTCCATTATTAATTGATCCAAAACCACTTGTAATTGAACCAGCATCTAATGCACCTGTAGTTGTCAAATTAGAAAGAGTATCAATAGCTGCTTCTATTGTTGCTTCTGTGGTTGCATCTAAAGCATCAATATTTGACAATGTCATTGTTCCTGCACTATCAGATAATATAGCAGTGCTATTAACACTTAATGATTTTGATGCAGCAAGATTTACACCTTCACTAGCTACTATAGGACCTGAAAATGTGGTATTTGTTCCACTTGTTCCTACAGCAGTTAATCCTGTCATTGTTGTAATACTGTTTTGAGTGGCTGTTGATATTGTTGCTGATACAGGTTGGCTAAATGTGACTACACCATTAGCAGCAATTGCAATTGCATCAGCATCACTTGTAGAACCAATTTGACCACCATCAGCTATTGTAATACCTCCATTATGAACTGAACGAGCTGTTAATGTAGCTACTCCTGTAACACCTAATGTTCCACCCATACTAGTTGCACCATTTCCTACTGTTAATGACTTTCCGGCAGCAATAGTTACATTATCATTTAATGCTGTTGTTCCTGTAACAGTCAATGCTTCATTAGAAACAATAGGACCTGAGAATGTTGTATTTGTTCCACTTGTTCCCGCTGCTGTTAATCCAGTCATTGTTGCAATAGTGTTTTGAGTAGCTGTTGATACAGTTCCAGTCAAGTTACCTTCAATATTGGCTACTAATGTTCCTGTTGTTATTGTTAAGTTTCCAGTGCTTGACCCAGTAGCAGTTGTTGTTCCTACTGTGAATTTATCAGCACTTTCATCCCAACCCATAAAAGCATTAGCACTACCTCCTCTTTCTATAATTAAACCAGCATCATTTGCAGGAGTTCCTGTTGTTCCGTTTGATAATTCCATTAAACTGTCACTTACAACTGTATTTGTTGTGCTTATGGTTGTAGTTGTTCCGTTAATAGTCATGTCTCCTGTAACTACCAAATTACCACCAATATAAGCATTTTCTGCAATTCCAGCTCCTCCTGCAACTTGTAATGAACCAGATGTAGTGCCTGTTGAACCTGTTGTATCAGTTGTTTTTAATATACCTGTTGATGTTATTGCTCCAGAACCTACTGTTCCTGCTAATGTAACATTTGCTCCACTGAATGTAGCAGCTGTTGTTGTTCCAGATTTAATTATTAAATCAGAACCAGTTGCTGTTAAAGAGGCATATTGAGTTCCATTATCCAATAACATAACATCTCCTCCATCTGCATCTAACTTAATATCTCCAGGTGCATCTAAAGTTACATCTGTTGTTCCGTTTGATACAATATCTAATGTTGTTGTTCCTCCATCTTTAATTGTAACATTAGCTCCATCTGCATCCAATACAATAGCACCATTAGCATCTAAAGTAATTCCACCAGCATTAGCAGCAATTGAAATAGCATCAGCTGCTGTTCCTGATGAATTAGTTAATGAAATCTTTTCATTACTAGCAGTTCCATGAGGAGTGAAAATCATTTCGGTAGCTCCATTTTTACCCAATTTCAATGTTTGACCATCAGCTAATGTTGAACCTAATGTCATTGAACCAGATGAGGTATCTAAAGAAATGTCACCACTTGTATCAATATCAAGAGTTGTGACGCTAGATAATGTTGTTGCTCCGTTTCCTCCCAGTGCTAATGATGCTACTCCATCTGTTAATGTTAATGCTTGTGCAGATGTTAATGTCATTGCTGCTGTTGCATCGATGGTTACTCCAGCACCATTCAAGTCTAAAGCACCAGTTGTTGTAATATCTATTTCAGCAGCATTTCCTGCAATATTAACTCCTGCAGCACCGTTTAGTGTTAATGCTCCAGAAGATGTTGTTAAATTAGAAGCTGCACCAGCATCCAAACTGATCCCACTTGTAGCATCTATTGTTACATTAGCACCTGCATTGAAATCCAAACTACCTGCTGTTGCTGTAATTGCAATTGCATCAGCTGCTGTTCCAGCTGTGTTGGTTAAAGA
>MDTB01088118.1_pt1 | contig 14051 bp, 17 predicted proteins | sample 811161 | NCBI WGS metagenome assembly MDTB01 (sample SAMN05326650, study PRJNA326480) | marine metagenome | isolation source: seawater | place: Mediterranean Sea | collected 2009
CAATAGTTTCTTATTTATTTCCCTAAAATTAAATATATTTGATACTTTTAATAATTGACTATTACTTTGTCCATAGTAAAAATCATATTCATAAAATTTTTTATCGTGATTATTTCCTAAAAATGTTTCTAAATTATCTTGAAATACTTCAGGATCATCTCGTATTTTTTTTTTTGGTGTTGGATAATGTGAACATTTCATTTTTGAAGGCTCTTGTCTAAATGATGGACGTAAATATTCACAATCAAATAAAACACTTAATGTAAGAAGATATTTTGAATTTAAATTATCTATCTTATTAGACTTAGATTTAGACTTAGATAAATCTAAATAATAATATTGTTTTTTATCAAAAGATCTATTTTTTGATTTAGTAAAATCTTCAGAGTTTGAAGCAGTATTAATAAATATCCTTCCTTTATCAGATTTTTTAGAGTTTGAAGCAGTATTCATAAATACCCCTCCTATATGAATAATTGTTTTTTCTTCCGACTTATCATTATATGAATAACCTTTATCTTCATAAATAACAAATTTCATTTTAGGAGATTTATTATCATCATCAGTCTGTATTTTTATTAGAAAATTATTTTGTATAATTATTTTTTTATACAAATGGTGATCTTCAAGTCTTCCCATATTATCTTTTATATATTTTTTAATTTCTTCAATAGTTTTTTTTTTTTTTATATCATTAATGATATCCATTATATATATATATATGTATATATATATAATATTTAATAACTTCTATTTTTAACATTTTTTTTATTTAAATAATTAATTTCTTTAGGAGTTGATATTCTACCTAATATTTTATTTCTTTTTGGGAATCTGTTGAAATCTCGTATTACTACATAATGTCCAGTAACATGTGTATGCATATTTTCTATCATTTTTTCATATTCTAAGTCTATTTTATAATTAGAATCTAGTTTATTATATTTAATAGAATTATATATATCATTAAATATTTCAAATCCTTTTTTTTGATAGTTTATAGATTCTGTATGCATATATGGCATAAAAGAAAACATAAATTCATAACCTTTTAATTGATCTTTATAAAGATCAAATCCTAATTCTGTAAAAATCATAGTCCCATGATCATTTTTATATGCTTTAGGTGTTCCTCTATAAATATGTCTTGAAAATTGATCCATCAGAATTATATATGCTACATAACTATCTTTAGATATTAACCATCCAAAACCTTTTCCCTTTTCGGCTTCTTTTAATATATCACCAAATAGTTCTTTAATTTCATTATCATAATTACTGCTTTTTAAAAACCATTTATCATAATCTGGTTTTCCATCTTTAGGTATCCAATAGTCCAAAATTTTTTTTGATAATGTTATATCCATTATATATATATTATAAATAAATATTTATATATTATATATATGAACCTTGATAAAATAAATTATCTTAAATATAAAATAAAATATATAAATTTAAAAAATAATATAAATAATGATATTTATGTTAAAAATAGATTAATATTGATGAAAAAAAAAAATATAATAGATATTATAAAAATATTAAATATTTATCCTGGGGATCCTTCTCCAATTGAATATTTTATAGGGAAAATTATTTATTCAAATGAGTCAAATAGAATAAATATGGAAAAAAATGTATTATTTAATAATAAAAACATTATATTTTAAATTAATAAAATAATATTATTATAATATTTTATTGATTAATCATTTAATTTATCAAGTGTACTACCGATTAATACTTGTGTTAACATATTAAAAGGATTTGTTTCGTCATTACCTTTTTCTTCACTATCTCCAGCATTTTGAGGACCATTCTTTAAAATTTGTTCTTCTAATTTTTTTAATTCGAAATATTTTTTTTTATATTTTAAATATTTTTTTTCGTAAGTCATTATTATATAATATATATAAATATTTTTTTTTTTTTTTATATATTATCATCTTTAAGAGTTTTTGGATTAACTTGAATATTTGATTCAGAATAATTATAATGAAATATTAATTGCGGTTTATATATATAGCTATTTATTTTATTATTTTTTGAAGCTAAATAAAGTTCTGTATCAATTTGATATTTAATTGGGAATAAATCTAATATTTTACGTGCTCCTTTTTTATTTAATAAATATCCAAATGTACCATGAACCCTATTTGTTTTATACCAATTATCTTTAATTTTTTTATTTTTATAGTTATCTAAAAGAGGACCATAACCTATGTAAATTATATCCCAATTTAAAGGTGCATCCTTTAATAATTGATTAATATTATAAATTAGATTTTTTTCAAATTTAATATCATCTTCTAATATCAAATATATATCTTTATCATTATTCTTTTTTTCGACAATATTATAGAAAATATTATAATGACTCAAAGCACAACCAATAGCACCCATAGTTAAAGAAAGTCCATATTTATATTTTTTATTTTTTATATCTTCTAATCCTTTATTATCAATAATTTTTTTGTTTAAATCATCTAAATTTATATTTTTCCCCCATACTGCATTTTGTCTTTTATAATTAATATTGTTTTCATCCAATAATTTAATCATTTTTTTATTTCTTACTTTATCTTTTTCTAAATTAATATATATTGTTTTTATTAAATAATTATTAGTAAATTTTTCTTTTTTTTTATAATTAGTAACAAAAAATAAAATTAGACAAAAATAAATAATAATATCTATAATCATTATAATATAATATAATTATATATTATATTATAATATAAATATTATATTTTTCTAGTTGTACTCTTACTAATATCACTACTTGCAGTTATTAATTGACCACAAATATAATATGATTTTAATAATTTATAGTTATTTATTAATTTTCCTATCAAAACATCTGATGGTAGAGTAATTGGGATAGCATTTTTAATGAAAGTATCAATTGCTTTTTGATTAAGTATAATCGCATGTGTTCCATATATACCACCATTTTTATAAGGATGTTTTGGTGAAATAATTCCTCTTAATTTACAGATATATTTATTTATTTGAATAGGTTCTCCCATTTTCCAAATATGTAGATCATTTACACCAAGAAATAAAATATCATATTTATTTGGTAAATTATTATATGCATTAAAAAAATTTGTTTTAAAGGTTTTTGTATCGAAAGATGCATCATCTTCCAGAATAAGTATATTTTTATATTTTTTTTGTTTTGCATCTTTACAAATTCTAATAAAACTTAGTAAATGACCTATTTCACCAGGTCTTAAATTTGGATATATATATTTAGTTTCATAACCCATATTTTTATTTATTATATTTTTTGAATAATTATAATTATTTAATACTTTAGTTTTTTTTAATTTATTAATCATTTTATCTATTAATAACCATTTTTCTTTTTTATCATTTGTTTTCATTATTTCTTTACCGTATGGTAATTCTTTTAATCCATGAGTTGCAATAAATCTTTCAATATTCTTGTTAATACCAACTTTATTTAGTTTATAAATTAATTTATCATATTTTTCTTTCATATGTTCTAAATTTAAAATGTATACATGATCCCATGGCCACTTAGTCATATATATAAAATACAAATATTTTTATTTTATATATAAAAAATTATTGTTCATTTTTTTCTTCATCATTTTCTTCAAATATGTCATTATTTATATTATCATTATTTTGAGGTATTACCGGTTGTACATCATTATTAATTTGAGGTATTGCCGGCTGTACATCATTATTAATTTGAGGAATTGCAGGTTGTACATTATTATTAAATTGAGGTATTACCGGTTGTACATCATTATTAATTTGAGGAATTGCAGGTTGTACATCATTATTAATTTGAGGAATTGCAGGTTGTACATTATTATTAATTTGAGGAATTGCAGGTTGTACATTATTATTAATTTGAGGAATTGCAGGTTGTACATTATTATTATTAACATTATTATTATTAACATTATTATTCTTGTACCATTTATATTTTATTTTATTTTTTAATTTATCAATAGTATTATTTAATTTATCAATTCTATTATCATAATAGTTAGAATCAGTATAATAGATGTAATGAAAAGGATTTAAATAATTATGAAGTAAATAATATGGATAAGTACCAAATATACTTTGTAATGATATAATTCCTTGATTTTTACCAATTAAAGATGATGCAGGATACATGTACTCATAATTTAAACAATCTTCTCTAAAATATGGTCCCTGTGCATCTCCAGGGACACATGAAGGAGGTGCTCTTTGTGGGAAACAATAGCCACAATTAACACACTTTGAACATTTATGTCTATTTTTTGAACCACAACCAGTGCAATATTTACCACTAAATTGTGATGTAATAAAAGATTCTATATTATTTTTTTTTAAATATAATATTATTATCAATAGTAATAAAATTATATAAAATTTATATAGTTTATTCATTATATATAATATAATTATATAATTGTTATTTTATATTATATAAAAATCTATAGATCATATATTTTATATTTAAGTATGTTTAATTTATAATAAAAAATTATATAATTCTTTTATATCAATATAATGAACTTATCTCAGGACAACAATTCAGGTATGCTTGCATATAACTCAGATTTTTCAGGGGGATCTGGTTATGGTAATTATTCATCTTTTAACTCGGCTCAAAGTGTTAATAATACTGTAACAAATAATTCAGTGAATAATAAATTAAATAATTCAATGAATAATAAATTAAATAATTCAATGAATAATAATTCATTGAATAAAAAATTAAATAACCGGGATAATTTGGATAGAGATTTATTTTTAAATAATGGAAACTCATCTAATCAAAGAAATAATATGAATAGAGAAAATTATACAAATTATAATAATACGATGAATCAAAGAGACTCAATGAGGCAGAATCAAATGAATCAAATGAATCAAAGGGGACAAGGTAATCAAATGGCACAAATGGCACAAATGGGCCAAATGAATCAACAGAATCGAATGAGTCAAATGAATCAAGGTAATCAAATGGGTCAAATGAATCGAATGAATCAAGGTAATCAAATGGTTCAAATGAATCGAATGAATCAAGGTAATCAAATGGGTCAAATGAATCAAGGTAATCATATGGGTCAAATGAATCAAGGTAATCAAGGCAATCATATGGGTCAAATGGATCAAGGTAATCAAGGTAATCAAGTTGGTCAAAGACAAAGAAATCATGTGAATCACGAAAATAAAAGAGAAAGCACAAAAGAAAATAAAAGAAATGTAAGTGCTGATGAATTATTCCATAGAGTATTGAATGAATTAAGTTATTATGATGAATTAATAGAAAAAGGTACAAAAATAGATGGGAGTCCATATACTGATAAATTAATATTTCAAACAAAAGATGGAAAAGAAATTGAAATACCAAAAGATATTCAAGAATATGCAGTAAAAATATGGAATGAACAAAAAGAGAAAAAAAAAAAAGAAAAAGAAAATCAAAAAAAAACTATGGTTGTAGAAAATGATCATAATTTAGAAGAAAGTAATAATTATGATGATTATGATTTTGATGATGAAAGTGAAGATAATTATGTAGATAATAACGGTAATTATGTAAATAATAAATTAATTATAGGATTATTAGTACTCGGTATTTTTGGTTATTATTATTATTATTCATGTTACAAAAAAGGATCAACAAATAAAGTGATTGATATAGAATAATATTATTAAAATATTATTTAAAAAAAAAAATATAAAATTATATATATATGTATATATATTTAATTTTATTATTATTTTATGTTTATTATATGTATTTTGAGAAATATTATATAAAATTAAATTTATATTATAAATTGTTAGAATATGAAAAGAGGGAAAATAAAAAAATAATAATAATAATAGATGAAGAGTGGAAAGATAAAGATATTATTATTGATAACAAATTAAGTAATCATATTATTTTTTTGAATGATAATATAAAGTTTATGGATGTAATAAGTAATATAAAAAATAATGATAATATAGATATAGATATAATTATACATAGTCTTGGAGGAGATATATCTTCATCAGATAGTATTGTAAATATATTATTAACATATGACGGTTTAATAAACACTTACATACCATATTATGCAATGAGCGCAGGATCTTTAATAGCATTATGTGGTAATCAAATTTATATGGATAGACATTCACAATTGGGTCCTGTAGATCCACAAATTTCTGTATCATTAGAGGGTGATTCAAATGAAGAGTATATACCTGCGAAAACATTAATAGATATGAATAAAGAGGGTAATTTAAATAATAATAATTTAATTATTAATTATTATGATGGGAAATTATTATATGATGATGGAATAAGAACTGTGAAAAATATATTATTTAAAAAATATAAAAGACGTGCAATAAAAACTATTACTGATGAATTTTGTTCAGGTAAATATCCTCATTCAAAACCCTTTAATATAATTGAATTAGAAAATATGGGTTTATTAATTAATACTAATATTAATCAAAAGATAAAAGAAATAAGCAATTTATTAATAAAATATTTAGATAATAAAATAATTTAGTAAATTATTATCGAAGTCCAACAGTTTTTTTTTTTAAATAAAGATACACGCAAATAACTATACAACATATCGACCATATAAAACAAGGGGCTGATACAATCAAACAAAATTTTCGACCTTCGTCAGTTAAAAAAGTATTTGGCGTGACTTTAGCACATACCGCTTTTTTTATATGTGTTTTTGGATCAAGAAGACTACCTTTTGTGAATGATTCAGGGCATAAACTTTTATCTTTATCAATAAATTCTTCTTTATTCTTTTTTTTATATTTATAATTATATTTCATTATATTATATGATTATATAATAAAGGAAGTACTAATATTTATTATATTAAAAATAGAAATGATTTATAAATGTTATAATATTTAAATTAAATATAAAAAAAATAATATATTAGTATAATATAATATTATGGGTACAACTCTTTTACCAACTGATCTTCCGAAAGCATCGGAAGTTGTAAAAGAAACAGAAAAAGTTGCAGATGATGCATTAAAGAAAGCTTCAGAATTGGCTGAAAAATTAAAAAGAGAATCAGAAATAGACAAAGAGGATATAGAAAAAGGATTTTATGGTACTATTGAAAAGGGAGTTTTTTTTCTCGGTGATTTAATGAATTTATGTTGTGTAATATTAATCATTATTGTAATATATTATTTTTATAAAGGTTATGCTCAGGGAAGAGCTCAATATGGTGGGAATATACAATTAAATGAATTATCTGATTATACTTATGATTAAATATATATTTAAAATTATAAAAAAATTAAAATATTAATATTAATATAATAAATATATTATTATATTAATATATAAAATATGATAAGACCATATGACAAATTGTATAGTAGTTATAATACAGATTTAAACAATAATTTTTTATTAAATAAAACAGGTATCAAGGATTATTTAAATAATAAAAATATGAAATCAACAGATTTAAAAATGACAGATTCATTTAAATTAAAACCAATATTAAATAATAATAAAAATCCTTCATTTTTAAAAGAAATTACACCAACATTTAATAACCAAATATATAAAAGTAAAATCGAAAATAAGGTATATAAACCTACATTTAAATTAAATATAAAAGATAATGTAGAAGAAAATATAATAAAACCATATGAAACTAAAAAAATAATATCGATTGGTAATGAGGATAATAATTTAGATATTTCATCAACTTATAAAAAAAAAAATATACAAAAAGTAGAAAAAGAAATACAGAAAGTAGAAACAGAAATACAGAAAGTAGAAACAGAAATTCCTAAAAAAGAAATAAAAATGGAAAAACAGGCACATAAAGAGGTTATTTTATTCTATGCAGATTGGTGTGGTTACAGTAAACAATTTTATCCAATTTGGGAAAAAATAAAAAACAATCCACGTAATAAAAAATATAATTTTAGAGAAATGGAATCAAAAAATAGAGATATAATGAAATATAATATACGTGCCTTCCCTACTATATTATTTGTAGATCATAGTATAGATTTTAAAATTTTATATAGTGGAAATAGAACAGAGGAAGATATAGAAGTATTTTTATATAAAGTCTTTAATACAGAAAAAAAAACTAATAAGGAATTAACAGAATTAGATATTACTAATATAGAATTAAAAGAGATACCTGTTGAAACAAAAAACCCATTCTCGAAAATTATTAAAACAGGAAAAATAAATTTAATGACTGAATTGAATAAAAAAATAAATAAAAAAAATGAAAATATATTATCTAAAAAATCAGAAGAAAAAAATAATATTACAAAATTACTAGATCTTGAAAAAAAACAAGTAACAATAAAACCTAAAAAAACAGAAGTACCAGTAAAACCTAGAAGAGTAGAAGTACGAGTAAAACCTAAAAAAGTAGAAGTACGAGTAAAACCTGAAAAAGTAAAACTACAAGTAGAACCTGAAAGAGTAAAAGTACGAGTAAAACCAGGAAAAGTAGAAGCACGAATAAAACCTAAACAAAAAGAACAAAAAATAATTAATTTAGAATTAGATAAAGAAAATGGAAATGTAGAATTAGTATTATTTTATGCAGATTGGTGTGGTTATAGTAAGAAATTTTTACCAATATGGGAATCTATTATTCCTGAATTAGATAAACGGAAAGTAGGACATAGAATGGTTGATTCAACAAAAAAAGATGAGTTAAAAAAATATAATATAGATGGATTCCCAACATTAATATATATAGATAATGTTTTAGATATAAAGATATTATATGATGGTGTTAGAAACAAAGAAAGTATTCTAACTTTTATAGATAATATATTAAATAATAAAAAAAATAATAATAAAGAAGTATTAAATAAAAAAACAAATAAAAAAATAATTTTACCAGAATTTAAGCCCAAATTAAATAAAAATAATTTATCAGATGTTATAAATAAAAAAATAGATAATGTATTAATGAAATCTGAAACATCATATAATAAAATGGATAAAACAAGCTTGTTTATTATTATTATATTATCTTTTATTTTATTGAATTATACAATAAATTATATAAGTAATTTATTAACAGATACTACTATTATAAAAGACATTGATGATATGGATTATTTTATATAATAATAATTTAATATAAAAATATAAGAATATAATTTATAATTATTATTTTAAATTATATAGTAAATATTTTATATTTTTGTAATAAATAAATTATTATAAAAAAATAATATAGTATATATATATATTAATTTAAATAAATGGAAAATTTCGGTAAATTAACTACAAACTTTTATGAGACTCAAGCTCAAAAAGATTTTTTGGCAAGAAAAGATAGAGGCATTCCATCTGCACGTGATCCATTTTTTGAACCATTTGCAGAACATTTTACAACAAATACTTCTGTAGAAAAAGCAGTAGAAAAGGCAGTTGAGAAAGAAGTAGAAAAAGAAGTAGAAAAAGCGGTTGAGAAAGAAGTAGAAAAGGCAGTTGAGAAAGAAGTAGAAAAGGCAGTTGAGAAAGAAGTAGAAAAAGAAATAGAAAAAGAAGTTGAAAAACAAGTAGTAAAGGAAACTCAACCTTTGGAGGATAGAGTAAAAGATTTAGAAGAGGTACTTGACTCAAATGTTGACACTCGTCCTGATGATGGTACATCTAGTGATTTTGATAAAATATTAAATTCATTTTATATATTGATGGGATATAATCATGATAATCCAACTTATATGCCAGTAGCTGAATTTGGAAATGTTATTAGAGCTACTGTAATATTACTTGGAGCCTTTTTGGTAATATATATATTTGCAAATACATTTAATATAGGTGAAAGTAGAAAACCATTAGTAGATAGAAGTGTTAAAAAACTGAGTTGGGACTCTGATGGTTCATATGGAGCAGATCACCATTATTTTGGAACTGATAAAGGAATATCAGCATCAGCTCATTTATTTAATAAATAATTATTATAATTTATAATATTTTTAATAAAATTTATTATAAAATTAAATGTTAATTATAATTATATGTATAAAAATAAATATTTAAATGCTAAAAAAATATTTTTAGAATTAAAAATAGAAAAGTTATTATTGTTAAATAAAAATAGTGAAAAATATGACAAATTATTAAAGAAAACTAATAAAGAAATAAAAATTAATTTAAATGGTGGTTATCAAATTGAAAACAATGAATTAAGTAAAAATTTGAAATATATAAATGAGTTATGTAATAATTATAATAATAATAATGATATTAATTTAAAAAATAATTATTTAAATATAATTACACAAGAAACACTTAATTTTGATGATAAATTTCTAAATTTATATGATGATACTATTAATAAAATTAAATTAAATAAAAATAATTTTAATATAGATAATAAATTATTATTTGATAATTTATTAAAAAAAAGACAAAAGTTAAGTAAGACAATAGAAAATTTATATAATTAAATAAAAAAAATAAAGAATATATTATTTTTTTTATATTTATTCTTTATGTTTTGTATATTTTACATTCGTATAATCTAAAATGCCGTTTTTAGTTAATGCAAATGTTGAAATTATTTCTATATTAGAGTAAAAAATTGAAATAATTTATTCAAGGATTATCAAAAATATAAATAAATAAAGAGAAATTTAAGTGACATAAATATGTGTGATCAGTATTATTCTGTAGGGCCAAAACCTGTTACGATATGGTCTATAAATAGAAATTTATTTGATAAAGAAGAATTAAATGAAGAAGAAAAAAATGAAATAAGAAAAATGAATCGATTTCATTTAGAACGGTTTCATTTTTATAGACATTTAAGAATAAAAAATCCTTATTTTGATTCTATAGATTACAGTGATTTTGATGATGATGAATTATTACAAGAATGTGTACGCAAAAAAAAAAAAAAGAAAAATTGATTAATTTATTTTTTTATTTTAATGTTTTATTGTAGATTTTACATTCATTTCATTTAATAAACTATTTTTACTTAAATATATTGATAATTTAATATTTTTAATTTTAATATTATTTTTTAATAAATCTGTTCTATATTTTGATTTAAATTTTTTAGTATAATTTTTTCCCATTTGAAATAACATTGTATCTATTTGCATAAAATAAATATGAGAATATATACTGTCTAAAATTTTTTTTGCGCAATTGTAAGATATTATATATCCATCACTACCCCACCCATCAACACATATATTAAAATTTTTAAAATTACTTTTAATTTTTTTACATTTTTCTGAACGTTTATGAATAAATATTATTTCTGTATCATGAGGAATATTAAATTTTTTTAACTTTTCGCTTAATCCTGGTTTTAGTAAAGAATCATCCTCTAAAACTACACACCATTCTATAAAATTATTAACAATATATTCATAGCATTTAATATGTGATTTCCAACATGCATATTGGCTTTTATGTGTATCTAATAATCCTAAGAATTTATTTTTATTTTTTTTTAAAATTTCAAATTCATTATCAGAAATATTATCTGCATCAAAAGCAGATATTCTAGTTATATTAAAATTATTATCACTTAAATTATTATTAAATTTAATTAATCTATTTTTTGATTTATCTAAATTTATTAATAATAATTGATTTACTGATATTTCAATTATATTTTTTTTATCTGATATTTTTTTACGCAAATTATTAGAAAATTTATAATAAATATCTATTAATTCTTTATTTAGTTTAATATCATTTATACAAAAAAAATTATAATCATTCGTTAATATGTTATTTAATCTATATGAATTTTTTAAATTCAAATTAATAAAAAATCTAATTAATTTTGTATTATCAAATATTTTTAATTTTGTTATATTTTTTTCAGTACTTACGATATTACATAATAAAGGATATACAATATCATCATCATTTAAAAATTCTCTAAATCTTATTTTTACTTTTCGTTTAATTTCATAATTAAATATTTGTTTTGTTAATTTACAACCTTTTTTTGATAATATATAAGCTTGATGTATATATGAAATATTAAATTTTTTTTTGAAATATTTTTCTGCAAGTTTAATTGTATTATAAATTGCTAAGGAAGCTGGTTTTTTTTTTATATTTTATTTTAGCATATTTTAAATCAAAATCCCAATTTTTTACTTTAAAAAAAGAATATGGTATGTTATTATTATCAAATAAATCTGATTTACTAATATTTATAAAGAAATCATCATTTAAATATAAAAAAATGTCAGATAAATTAGGTATATTATCAATATAACATTCAATTGAATTCGAATTATAATTTGGATAAATACAATTATCATCAAAAATTGTTTTATGATCTATTATAAATACATTTTTATAAATATTTTTTGAATACCAATAAGGAATTTGATTATCAGTTATGATATAAATATTTCTTACAAATTTGCAATATTTAATAGTATGTTTTACAGATAATTCTAGTTCATTTAAACTATAATATCTAATATTTTTTTTATTATTACAATATTTAAAATATTTTTTTTGCCATTCTTTATCTCTATAAGATACGTATGTGTAAACAATATCTATATTACTATTATTAATATTATTTATATTATTCATATTATTTATATATATATATATATATATATATATATATAAATGTATATTTATTATAGATAAATGAATATTAATTATATATATTTTAATTTAATCTTAAAGAGTAAAATTAAAATTTTTAACTATGTAAAGTTTTAGTATATTCACTAATATAAAAATTTATGAGTATTATAATCAACAAATTTACAATTATATGTATTTTCTATTTCACTTAATAAATTTAAATTAAAATTATTTAAATTACCAATTTTAATAATACTTTTACAATATTTTAATTCATTATTGTTATCATAATATTGCCTACCTCCAGTATTATGTATATGGAACCATCCACCTCCAGCTTTTTTAGAAATGGAAATACCATTATTATATGAATTTAGCCATGCAGAATTACTATATTTTTTTCCTTCATAATTTTCTCTTTTTATACCACTTTCTGTACAACCAACACATTTATACTCTTTAGAATAATTACATTTTGTATCATCTATATGTTGCCATATACATAATCCTATCCATTTATCATCATTTGTTAATTTGATATATTTATGATACTTATCATAACATGTTATTCCCACACACCCACCTAAGGTTTCTGGTACATATAGATTCGGTTTAACATTTTGCATTTTTAAAAATTCAATCATTATATTTTTTATTTTACTTGAAGAAAATAATGAATCACTAAATAAAGAAAATCCAGCACTAACTAAATTTTTAAAACCTGGAATGTTTTTATTTAATAAATTCATTACTAAGTTTGTATATATAACTGAAGATTCTCTATAAATACCTCCATCTATAGAAATAAAATCTGAAGGAAATTCTACTTGATCTAACTTTTTAAAAATTTCAATAATATTATTTGCCCAATATGTTTTTCCAGATGCACTAGGGCCAAATCCCATAATAAGTTTTCCTTTATTTGTATTATTATTAAACATTTCAATTGTGAAATATTTTTTATCAAATTCCCAAATTCCACTAATTGCACCTCTGCCTCTATTTTTTGAATTAAATTTAACGCTTAATATTTTATTTTTATCTACACTTAATAATGATTTTCCTAATGCTCTTAAAACATATGCAGTAGAATTAACTTCTCTATTTATAAATTTTTTAACTAATGAATTGCAATCTTTTGTACAACTAATCCATTCAGGTTCTAAATAAGATTTTTCATGCCATCCAATAACATTATCTAGTTTTTTAATAAAATCAAAGCTAAAATCTGAAATTCTTCTAGTTGCAAATGATTTTAATATTATATGTTTTTTTAGTTTATTTTCTTCTACATCATCAGATAAAATTTTTATGTTGTTTAAATATGGTGATTCATTTCTAATACCCCCTAATTTATGTTTTAAATTAATATATTTCTCTTTATACTTTATATATTTTTTATAATAATCCATTTATAATAATAATAAATAAAATAAATTAATTATTTTATTTA
>MDTB01162116.1_pt1 | contig 14051 bp, 13 predicted proteins | sample 811161 | NCBI WGS metagenome assembly MDTB01 (sample SAMN05326650, study PRJNA326480) | marine metagenome | isolation source: seawater | place: Mediterranean Sea | collected 2009
AGATGCGTTAGCCAGCATTTGTGCAATGGAGAGGGGATTCAAAGAAATTGACTTTGCAAGGTTTCATCCTTCGGGGAGTCTTCATAAGCTGAATTTTGAAACCATAGATAATATTATGAATAATGAAAACCTGCCAATTTGTGAGAAAAACACTTCCATAAAGGACGTAATTATAGAAATATCTAAAGGTCAACAAGGTGCTGTTTTTATTTGTGAAAACAAAAAACTTTTATGGATCTTTACTGATGGAGATCTCAGAAGATGTATTGAAAGCGGGATTAAACTAACTGCTAAGATAAAAGATCTTAAATTTCCACTTCCTTTAACTATAAAATCAAGTTCAAAAGTTTCCGAAGCAGTAGATTTAATGCAATCAAATAATATATCAATCTTACCAGTTGTTGATAATTCTGGATTGCTTTTAGGCTCTGTAAAATTATCACAATGCATATAAGTATCTACAAAATTTAAGCATCATTAAAAGGATTTTCTGATCTTTTTAAGGCATTTAAGAATAACTTTTCTCTAACATCTGAATTATCAAGAATAAAAGATATTTTCTCAATCCAAGCATCAATATTATTATCCAATAAAATACCATCATGATTATGATTTATAAAGTCACGAAATGGCTTTAAATTACTATAAATTCCTACTGCTTCAAGTCTAGTAATATCAAAAAACTTTGTTGGAGACCTAAAGTTATTAAAATTAGATTTAAATATCGGGTTTAAAACAACATCTACCTTACCTATTAAGGTATCTAAAAAAAATGTTTCCCAATCCAACGGATACACCATTTTTATTCTTGGAATTGATCTAAATTTATTTCTCCATTTTTTATTGACATAAATTTCAATAATACAATCTTTCCTCTTTTGTTGAATCTTCTCAAATAAAGTTTTTAACCAAGTTAACTCTTTAGTATGTGAACTAGTTCCTAGATAAGCTATTTTATAAATTTTTTTTATTGGATAAGATTCTTTATGGTTTAGACTTAACAATCTAATATTAATTCTATTTCTAGATATTTGTTGACTTACTTTCTCTTCTAGATATTTATTAGTTACCCATATTTCACTAATAAAAAGATTAAATAAAAATTTGTAACAATAAATGTTAAAGAAGATCTTTAATTTATACAACAATGGTAATTCTGAGAAAATATTTAAATCAAGTAAATTGTCGTCGAGAAGAAGAATAATTTTTTTTGATTTCCTTTTTAAAATAATAAGATTAAGGAAAATATTAAATGGTATATATCTTACTAATATAATTGTATTAAAGTTTTTTAAATAATTTTTTTCTATATTTCTAGGATTAACAACTTTTGAAATTCCCATCTCAAGCCAATAAAATACTGTTGGGGTAAATCCTTTAGAAATGATAGCGATGGGTTTATCTAATAAATTAATGTTGATAAGTTTAATAATGTAATAATAGGGCTGTTTTTTTATTTTATAATAATAAGATTAAAAAAAAGAGTCTTTCGGATTTAATATTAAATGTATGATATTTTTTATCAAAATTTTAGTAATTTTATTATTGAAAGCAAAAAAAAATATTTAATATATCTGATCCCTGGCGAAAAATTAGCTGACAAATTAGATTGGTATGGAAAGAAAAGAGCAGAGGCATTTAATCAATTAAACTCAAAAAATTTGGAAAATGATATTGAAAATAGAGACTCTTTTTTTTCACATATGATTATTTGGGACAAGGAGAGAAAAAATTTAGCAGGCGGTCAAAGGTTTTTATTTAGTAAAAAAGGATGTACAAAAAATAAGGAGCACTCATATTTAGAGTTTTATCATCCTGGTACTTTCGAAAAAATGATAAATGAAAATTTTTGCGAAATAGGTAGAACATTTGTAATGCCGAATTATCAAAATCGGGAAATTCTCAAAGAGTTAATTAGAGGATTTGTAATAATCCCTGAGTCAAAAAAAATGAATTTAGGTATTGGATTAATAAGTTTTAATCACAAATCTCTTAATAAGGATTGTATTAATGCTTTTTTAAAGATTTTAGAACTTTCAAATAATAAACCTTTAAATCTTCCTAAAGGCAAATACCTTTATAAGCATCAAATGGACTATAAAATAACCTCTAAAGATTTTATTCTTGAAGCGAATAAAATTAAATTTATAGAAAAAGAATTAAAAAAACTTGATAATAATTTTCAAATGCCACAAGTACTAAAACCATATTTAAGATATTGTGGAATTTCATATGAAAATTATTCTATAGCCAAAGATTATAATGGGATAATACAACTTTTATTTTCTGGTAGATCAGAAAATGTCTCTGATATTCAAAGGAAATATCTAGAAAAATATAATTTGATCAATTAATATTTAAAAAATAAGGAAAGTAATCCCTATAACTATTTAAATTATTACTTACATAAGGAGCAATTTCCTAAAACGTTGGAACATAAGAAGATCAGAATTTGGTATCAAGATGATTAAGCAAATATTTTTAATTTGCAATTTTACATGAATTTATATTTTTTTCATTTTTTGAATTAATTAAATATCTAAACCCTAAGAGGTATCCATTACTTCCATCTTTTACGCCTCCAAAAAGACCAAATGCTCCTGATCTATGATGTATTCTTCCAGTAAGGAAAAGTCGATTATTTATTTTTCTTTCTACCTCAAATCCTAAATAATTTAATAATTTATTATTTTTTTCTCTAAAAGTCTCTTCATATAAACTTGTATTATTCAAATAACTTATTCCCTCTAAAATCCCTATTTTTAAATTTTGATTTATTTGCTTATAAATACCAAAAGAGGTAAATATTTCGCTTAAACCACCTTTTTGTTGATCTTTTCCTGTATGTCTAAGATAATTAATCTCATATATAAAATAGTTTTTATTTTTTTTAAGTATTTCTTTTTGAATTCCAAATCCTGTCAAATATTCTTTTCTTGAAGATGGGATCTCACCTCCTAAAAAAAATGCATCCAATATATCTGCGTCAACCATCTGACCTCCCCAAAAAGTAATTGTTAAATCTTTTTTTAAACAATTTCTATTTGAGGATAATTCTTTTGCGTCTATAGGAACATAAAACAAACAGCAGAGAAGAAGAAGGTATTTCATTAATTAATCATTTATATAAAAATTTTGCATTTCATTAGTCATGAGTTTTCTATTGTAATAGTTTCTTGGATCAAATATTTTTTGCTGTGAGAGAGTGAATATTATCTTTCTTGAAAATAATCTATTAATCAAATATTTAAAGGGTTTATATTTTAATTCTTCATCTCTAAAAGTTTGATTATGAACATTTATCTTAAGGGCAATTACTTTCGCATCGGTTTTAAAAGATAGAAACGCCACACTTGATGATAGTCTCTCTTTAATCTTTGTAACAAGAGAACCACTGGGGTGGAGAAAGATTTCTTTTCTCTGGATTAAATTATATTGAAGTTTTTTTATTGATTTGAATCTTGAATTTTTGTCCAAGTGATCTAACGTTAAATGACCATATTGTTTAATTGCAATATCTATAAAAGGTAGTACAAAAAACAAGTGTTTATGAGCAGTAGTAATACCTGTTAGTTTGAAAACACCTTGTACCAAAAGAAAATCAAGAGGACTATCATGATTTGCTATATAGATTACTTTTCTATTAGACTTATCCTTTTTTATGTTTCTTATATCATTTATATCAGCTCCCATAGACTTTAAAAGTTTTAAAGCTGCAATTTCTAGAATATATCTTGCTGTTTTCTTTCTTTTAAAAATATAAAAAAAGAAATGTATAAAATATAATGTATAAGAAGCAACAAGATTACAAATTCTATAAAATATTTCCAAAGTCAATATTTATTGTAATTTTATTATATTAAGGCTTGGTAAATAAACAATAATTGTATTAATTAGAGTAAATTGCAAAGAAAATAAAAATACTAGTTCTTAAAACAAAATTCTAAATTCTCTTAATATTGAAATTCATTTTTTGAAAATAAAAACATTCTTAAATGGGAAAAATCCATCAAAATTTCCATTAATCTGTGAATTTTCCAAAATATATTTATAAAACTTGTTAAATAATAATCTATCGACAGGTATTGGATTTTTAAAAAATGAGACTAGATCTCTTTGATCTGATAGACCTTCAATGTTGTAAGGAGTAATTCCAAGTGATTTCAAAGGTACACTATGATACAAAGATTGATATCCGACTGTACTATTTATAAGAATAGTACCTTTACAATTTGAATTTTGGAATAATTTAGATAAAAAGTAGTCATGAAAATAAAATACTTTCTTATGGACACCAAATTCCTTTGATAATTTTTCTATGGTATTGAAATAATTTGTATATCCTCTATCTCTAGGATGATGTTTAAAAACTAAATTAATATTATTTTGGTTTGCCTCAGCAAAATCTTTTATTACTTTATAAATAAATTTCATATTATCCTTAATATCGGAACCCTCAGTTAATTGACTATCAGTAGAAACCTGTAAAATTACTAAAAAGAAATTTTTACAAAAAAAATATTTTTTAAATTCATATTCTGTAAACAAAAAATAGTATTTCAGAAAGAAGCCTTTTATTTGAAACCAAATAAATTTTGGTTTAGGCTGAAGTTTATGCTCGCTATTAACGATTTTATAATTCTTAAAACTATGGTTTATGAAAGATATTGTCTTCCATAATTTCCTTATTCTAAAACGTGCATACTTTTTGGGTATTGGTAAGGCTGTATATGAATCTTGTTTTAAATAAAATTCCCTGCTCTTTATATATTCACTAGTAAAATTTATTCCCTTATTTTCTAAAGTGACAAAGTTAGGTCTCAAATAACCTAGTTCAAAAATATGCGTTTTTAGATGTATATCTTCTTTTTTTAGTTCATCTACTAATTCTAAAGCTTGCTTGTGAGGTATCAAAACATTCCCATACATGAAAATATGCTTTATTTGTTTATCAATAATAATTTTCTTTAGGTAATTTTTAAATAAATATATATCTTGACGAAATTTTATTAATCTAGATTTAGGAAAACCATATTCATGGAGAGGAAACAAAATTTTATAAGTTCTAATATTATTATCTTCTAAATAACATGATAATCTTGCGAAAAAAGTTCCAATAGGACCAACAAGGAACAAACAATTTCCCTCTATTTCTACTTTCTTTATAAATAATGGTCTTCTTTCTTTTGAAATCATTTTTTATTTTTTGTTAACCATCGTTGTTTTAAGATACCCCAATATTTAAATATGATTTGCTCCAAATTTTTTTTCTCATTGCTTTCCATAATCTCTTCAATAATATTTTCTACTTCAGTAAGAGAATTAAACTTAATGCTTGAATAGAAAGGATATTTAATTAGAGCAATAAACGTCAATTCGTCAATTGTTAATTTCTTAGTTCTTCTTTTGGCCCATTCATGGTACTTCAAATAGTCTTCAGTTAGTCCCCAACCTGCATAAAAAGGGAACCCATAAGTAATTACAGATATTCCTCTTATTAAAGCTTCAAATCCACCTAGTGAGGTAAAAACAGCTATTTTATCAACCTTATTAAAGAGTTCTTCTAATGGAGTCTTATTAGCAATAAGATCAGCATTCAAATTAATATAGTCATCTTTTGCACCTCTAGCTCTTAGACCAGACTCAGTATCTGGGTGGGGTTTATAAATGATAAAAGAATCTGGATAATCTTTCCTAACCTGCTCAACTAATGCAAAATTTGTTTTCTGAATAGTGTTGTCAGGCACACCATAAATAATGGAATTATCAGTTTCCACTTGACCAAGAACTCCTATTATCAATTTATTTATGGAATTTTTTGGCAATCTTATTTCATTAGTTAATTTGAGATTATATTTACTTATTTTTAATTTAGTTATTGATTCAGCAATTTTTTTTGCTCTTATTTTTTGATTATAGTTTACATTACTACTTTGAAGTTGATCCTCTAGATCACTTACACTACTGGCATCATAATGCATACCTTTCTTATCAAACAAAAGGCTTAATGGAGGATAGAGATCACCCCCAAGACCTACCGATCTGATAAATCCATCCTCTACTGAAATAAAATCATCTACTTTTGAAATATAGGTTTCGATTCTTGTGTTTTTACCCCAAACAATTATATTTTTCATTTTACTTTTGAATTTCTTAAAAAATTTAACTCTTTTTCCAGTAACTGGATAAACAAAACGGTTAATTTGTCTTGCTTTCCAAGGAGTTAAATCAATAGCATCTAAATCTTTGGGGAAAAATTTAGATGCTTCTCTTGAATAGTGAATATATTGCATGATATCCTCAATTTCACATTTTTTTTTGGTTCTTGGGTCAATGCAAATTTGATATTTTACTAATGAGGAAAATACAAGCTGCTCAAGAGTGATTCGGTTAATTACCTCTTTGTTATTAAGATTGTGATCAATAGTTAATCCTAAACCAGAATAAAATGGTCGGCCAAAGACATGAACATCCTTTTCATAAATTAAAGCTTCAAATCCTACTTGGCTAGTAACTACGCATACTGCTGAACTAAACTCTATTAATTTATTTATTTGGCCAATATCTCCAATAACTATAATGTTCTCTTTTGTTAATTTACTTGGATCAATACAACCTTTTTTTTTGTAATTTATTACATCAGGATGAGTCTTAATAACAATTTTATGATCTGGCCAATTATTCATTGCAAATTCAAACATCCGATTAAATGAATTTTGATTAGCGTCGCCATAGTCTAATGAAAGATCTCCAGAAGTTTGATCTATTAATAGTATGTAAGGAGATGAGGGAGGTTCTATAATAGATGGGTAATTATATTTGGAAATTGAATACTTTTTCCATAATTCAATAATATTATTTGCCCTAGAAATGTTCTTTTTACTTAGTTTTTCTTTTACGAATTTTTTTAAATCGTTTTTACTATTGCAGTCATAATATATTCCATTATTGTCATAACAAATACTCAAAGGAATTTTTTTCTTTTTAATTCCAAATGAATGAATAAAGCCATCTTCAATGAAACATATTTTTTTATATTTTACATTATTTCTGAGGTATTTTCCTGATCTTTTCATACCCCATGAATAGGAGAATGTTTTATCTAATTTAAATTCACTTATGATTATTTTAGTTCTTGACTTCGTAAAAAAAAATCTCCCCAAGAGTTTGATAAACATATTAATTTTCAGTTTTTGTAATTATAACTTTTAATTTTGTTTCTTTTCAAAAAAGCAACCCTCTCACGTAATATATAAATTTAAAGTCTAACCATTCCGAAAATTAATAATGGTAAAAAGAAAAGGTATAATTTTAGCTGGAGGAAATGGTAGCAGACTATATCCAATTACTAAAGCAACAAGTAAACAATTAATTCCAGTTTACGATAAGCCTATGATTTACTATCCCTTGTCAACACTTATGCTTGCAGGGATTAAAGAAATATTAATCATTACAACTCCTCATGATAATGAATCTTTCATAAAGCTCTTAGGAAATGGTTCTAAATTTGGCATAAAAATAAAATATAAGATCCAAAAAAAACCTGAAGGAATTGCTCAAGCATTCCTTATTGGAGAGGATTTTATTGAAAATTCAGGAGTCACATTAATACTTGGAGATAATTTATTTCATGGGGATTTCTTAGTTAATAGATTGCAAAAAAATTATCTTTTAAATGAAGGGGCTTCAATATTTGCTTATTCAGTTATAGATCCAGAAAGGTATGGAGTTGTTGAGTTTGACTCAAAAGGTGTAGTTTATAATATTGTTGAAAAACCAAAGTATCCAAAAAGTAAATTTGCTATAACTGGTCTATATTTTTATGATAATTCTGTTGTTGAGAAGGCAAAACAAATTAAACCATCTGATAGAGGTGAATTAGAAATAACAGACTTAAACAAAATGTATATGGAAGAGGGTAAATTAATAGTAGAGAAAATGAATAGAGGAATGACTTGGTTAGATACAGGTACTACAGATTCGCTCCACGAAGCCTCGTCATATATTAGGTTACTAGAAAAAAGACAAGGTCAAAAGATAGGATGCCCCGAGGAAGTTGCTTGGAGAATGGGTTTCATTAATAATGAACAACTTTATTCATTATCATTAGATCTACTTAAGAGTGGGTATGGGGAATATTTACAAAGTATTCTTAATGAAAGAATAAATTCTTTAGGATCTCAAAAATAAAAAATTTAAAATTATGGAAATTAAAAATTTATATTCAAATAAAGGGGAAATTCTTGAAGGAGTTTACACTATCAAACCTAAAGTATTTGAAGATAGTAGAGGTTTCTTTTATGAGAGTTGGAATCAGATATTTTTCAACAATGCAGTTGGTGAAACAGTAAATTTCTTACAAGACAACCATTCATCATCAAATACTGGTGTTTTAAGGGGGTTACACTATCAAATCGATCCAAAACCCCAGGGTAAACTTGTTAGATGTATTTCAGGCTCAGTATTTGATGTAGCTATAGATATAAGAAAAAGTTCCCCAACTTTCGGACAATGGACTAGTGTTGTACTTAACAAGTCAAACAAACTAATGATTTGGATACCTGTTGGATTTGCACATGGTTTTTTATCTTTAGAAGACAACTCAGAAGTTCTTTACAAAGCTAGTGAACTATGGAGTCAAGAGCAAGACAGGTCAATAAGATGGGATGACAAAGATATAAACATTAAATGGCCTTTGAAAGATATAAAGTGTTCTGAACCAAGATTATCAGATAAGGATTTAAAAGCCCCTTTTCTAAAAAATGCCGATGTATTTGAGTGACTAACTTTATGAAAATACTTCTAACAGGGGGGTCAGGTCAACTAGGACAAGAGATTTTAAAATCTAAGCCTAAAGTAGTAGAAATAATTAACCCAACAAGAAAACAATTAGATTTATCCGATTATAAATCATGCATAAAAACAGTCATTGACTATAAACCTGATTGGATTATTAACTGTGCAGCATACACTCAAGTTGATGATGCTGAAAAAAACGTCACACTTTCTCAGCAAATCAATAGTTACGCGCCCGCAGCATTTGCTGAAGTAGTTAACAAAATAAATACTAATTTATTGCATATTAGTACAGACTTTGTCTTTGACGGAAATCAAAATTTTCCTTATGAAGAAAGTCAAAAAAGAAATCCACTATCACAATATGGTTCTTCTAAAGCTTTAGGAGAAGAACTAATAGAAAAGAATATTCAAAATATAGAAAAGGCAACTATTTTAAGAACAAGTTGGGTGATAAGTCCAAGAGGTAGGAACTTTGTACTTACAATGCTTAAGTTACATTCTGAAAAAGATAATATAAATGTCGTATCAGACCAAATTGGTTCACCCACAAGCGCAGCGGACTTGGCGAAAGTTTGCTGGAAAATAATTGAACTCAAAAAAAAAGAAAAATTACCCCATATACTTCATTGGAGTGATTCAGGTGTTACCAGTTGGTATGACATAGCTATTGCAGTGGGGGATATAGCGAAGGATCTTAAAATAATAGAAAAAAAAGCTGTAGTTAACCCAATTAGTACTTATGAATATCCTACACCAGCTAAAAGACCTCGATACTCAATTCTAGATACGAGCAAAACATCTAAATTATTGCACTTAAAGCCTAATTATTGGAGAGAAAATTTAAGAAATATATTAATTGAATATCAAAAAACAAGTACAATTTAAAAAATTAATTATTATGGAAAATCTTTTAAATAATTCTAGGATTCTAGTAACAGGAGGAGCTGGATTTATAGGAAGCGCTCTTATCAGAAAATTACTCAAAGAGTCAAAATTTACTATTTTTAATTTAGATAAAATGGGATACGCCAGTGATTTAAGTTCTATTCAAGATACTATCTTTTCTTTGGGTATAGAAGAAAAAAACAGGCACAAACTATTAAAAGTTGACCTATCAAATAATTCAGAAACTATTTCTTCTATTAATTATGCGAATCCAGACTTTGTAATGCATCTTGCAGCAGAAAGTCATGTTGATAGATCAATTAAAGGTCCAGAAGAGTTTATAAAAAGCAATATTTGCGGAACATTTAACCTTTTAGAGGCTGTAAGAAATCATTACGATAAATTAAATCCTAAAAGAAAAGAAACTTTTAGATTTTTGCACATCAGTACTGATGAGGTATTCGGTTCACTTGACGATAAAGGCAAATTCAATGAATTCACAAGATATGATCCTAGAAGTCCTTATTCAGCGAGCAAAGCCTCAAGCGATCATATTGTTAATGCTTGGCATCATACATTTGGGATCCCCACATTAATAACAAATTGCAGTAATAACTATGGACCATGGCAGTACAAAGAGAAATTAATTCCAAAAATAATTTATAATGCTTTAAGTAACAAAGAAATTCCAATATATGGAAATGGAGAAAATATAAGAGATTGGCTATTTGTTGAAGACCATGTAAACGGATTAATAAAAGTTCTTCTTGAGGGTAAAATAGGAGAAAAGTATTGTATAGGTGGTAATCAAGAGAAAAATAATAATGAAGTTGTTAACAAAATTTGTGAGTTATTGGACAAAAGAAGACCAAGAGAACTCTCTTATAAAAAATTAATTCGTTACGTTAAAGATCGTTTAGGACATGATAAAAGATATGCAATAGATTCTTCTAAAATCAAATCAGAATTGAATTGGGAACCCAAATATTCTTTTGATGAAGGTCTTGGAGCTACTGTTTCATGGTATTTAAAATATTTTAAAGAAATTAAAAATTGAAATTAATACCAATCATAAAAGTGTTTCCAATAGAAATGTTATTATTAGTAAAAAGCTCATAATTTATGGGAAAATTTTTTTTCAGATTTATTAATAAATTAGGTGGCTACGGTATTATATTTTTATGTCTAAGCCCCTTGTTTCAATTAAGAGTTAATTCATCTGAGAGTTCTCCTATTGAAAATATCAATCAAGTTAAATACACACTTGGTACTGGCGATGTAATTGATATTAGAGTTTATAAGTCCCCTGAATTTGATAGTAAAGTCAAAGTTTTATCAGATGGGACAATAAATCTAATCAGGTTAGGTTCTTTGTATATAGAGGGTTTAACTATTAATGAAGCAAAAGAATTAATTAGAAAAGAATATAAAAAAATCTTAAAACTTCCAATTATATCTTTGAATCTTACTAAAAGTAGACCTCTAAGAGTAAGCGTTTTAGGAGAAGTTAAAAGACCAGGCTTTTATTCTATTAATCCTCAAAGAAACATAAGTCAGGTATTAAATTCTGATGGAGGAGAAAGTATTATTGAATCTTCACAGGGTTGGCCTACACTTGTAGAAGCATTGCAAAAGGCGGGTGGAATAACTCAGAAAAGCAACTTAAAAAAGATTTCTCTAACAAGAGAATCAAATACAAAAAATAAAGTTATTTCAACAATAGACTTTTATAATCCACTTACAAAAAATGATGCTCTTATTAATCCAAAGATTTATGATGGGGACATTATTTTTGTCCCAAAAGCTCAAAATCAAGTAGATTCTAATTTGAGAAATGTTACAATATCTAACCTTTCTGCGCCTTCAATAACAGTAAATATTATTGGTGAAGTAACTCAACCAGGTGAATATAATCTGACATCCGACACCCCGATTAATCATGCAATATTATTTGCCGGTGGATTTACAGCAAGGGCAAATAAAAATTTTGTAAAACTTGTTAGGTTAAGAGATAATGGAACAATATTAAGTAAAAAATATAACTATAATTTAGATTCTAATCGGAGTTCGAAAGAAAACCCTGCTCTAAGGGATAAAGATGTTTTAATAGTAACTACAAATGCTTATAACAAGTTAGGTGATACTTTAAATAATGCATTAACTCCATTAAATCCAATAATTAAAGGTGTAAGAATTTACACTCTTCTTGATTAAATTTTGATAATTAGGACTATAAAATGATATTTGAAGAATTTAGAAAAAAGTTTAAAAGGGGCTTAAAAATACAACAAAATGTTATTTCAGCACTTCTTTATCGGGAACTCAATATCAGTCTTAGTAAAACATCATTAGGCGCATTTGGAGTAATACTTGAACCACTAGTTACAATTGCGATTTTTGTAGGAATCATTTCTTTTATTAGGGGGATTGGATTAAATTTGGGTATAAATCCATTTATATTTTTTGGCATAGGAATAATACTTTTTACTATATTTGCTAATACTGGTTTATCTGCATTTTCTTTAATTGGTCAAAATAAACCCCTTTTTTTTTATAGGCCTGTAAAACCAATAGATGCTGCGATTACAAAAGCAATAGTAAATTCTTGTATTTTTGTTATTTTATTAATAATATTATTTTTTGTTGTAGGGCTTTTTACAGAAACTATATATCTAAATAATTTCCCCTTAATGGTTGCTACAATTACTTTCTTAGTAATTTTTTCTTTTGCATTTCAAGTCATCTTGATGGTTGCTTCTTACAGATTCCCCCCTGTAGCTAAAATTTCAAGATTTTTAAGAAGACCCTTGTTCTTCACTTCTGGAATTTTTTTTTCCTCTACTGCACTTCCTCCCCAATTATTGAAATTTGCTTTATTTAATCCACTTTTTCATGCTATTGAACTAACAAGAACTGCAGCATCAGAAAATTATAAAATTGTTAATGAGATTTCATTATCTTTTTTGATGGAATCAACTTTCATAGCTTTGTTTTTTGCTATAGTTATATATGCCACAAATCAAAATTTATTATTAAAATCATAAATTAATGATTGAGGTTAAAAATCTATCAAAGACTTTTATTTATCAAGGGGAAAAAATAAAAATTCTTGATGATGTAAGTTTTAAAGTTGAGAATAAAGACAAAATCGCTGTTATTGGAAGAAATGGAGCAGGGAAATCAACTTTTTTAAATATTATAGGTGGAGTTGAAAGTCCTGATAAAGGGGAAATAAAAAGAAATTGTTCAATAAGTTGGCCAGTAGGAAAATCTGCAGGTTTTGTTCCTAACTTGACTGGTAGACAGAATACAACTTTTGTCTTAAAAATTTTTTTTGGAAATGACAAGAATTTAATAAGAGAGAAATTAAAATTTATTCACGAATTTTCTGAATTGGGAGAATCATTTGATAGGCCATTTATGCAATATTCAAGGGGCATGAAATCAAGAATATCCTTCTCTTTATCAATGGCCTTTGACTTTGATGTTTTCTTACTTGATGAATTTATGGGAGGTGGTGATGAAAACTTCCAAAAAAAATCTACAAAAAAATTAGATGAATTAATCCAAAATAAAGGTATTTTTCTGGTTACTCATAATCTTCCTGAATACATCAAGTACTGTAATAAAGCTTTATTGTTAAATAGAGGAAAATTAATTGAATATGATATTGTTAATGAAGCTATAAAGGAACATAAAAAATTACTTTCTAATTAGTAAAAATAACTTTTTGAATATGAAAATACAAGATCTCAAAAGGAAGATAAAAAAATACTTTCTAATTAGTAAAAATAATGTTTTGGATATAAAATTACAAGATCTAAAAGTTACTTTTGTTTCTGGATTATTTATAACTAGTTTTATATCCGCTTCATTCTTTTACGGTATTGGTAGACAAAGATATTTAGTAAAATCAGAATTTGCGGTAAGGAAATCAGGTTCATCAGAACTTAGTACTGGAATAACTAGTTTTTTTGGAGGACAAAGTAGAAGATCTCTTGAAGATGCCGGTTATCTTTTGGTTTATCTTAAATCCAATGATGTTCTCAAGTTTACAAGTAAAAAAATAAATTTTGAAAACTTATATTTAAAAAAAGGACCAGACATTTTTGCTGGTCTTCCTCGAGATTCATCTATTGAAGAAAAACTCGAATTATTTAAAAAAGTAATTCTTCTCAATTTAAATATTGATTCTGGAATTTTAACATTAAAGACAATTGCTTATGATCCAGAAACAGCCTTTTATTTAAATAAAATTTTACTGCTTAAAGCAGAGGATTTTATTAATAAAATTAATTTTAATATTAATAAAAAGCAACTTAATTTTGCAGAAAAAGAAAAACTAAAATCTCAAAAAAGAGTGAATA
>MDTB01147794.1_pt1 | contig 14048 bp, 13 predicted proteins | sample 811161 | NCBI WGS metagenome assembly MDTB01 (sample SAMN05326650, study PRJNA326480) | marine metagenome | isolation source: seawater | place: Mediterranean Sea | collected 2009
TATGAAAAATAAAATTAATTTGGGTTTCAGACTAGGTGTAAACGGAGTTTGGGGTAATATGGGGGTAGCTGCGGCTCCTTTGATTACGGGGCTTTTAATTTTTATTGGGAATTGGAGGTTAGCATTTATCTTGCCTGGCTCTATTTGTATCCTTTTTGGCTTGTGGCTAATTTACTTGAAATATGATGAAGAAAAATTATCTCTTTCAGAGGAAATTAGCTTAAATCAGGAGAATTTTTCACCCAACTGGAAAAGAGCTATGTTGTCTCTTGCTTTAATTACAATTGCTGGTGGCTTTACTTTTGGTGCCTTAACATTTCTTATCCCAAGGTATTTTGAAATTTATCTTGGGGAATTAACTCAGAACATTGCTATTACTGGTATGCTAGCAGCCTTTATATATGCTATTGCTTCTTTTTCTCAAATTCTTTCTGGTTTTGTAATAGATACCAGAGAATATAAGGGCTTTTTATTTTTAATTGGACTTGGACAAATGGCTTTTATTTTTGTTTCTGCTCAAACAGAAAACTTTATATTAATAGTAGTAATGCTTTTTAGTATGTGTTTTGTGTATGGGCAAATACCAATAGGGGATGCGATATTACGTGCACACATTCCAGATAAATACCGCAGTCGATTTTTAAGCATTAAATTCCTGTTAAACCTTTGTATAGGTGCAATGGTGTTGCCTCTAACAAGCATACTTTTAGCGTTTGGCTATGAACTAAGTTTCCTTTTTTTGTTATTGAGCATAGTGCCAATATTTGTTATTATTGGAGCAGTTATTTTACCTTCAAAACAGATAATTAGGAGTAAAAATTAAAGTCTTAAGATTAGAGGTTGTAAGGATTTAACTTTGTAGTACAAGTGATTGATTAGGGGTAAAAGGAATGATGGAAATAATAACATTCGAAAACATTATAAACCTTGTGATGCTTATTTTTTTACAAGCTGTTTTGGGTTTTGATAACCTTTTGTATATTTCAATTGAATCAAAAAGGGCACCAGAAAAGTATCAGAAAAGTGTTAGATTTTGGGGTATTATAATTGCCGTATCCTTACGGATAGTCCTTTTATTTTTAATGATCCTTCTTTTGGATGTGCTAAGTGAACCTTTTTATATTTTTAATCAAATAGGAATTATAGAGGGTGGTATTAATTTTTCCTCATGTATTTTCTTTTTCGGGGGCATTTTCATAATGTATACTGCGGTAAAGGAGATAAAGCACTTATTAAGTACTGAGCATTTAGGGGAAAATAACGAAAATGATAGACAAAAAACTGCATTTGCCACTGTTTTTAGTATAGTTTTGATGAACTTAGTATTTAGTTTTGACTCAATCTTGTCTGCTATTGCCATTACTAAAGTGCTAACTCTACTTATTATTGCTATCCTTGCTTCTGGTATGGCTATGATTTTTCTTGCTAATAGTGTAGCAGAATTTCTTGAAAAAAATAGGATGTACGAAGTTCTTGGCTTGTTTATCTTATTGATTGTTGGAATAGTTTTGATCGGAGAGTCTGGAGTAGCAGCTGCCCATGCATCCGATAATAAGGAATTGGCTTTGAAGTTTTTTGGTTACTATCTTACCCCTATGTCTAAAACTACTTTTTATTTTTCTGTAATAGTTCTGTTTCTAGTTGAAATATTGCAGACGATTTATAAAAGAAAGATAAATAAGTCCAAACACTAATAACAAGCCATTCAAATAATAATTTTAGGTAGTATGTTGAGCCTTTTTAGCTCAATTCAGCTTTTTTATTAGGAATAAGCTCAAAGTTGATACTGTTATAATTAAGACTATAAACGGCAATAATGTACCAGAGAAATAGAACCCAATTAAGGATGCAAGTGGAAGTGCGATTAAAGTACTACTAGTACCTATAATAGCTGATGCAGTCCCAGCAATGTGACCCATCGGCGATAGCGCCAAAGCGTTCATATTACCAAAAATAGTTCCAAATACAAAGAAATTTGGTAGTAGGAAGAGCATAACTGTAAAAGTGTTGAATACACCTCCTACGGTAAAAAAAAGTAGAAAGCTGATCGCCCAAATTGTTTCAAACCTTAAGGAAAACAGTATAATCTTCTCTGGATTAAATATTGTTACTAATTTTGCATTTAGAAATGAACCTAAGCCAACCGCAAAAGCTAAAACACCAAAATAAAGTACAAAATATTTTCCAACTAATAAATATTCTTGGAATAGCGGTTGGGAAATATTTAAATAGCTAACAAGAACACCAAAAGTGAGTCCTGCTGTTACGGTGTACGACCTGCTGGTTTTACATTTAAAAACTTCACTCACACCATCTAGTATCACTCGAAAGTTAAAAGGCCTTAACTTCTTAATAGTTTCAAACAGAAAGGCTATTATCCAGAAAGCTAGTGCTACACAAAATAACACTGTGAAAATTGGTATAAATTCCCAAGATAATACGGAAATTACTAACTGACCCATCCCTGGTGCTATAACTGGTACTAGAATAAATATTGTCGTAACCAAAGACATTACTCTTGCAAGCTGGCTACCAGAATAAAGGTCTCGAGCAATGGCACGCGACACTACGACTGTTGCTCCAGCTCCCAATCCTTGGAAAAATCTAGATATGAGAAATAACCCATAATCATTAGCAGAGACAGATATTATGTTACCTAACCCAAAGATTGCTAAGCCTAATAAAGAAGTCTTCTTCCTACCAATACTGTCAGAGATTGGGCCAAAAATTAGTTGCCCAATAGATAATCCTAGAAATACTATAGTTATAGTCCAGTGAATATGTCTGGGATTAACGTTATATTGGGATTTAATGATTGATAAGGCCGGCAATATAGTATCGATACTTAAAGCACCCATTGCCATTAGGCTAGCGACTAAGAATATTGACTTAATCCCACTCATTTTTATTAACTTTCTTTAAGTTACCTCAACGGGAAATAGTTTAATAAGCTCTAGGCACATAAAATAGTTGGGGCAGGTTAAGTTATTTTTTGGTGCATTTTTTATTTTTGCACTCTTTTATATTTAGGTATGTCAAATGTATTAGGATTGCAATATCATTATTTGATCTATCTAGATAGGATTTAGTATGGTGCGATTTATCAATGAAAAAAGATTAAATAATGCTTTGGAGAGAATAGGTCTATGTAATCTAGGAGCGTTTAGGATTGACGATGATGACAAATATCTTAATGGTTTCTCAACCTTAGTATTAGTTGGTCCGGACGAGCCAAAATTTTGGAAAATATTTAAATGCTCTTATGAATTCTTAAACATAAAAGTTGACCCCTTAGATGTTTGGTCCCAGCGGAACATTAGTTCAATAGCCGAAAAGTTTGATGCAAAGCCATTTTTTCCATTTCAGAATAACCCATTTTTACCATTTTATAGCTGGGCCCTAAGATCTGGTGAAAGTTTTGTGAGTCCCATCAAGCTACTAGTACATGCTAAGCGCGGATTGTTTATTTCTTTTCGGGGTGCGTTAGCGTTTAAACAGCATTTACCAGATAGGCGAAATAGAATTTTTAATTACTCCCCATGTACAAACTGTTCTGCACCATGTATTACAGCTTGCCCGGTGGGAGCTCTTACTAAAGAAAAATATGATGTAGAAAAATGTAAGGATTTCGTAAATAGACTTGGTAAAATTAATTGTAAACAAGGCTGTTTGGTCAGGCGAGCTTGTCCAGTAGGTAAGTCCCGTAGGGTTAAAGAGCAAGCAGTATTTCATATGGATGCATTTTTAGGTTAGGATAATAGGTGGATGGAAAAAAAAGTATTAATTGTCGGGGCAGGAAATGGATTAAGTGCCTCATTGGCCAAATTATTTAGTGAATATGGATTTTCCATTGCTTTGGCTTCCAGAAATAAAGGAAAAAATAATATTTTCATAACAGAATTAGGAGCAAGCATATTTCAGTGTGATGTTTCCAATCCATTAGCGGTAATAAATCTTTTTGAGGAAATAGATAAAAAATTTGGCATACCAGATCTAGTAATTTTTAATCCATCTAAACGGTCACCCGGCTCTATTGTTGATTTAGATATTTCTGATGTGAAGAGTGCACTAGACACGACTTGTTTTGGTGGTTTTTTGGTTGCTCAGCAGGCGACCAAGAGGATGATAAAAAGAGGCAGTGGTGCTATTTTTTTTACAGGTGCTTCTGCATCAATTAAAGGTTTTCCAAACTCGTCTGTTTTTGCAATGGGGAAATTTGGTTTGAGGGGATTAGCCCAGTCACTAGCAAGAGAGCTTCACCCAAAAAATATTCATATTGGTCATTTTATTATTGATGGCTCTATTGGCAAATTTTCGGGTTCAGAAAGTGAGAACCCTAAAAATAGATTAAACCCAGATGAAATAGCAAAGAGTTACCTCCATTTTTTCTTACAAGACAGAAGTTCTTGGTCTTGGGAAATAGAGTTAAGACCTTGGGTCGAAAACTTTTAGGTTTCTGGAAAAGTATTGAGAAAACTTATTTGTAAATCATTAACAAAAAGTCTAAAAAAATCTATTTACGCAAATCTAAAACAGACTATAGTTAAAGGTAGTTTGTAACAATTGAAAGGAGGTGGTCCAATGTCTATTGGTAATTTATATGGGTGTAAGGTGTTGGTTCATTCTTTAAGGAGTTATTAATGAGTAAGCCAATATAATTTATTGCTCAACAAAATTTACCTACGCCCCAAGGAAAAATAGTTCTTTGGGGCTATTTTATGAAAGAGATCCAGAAAGCTGAGGTGATAATTGAAATTGCTGTAGAAAAGATCACTGTATTAGCAACGAGTGCTATAGACTTCTTATACATGGTTGCAAAAATGAATGCGTTTACACCTGGCGCCATTGCAGCCGTTATAAGAGCACTTTTGAGTTCATGTTCAGATAGAACAAAAATGTGAGTTCCCAGCGTAATGACCAATATTGGGTGTAAAATCAGGGAAATAATAGAGATTAAAAAAGCTTCTGGAATATTGCCTAAAAGGTTGAATTGAGTAAGCACTCCTCCAAGAGCAAAAAGGGCTACTGGTATTCCAGCTACCGAAATTAATTGGAGTGCACCTTCAAGGTACATAGGTACTCTAAGTCCAATAATGTTGGAAAGAAACCCCAGCGATATTCCTAAAGCGAGAGGGTTAGAAAACATCGTTATGAATGTTTTCTTGATAATTTTTAATTTATTACTCGTCTCAGAAAGACTAATTTCCATTGCTAAGATGCCAAGTAAATAACAAAAAGGGGCATGGAATGAAATAATTATGAAGTTGAAGCGTAGTGTTTCTTTTCCAAAGGCGAGTTCGGTGATTGGTAATCCCAGAAGAAGAGAATTTGAAAATAAGCAGCAAAACCCAATAGAGATTGAGTCAGAAAGTGATTTTGAAAAAAAATAAAAGCTGCCAAGTGTGCCTAGGGCAAAGCAAAACATAGCCGATAAGTAGAAACTTAGAAGTAGATCTGTATTTAGAACCTCTCCCAATTTGAGGTCCGAAATGTTCAAAAAGAGCAAGATTGGCAAAGCGATACTTTGTGAAAACTTTGTGAGTGCACTTACACCGGTGTTAGATATGATTTTGGTTATAGTAGCAAAGTAGCCAACGGCAATAATTATGAAGACTGGAACAATAATAGTAGCTATTGTTTGAATCATTCTTGGATTTTCTACAAAGATAGAGTAAGTCCATCGAACGCTGGAAACACATTTTTAGGAGTTTCTTTACTTATTGTGTCATAATCTAAATCATTATGCATATTAGTAAGATAGGCCTTTTTAGGCTTTAATTTATCAATCCAATCAAGAGTCTTTTCCAAATGGGAATGGTTTGGATGCGGAGCCCTTCTGAGCGCGTCTACAATTAAAATATCTAAATTTTTGACACGTTCCCAAGAACTTTCATAAAATTCTGAGATATCAGGTATGTAGGCAGCACTACCTATTTTAAAACCCAGTGCGTTTATATCTCCATGCTTTACAAAGAGAGGCTCGACAAGTATTTCATCATTTATTCCTTTAACCGAAAAAGTTTCTTTTATTTCATTTAACAATAGTATTGGTGGGTACTTCGTGCCGTTCTTTTGTTTCACTAGGTATTCAAAGGACTCACGTATCCTAATTGAAGTGTTATAATCTGCCCAAACAGGTAACATACTTCTTCTTTTAAAAAAGATCATTCTTAAATCATCAATTCCGTGCATATGGTCGGCATGGGCATGTGTGAATATAACACCATCTAGATTATCTACTTTTGCAGTAAGAAGTTGCTGCCGAAGATCAGGGCTAGTATCAATTAAGAGTTTAGTTTCACCAATTTCTGATTTAAATTTCACTAGCAAGGAGCATCTCAATCGATAGTTCTTTGAATTCTTTGGATCACAGACCCCCCAGCCGTCAGTCAATCTAGGCACTCCACCAGATGAGCCACAACCCAGTATAGTGAACGAATACTTACCAATTTTCCGATCAATCACACTTTAACCTTCCAAAATAAGTTCATAAAGTTTTTTGTTGTAGCATTTCTAAAAATATCGTCATCTATCCTGAATATTTCTGCTCCTTTTCTACAGGTGTTAGTAACTAAGGACGGTTCATTTCTTTTACCACGAAATGGAATAGGAGCAAGGTAGGGACTATCTGTTTCTAAAAGAACTTTATTTAGTGGGACATTTGAAAATATCTCACTAAGCTCTTTACTTTTTGGAAAGGTTATAATTCCGGACATAGAAAGATAAAAACCTAAATTCAATGCGCTTGCTGCTAATTTCTTACCAGATGTGAAACAATGCATTACTGCAGTGAAGGGATTTTTTTTATAATGCTCTTCCAAGATTTTTTGCATATCTTGGTCTGCGGAACGTGAGTGGATAATAAGTGGTAACCCAAGGGATTGAGCTAATTCAATATGTTCAATAAAGGATTCTTTTTGTAAGCATTTGGTTTCTGTGCTGTAAAAGTAATCTAATCCTGTCTCACCTATTCCCACCATTTTTTCATGCTTTGCAACTTGACTAATTTCTTTTTGACTCATTTTTTCTTTACCTACATTTAATGGATGCAAGCCAAAAGAAAAGTAAACTATGTCATACTTTTCAGCAATTTGCACTGTTTTATTCAAGTCGTTACTATTAGTGCAGATTGTCAAAATTTTAGTTATTCCAGCTAGTTTAGCTCTTTCAATAACCATCGAAAGGTCTTTATCGAAATCCTTAAAATCTAAGTGGCAATGACTATCTACTAGAGGTTTATTTTTACTCATAATGATAAATAAATGTCTTTATTTATTGATTTTGCAATTTTTGTAATGCTTCTTCAACTTTCAGGAAGCCTTCTAGGATAATATTTTCAGGATCAGCATTTAATTGATTACCCATGATAAAATCAGTTGTAAGCTCTAAATAAAGATATGAAAAGACTGAATAAGAGTTAGAATAGATATTGTAAATATCTTTAATTTTTTTCTCTTCTAAAGTCTGATTTTTATTTTCCTTTTTTGCCATAACTGTTGCTATTCTTGATAAAACTAAAAGCAATAATTCCTGAATAAACAGATAATATTCTTTTTGACCAAGTGAGCTATGATTTTTATTAATTAAATACCATAGCTTTTTTCGGTCCATTTTCTTGTTAAAACTTATAACATTAGCTATCCCCTTAAAGATTTTAAAACCATCGTTTAAACTGAAATTTATAGCCTTGCTAATTGAACCATTAGTAATCGAAAATAAGCTTTTAACGTCTATATCCTTTGATTCAAAAATTTTTAGTTCAGTTAAAACTTGATTAAATTCACTGTATTTAAGAAAGCCACATTTTAGCAATTGGCATCGTGATATTATTGTTGGTAATAAATTTTCTTTATTCTCGCAAATTAAAAAAAATAAACCACCTTTAGGAGGTTCTTCCAAGGCCTTTAGTAACGCATTAGCAGCAGAGTTACTTAAGTCATCTACGGAATCAATAATAACTATTCGCCAAGAATTTTGAGTGCTAGACAAAGAAAAAAAATGCTTTATTTTTCTTATCTCATCAATAGAGATGTCTTGAAAATACCTTTTCTTAGCCTTGTCAAATTGCTTTCTACAAAGATGTATTGATGGCTCTGACAAAGCCTCTATTCGTTGCGAAATTATTTCTTTACTCAGATAAGTCGAACCTGTTAGGAAATTATTGTCACTTAGTAAGAATTTTGCCATTTGCCAAGCTAATGTAGCTTTTCCGACTCCCTTTGGGCCATGGATTAACCAAGCATGGTGTAATTTTCCAGATTTATAGCTCGTGACAAATTTTTCTTTTGCAAGCTCATGCCCAACAAGCTTTAGTGCGGTTCTGGGATGTTGTGTATAAGGATTTTTATCTGACTCGAAGGTAGGTTTTATAGTCTCTTGCATAGTCCTAATCTTTAAAATTAAGAGAGTTAGCAACAATTTCCCAAACTAGTTGGTGTGTTTTTTCTACAGTATCATTTCCGTCAATCAGGTGACATCTAGCCAAAGATTTAGCTAAAGATTGATACTTTAATTTGGCCTTTTCTTGAAATTCAAGGCCAAACATTTCAAATCGACTTTCAATTGATTTCCTTTTAAGCCCTCGGTTAAGTGATTTTACAGGGTCAACATCTATTATGAGGGTTAGATGAGGCTCAAGACCAATTACTAGTTTACCAAGATTTCCAATAAGCTTTTGTATTTTTTGATCTTCGCCTCCTTGATAAACTGTTGTACTGTCCGAAAATCTGTCGCAAATCACAATAGTTCCTGATTCAAGGGCGGGTAATATTCTTTGTTCCAAATGATGTCGCCTAGCTGCAAAAAATAAAAGGGTTTCTGTTACGGATGACCAACGATCTGTACTTCCTTGGACCAGTAAGTCTCTAATTTCTTCAGCTCCTCTGACGCCGCCAGGCTCCCTGGTAAGAATTACTTTTCTGCCTAGACTTATAAGCTTTTTCTTTAACATATTAGCCTGGGTAGTTTTGCCCGAGCCATCAATTCCCTCTAATGTTATAAAATAGCCTGACAATTATTTTGCCCAATTCTAATTAAAGACATCTTTTGGTATCGAAAATTTTAGAGCTGTCAAAATCCCCATCCTGGCAGCTGCTTGTATTTTTTTGACTAAGCCTCCTTCATCTACTTGAACACCGCTAATCAGGGGGTATTCTATCACTCTATCTTGACCTCCAGGGATAAAGCTAGGAGCAATTACTTTAAGAATACCAATTTGATCATTCACTTTGATTGGTGTCATCAAAGGTGTTCTCACATGTGCTTCGGCTCGAAGATTATTTTTTTTCCCATATGGTATCAAAAGAGGTACTTCTTCTTTAGTTTTTAGGTCAATATAATCAGCGTCACCTATCCATACTGAAGCCCTAGCCACTGTATGATTGCTAGGGAATATGGAAGTAATAGTAAAATCTCTGAAAGCCCATTTTGCGATTTTTTCACTTTCTAGTTTCCTTTGCTGATTAGTTTTCAGGCCTGTTAAAACAAAACTTATTCTACGTTCTCCTAGTTTGGCTGAGCCAACGAGACCATATCCAGCCTCCTCTGTGTGACCGGTTTTCAGTCCATCTACACCTATATCTAATTTTAATAAAGGGTTCCTGTTTGCTTGCTTTATTCCGTTCCAGGAGAAACTCAATTCCTGAAAGTAGTGATAATATTTAGAGTATTTGTTACGCAAATGCATCGAAAGAATTAATAAATCACGTGCAGTCATGAGGTGACCGGGTGAGGGCCAACCTGTGGAGTTATTAAAATGTGAGTTATCTAATCCTAAATCTTTAGCCTTAAGGTTCATTCTTGCAACAAAGCTATCCTCAGTACCATTCAAGCCTTCTGCCAGCGCAATACAGGCGTCATTTCCTGAAGCAACTGTAATCCCACGTACTAGGTTCTCTACACTTACTAATTGATCCTCCTCAATGAACATTTTGGACCCACCTTTTTGGGAAGCTTTAGCAGATACTCTAAAAGTTGTTTCTAGTGTTATTCTGCCTTCCTCCAATGCTTCAAAAGCAAGCAAAAGGGTCATCAATTTTGACATTGATGCAGGTGGATATGCTTTATCAGCGGCCTTTTCAAATATAACTGATTTAGTAGTCTCGTCAAAAACTATGGCTGATTTAGCAAGTGTATCAAAACCATGAACATATGTGCACCAAGATAAAAATAATAATACTAACTTTATTAGGCTTCTAACTTTAAAATCTTTCATTTTACTTCGGCATGTTGGATGAGTAGAATCATCAGCTAAATGTTAAGGAGCTTTTTAAATTATTCTGCTTATACTCACCTATTCATACTATATAATCTTTTAAAAAAAAATACTCTTTCTCCTCAAGATGAGAACTATATTTAGTCACTAATCGATTTTGGCGTTAAAAAATCATTTAAGTAGCCACATTTTTCTGCTAACTGAGCCCATTGGGCACACCTGATCTGGATGTTAGCAACACCACAAGTAGGATATTTTTCACTTATGGATGAGGAGGCCTTATCAATGGAATCTGGAGTAATAAGGTAATTACTCAATTCCTGTATAGCTGGGTTATGGCCTATAACTATGACTTTATTAAGGTCACTACTAATATCTCGTATAAAGTTCAGAAGTTTTTCAGACTCAAAAGTATACAAATCCTTTTCGATCTGTGGTTTGCGGATGGTTCTCAGATCTAGAATAATTCTTTCGCAAGTCTGGGTTGCTCTGGTGGCACTAGACGAAAAGACTTGATCAACGGTACCTATTGTTGCTCCTAGGTGAGATGCCATTGAAGTAGCCGCCAGTTTACCCCGCTTATTTAGAGGTCTTGCGTGATCATCCCCAATAAAATTATCTCGCTTGTACGGGCTCCATGAAGACTTTGCATGTCGAATTAAAATGAGCGTTTTTGCCATATTGTTAAGTTCTTAAGATTTTGTGAAAATAGAAACTTCTGAAACTTGGGTTTAGAAACTTTGATTGTTTTCTTATTAAAATTCTATTCGTGAGTAAATCGTTTTTTTAGGGGCAAAGGCATACTTTTTTAGAAAATGATATAGTGTCATAATGTTTTATTAGGGCGACTTTTGGTATAATCTATTTTAAGTTAAAGTTAACTAAAACTTCTTTTGATATAATTTCTCTTAATTGGAATAATTTAGAAAGATATTGAAAAGAATAAAAAAAACTGGTGATCGTATAAGGATTTAATTAAGCTTTTCGTGATTCCAGAATAATTGTAACCAGGATTAGTATTGCTTTTAAACTCAATTGGGAAATTTTTTTGATGGATGAAAATCCCTGTATAATATGTGTTGCAATCACTGGTTCGGTTCCTCGAAAAGAAGATAACCCAAATTTACCTGTAACGATTGATGAGCAAATAGAGAGTACACAGGAAGCTTTTGAGGCTGGTGCAACTATAGTGCACTGCCATGTTAGGAACGATGACCAGACTGTAAGTTCTGATCCGGATCGTTTTGAAAGATTAAAGCTTGGGATAGAAAAATATTGTAAGGGTATGGTGATCCAATTTTCAACAGGGGGACGTTCTGGAAAAGGGAAGGAGAGGGGGGGGATGCTTTCAATATGCCCTGACATGGCCTCATTAACCGTGGGATCGAATAACTTTCCATCAAGAGTATATGAAAACCCTCCAGAATTAATTGACTGGCTTTCTTCTGAAATGAATAAATATAGAATTCAACCTGAAATAGAAGCTTTTGACTTGTCCCATATATTCCAGGCTGCCAAGATGTACCAAGATGGAAGGCTTAAAGGAAAACCCTACATCCAGTTTGTTATGGGAGTAAAAAATGCTATGCCAGTTGATCGGGAGGTTTTTGAATTTTATTTAAAAACTGTTAAAAGGCTTTTACCTACCGCAAACTGGTGTGGTGCTGGGATTGGTAAGTATCAAAAAATTGTAAATGAGTGGTGTATCGAACTTGGTGGCCACACTCGTACTGGTCTCGAAGATAATATTCGACTTAATAAAGAAACTCTTGCACCCTCAAATGCTGCACTCGTTTCCTTAACTAAGAAAATTTGTGATAAATATAATCGACCGGTAGCAGATTGGATGCAGACTAGAAAGATTCTTGGAATTCCAGTTTATAGAAAGTAAACCAGCACCGAATATGCGACATAGGTATTGTTTTAGTAAGGCAACCCAACATAGTTTTCAGCTAGGACCTTTTGTCCAGAGTGAGAAGTAGACAGTTCTTTTAATTCGATTAGCTGGAGGTCTCTTTCAAGAGGATTTTCTTTTCTTGGGGTGTGAAGTAAATTAGTCATCCACTGACTAAATCGAACCGTTTGAAAAACTCTGGATAAGGCTCTCTGGGAATATAAATTTAAGTCCTCAGTATTATTGGTTTTATAGAATTTTATCAACGCATTTGATAGATAATGGATGTCTGAAAATGCTAGGTTGAGCCCTTTAGCTCCTGTTGGTGGCATAATGTGAGCAGCGTCTCCCGCAAGAAATAATTGTTCCCATTGCATTGGCTCAGTAACAACGCTTCTTAGGGTCGTAATTGATTTTTCGATAGATGGGCCCGTTTCGATAGTAGTGGAGAATTGATTTGGCAATCTAGTTCTTATTTCTTGCCATACTCTTTTATCTGGCCAATCTTTTATATTTTCTGTAGTTGGTGTCTGGATGTAATAACGTGATAGCTTTTCGTTTCTCATCGATGCTAAAGCGAAACCCCTTTTGTGATTTGCATATATTAATTCCTTATTTGCAGGCTTTGTGTTTGATAAAATACCTAACCAGCTATACGGGTAGTGTGAGCAGTGAAACTTAAGTTTTTTAGAAGGAATAAAGCTTTTGCTTGTACCTTTGGATCCATCGCAGCCAACAACATAGTCTGAGTAAATCTGATAGGTCTCTCCCGACTTATTAAAGGAAACAGAAGGTTTTTGAGTATTAAGGGATTCAATCGAAACATTATTGACAGAGTGAAAAATAGCTACTCCTGATTTGTCCTTTGCTTCATACAAATCCTTAGTTATTTCAGTTTGCCCATAAACATATACTGATTCTTTGTTAGCCAATGTAAGGTCTATTCGGAAACTGGTATCTCCTGAAGATATTATAAAGCCAGAATGTTTGCTACCTTCCTTTAATAATCTATCTCCAACCCCAGCGTTTTTAAGAATTTCTATTGAACCGTGTTCGATAACACCTGCTCTTATGCGCTTTAAGACATGGTTTCGCGATTTAGACTCAATTATTATGCTCTCAATATTTTCTTTCATTAAAATTTGAGATAGGAGCAACCCAGCCGGCCCCCCTCCAATGATTGCAACCTGAGTGGTTAATTTTTTATTTTTGGTTTTCATTCTTTGATTTAAATAATAAGTTTGTAATCAATTTATAAATAAGACAAAAAACATGGAATTTACAACATTAAACAGCAAAGTTTTTTTACATCATATTGGAATCGAAAGTAAAGATCCTGAAAAGCTAGCTAGATTTTATTCTAAAACAATGCTGATGGATATAATTTCATTAAAGAAAAATGTTTGGCATTGCTCAGGTCCTAATCGCTTACTAATTTTTGTGCCAGGTGAGTCGCAAAAATTATCATTTGCAGCTTTTGCGTGTTTTGATGAACATGATCTTCAAAAAATTAAAAAAAGAGTTTTGAGGGAGGGGCTAAATTTAAAGTCATTCGATAGCCTTTACTTGGAGAGGGGAGCATTTTCACTTTTAGATCCTGACGGTAATGTAATAGTGTTTGGTATTCCATTACAGGAAAAGTCAGTTAAAAATTCTTTTAACGCACCCTTGCAACATCTCACTTTACAGTCCTCGGATTTATATAAATTTATTGATTTCTATCAAACAAAACTGGGGTTTTCTCTTTCAGATAGGGTGATTAATAAAGGAGGACTTATAACAACGTGTTTTATGAGGTCCAATAGTGAGCATCATAGTTTGGCTTGCTTTAAATCAGATAAAGCTGCAATGGACCATCATAGTTATGAGGTGGGTGACTGGAATTTAATTAAAGATTGGTGTGACCATTTTTCTACCTTAGGAATTAAGTTGTTTTGGGGA
>MDTB01195611.1_pt1 | contig 14046 bp, 14 predicted proteins | sample 811161 | NCBI WGS metagenome assembly MDTB01 (sample SAMN05326650, study PRJNA326480) | marine metagenome | isolation source: seawater | place: Mediterranean Sea | collected 2009
GAACTTTATTATCTGTGAGAAGTAAGAAAATATCAAAAAATATTGTAAAAGATATTATTAATGAAGAAATTTTAAAAGCAATAGTTGCGATTATTGAGGTTATTAATAACCTGAAATTATATTCTGTCTTGTTATTTTTCCAAATTAAATATATGACAATTAAACAAGATTCCCCAAGAAACAAGGGTTTACCAATTGTGCTCCACTGAATGAACGTTGGGGTTGTAATAAAAGCTAATAGGAAAATATTATTTTCAATTTTTCTTGATAAAAATAATACTAAAATAGGCAAGTTGATAATTTGTAAAAGTCGAATCAACCAAATATTATTTTCTTGAATAAAAGATAAATTCGCATAATCTGCGATTCCAAGTAAACCTTGATGATATGAACCATCAATAAAAAACCCTCCATTTTTAAAAAACTGAAAAGGATATCCAACATGATAATCCGAAGCATCTGGATGATTTATCGGACCAATAGAAGAAAAAATTATCAATATAGTAAAAACTAAAATTAGTACATTTACGATTTTTAAAAACCTATTTTTACTACTTTTTTGAATAATTAAATTTTTTTCAAAAATTAAGAAATTATAAATTTGAAAATATTTTTTTAAAAACTCTTTTTGAAAAATAAGGGTAAAAATTAATACTATTAAAGATATAAATATGGTATTAAATTTTGCTAAATTTACTGAAATTAAAAATAACGAAATTGCACCAAGAAAAAATTGAGATAAGCAAAAAGACGAAAATATTAAGGAATAGAAATCATTTGTATTATCAATTTTAAGTTCTTCTTTCTTAGGAAAAAGTATAAGTAATAAACTAGAGAATAATAACAAGAAAGAAAACATATTTTTTTCAAAAGAAATAAACAGAGAAACTAGTTATTTCCTTAAATACTAACTTTAAGGAATTAATCTTATTAAATAAACTTAACTTAAATTTATAAATAAATATAAATTTAATTATGATCTTTATTACAACTATTTGATGTATTAGGAATAGGATTAGATATAAGCCAAATTCTTTCTTAGGATATTATTTCTTTTATTAAAAGTAATATGAGCTCTTATCGATAATATAAATTTATTTATTACTTAAGTGGAAATTAATATAAAAAAATAAAGTTAATTTTAGGAACTAATAATTTAGATTTTATATTGAAGCGATTCTAGTGATTTTAAGGTCCTAGTCTTGAAATCTAAATTTCGTTTTATTTATACCAGTGATTTGGGAAACAACTTGACATGCATTTACGGATCAGTTCCGAAAAATTTAACCATCTTTTGATATAATTAGAAAGCTTAAAATTAAATATTTTTTGCTTGGAGGGGTGGTCGAGTGGTTTAAGGCTCTAGTCTTGAAAACTAAAGTATTTTTGAAAAAGAAATAAATATTTAATCTTCAAATCAGTTAATATAACTAACTTCTTATTAAGACTCGTAAAATCAGAAAATTACCATAGGTCTATACTGTTGCCAATTTGTTGCCAGTAGTCCTTTTGCAAGAAATAAAGTCAATCTATGTATAATCTGATTATTAATTCTTGAAATTATTTCTATCTCTTTTTAAAAAAGAAATTTAGAAATAGAGTCTAGTAATATAAAATATAATTTTCATTAAAAAAAGTGATCGCCAAAGAAAAAGTTATTGAAACCATTAAATCTTTTTATACTAAATTTAGAAAATTAAGTAAATCAAAACAAATTGCTGTAGTCCTAGGAGCAATATTATTTCTTTTCATTCTTAGCAAGAGAGATGACCAAAAATCTCAAGATTCTGCATTAAATAACTCTCTAACATCTACAAATAGTTCAGGACGCAATCAGAGAAAAGCTGATTTAAATCTTGCCCTAAGCAATAATGTATTAAAACTCCCTTACAAAATAGGAGGTTTTACTATTACAAAAATGAGTGCTTATAGATACTTTAGTGTAAATTACCCATCTACAGATGGAACCAGCAAAGAAGTCTTATGGAAAGTAGATATTGAGAATCAAACAAATTCAGAAATTCAAGGAGTTATAAATATATGCAATTCTAATTCAACCGCTATTGGTAACAAACGTTTAAAGCATGCTTATCTGGCAGATTGCAACCCTATAAATGTAAGAATGCTCCCAAGTAGTATTATTAAAGACAGTACTTTCGCTAAATCCAAACCATGGTTTTATCGGGGAGATACTTTACAAATATGTATTCAAGGTCAGGGTTGTTTCAGTAATACATTTTCAGAATAAATTAAATACTTTTTTAATAAATGATTCTTTTAAGAAGTTATACATCAATACTATCTTTCTAATTTAGATCTCTATTAAAAGCTATTTTTTATGTACGCGAGTCTTGAAAGCCAGAATTAAGGATAGTTATGGTAATAGCTTTCATATCTAACTTGACATACTTTTTAGAACTGTTTCCGAAAAAATCAACCACCTTTTGTTATAATTAAAAAGCTAAAAATTGAATAATTTTTGCCTGGAGGGGTGGTCGAGTGGTTTAAGGCTCTAGTCTTGAAAACTAGCGTAGGTGCAAGTCTACCGTGGGTTCGAATCCCACCCCCTCCGTACTAAGACATATTCTCAGGAGTTTTAATGACTTCTCATATGTTCTCAAAATTATTTTTATAAAAGAAGTAACTTTTATAATGATGTAATATTAGATTACTTCTAATTTTAATTCTTTTTTTTTTAAGTAATAAAATTATGCCAGTAAATATAATCATGTACCATTATGTAAGAAATAATGAAGATAATGATTATGATACATATTGCAGAAGGAAAAGTGAATTTGAATCACAAGTTAAATTTTTCAAAAATTCTTCTACGATAATACATCCGGCAGATTCAGATAAATTCCATTATTTTTTGAAGAGTGAAGATAAAAATGCATTTCTTCTCACATTTGATGATGGATATATTGATCATCTTTATTGTGCCAGATATTTAAATTCGGAAAACTTAAGTGCTTATTTTTTTCCTCCAATAAATTCAATAAATGGTGAATTTTTAGACGTAAATGCTATTCATATATTAATTGGCAAAAGAGGATTAGAAGTTAAAACAATCTTGGAAGAAATAGAAAAAATATGTTTGTCACATAATTTTTATTTAATTTTAAATAAAAAGGAATTAAATTTTCAGAATTACATTGAAGAATTTAATCTTAAAAATAATCATGATGACAAAAATACACTAATGTTGAGAAGAATTTTACAAAAAGATTTAATAGGAGAAAAAAACAAAAAATATACTATAAAAAAACTATTAAAAAAATTTATAAACAAAACAGCTAATGAACTTACTAAAGATTTTTATCTTAGTTTGAGTAATTTAAAAGAAATGAAGAATATGGGGATGTATTTTGGCAGTCATGGTAATACACATAGATGGTTGAACACCCTAAATCCTAGTGAACAAAAAATTGAAATTGAACTTAGTTTTGAATCATTAAAAAGATTTAAATTAATAAGTGAACAAGAACCAAAAGTTTTATGCTATCCATTTGGCGCTTTTGATATGAATACTCTCAATATCATGAATCAATTAAATATTGATATTGGTTTGTCTTCAAAATTGGGCTCCTCAATATTAACTAATGAAAAAGATTCAATTTTAAAATTATCTAGATGGGATACAAATAGTTGTTGGAGTAATAAATGGAGAAAACCATGTATGCCAATTTAAATTTTATATAAGTTTTATAATTTGATATATCTTAATGTACATAAACTTAAAAGAAAAAATTCTTTAGCAAAATCTTTGCAATCATTAAGCAAAAATGTAGGATTTTAATTTATAAGTTTTTATTTATTAACTTATGATTCTAATGAATATTTAATTTCATCAATTAGTTCAGAAATAGTTGTAACCCTTATTAATCTGCTCAAATCAAACTTGAAAGAATATTTCGTTTCAATAGCAGATATTATTTGAAGATAGGCTAGTGAATCCCATCCATCAATGTTTCCAAGCTTATCTTCTAATTTAAAGTCTATTTTTTGATTATCTATTATATCTCTAGCAATTTTTTTAATAGAGTCCAACATTTTAAGTTTTGAAAAATTTATAAATAAGATCTTAATTATTATCTTAGAAGAAGTTAATAATAGAATCAAAAAAAATTATTTTAAAACAATTTTAAATAGAAAGTTTCTGTTATGACTTTAATAAAATGAAATCATTAATATAAATTTTCTTTGTAAGTGATAACATATTTGAAATTGCGATAAGTTAAATTTTATTTAAATGGAACTTACAATTAGGCCAGATATTTCTTGGACTGAAAAAATTAAAGACTTTTTAAAAGAATGGCATAAATTTGAACATATTATTTGCGACAAAAAACTTTTCGAATGGTTTTTCCTAATTAATCAAAATAATCCAACCTTAAAAAACGATAAATTAAGATTTATTTTAGCTCATGAAAATGGGAAAATATATTCTTTACTTAGTTTTTATGAATGTAATTTTTTAATTAAAGGAACAATCAAAAAAGGGGCTTGGGGTAGTGGTTGGTATACTTTAAGAACAAATCAAAATATGTTCTTAGGTGGTCTTTTGAGGAAGGCATATTTAAATGAATTTGAAGTTGCGGGTAATATTGGTTGCAGCGATACTACTATATCTATAGCTAGATATATGGGGTCTAATATAATAAATAAAATTAATCCATTAGTTTTAAAGAAAGAAAGTTTTGGCAAAATAGAAAACCTTTCATTTGATATTTTAAATGAGAATAAAAATTATTTTTTTGAAACATTTTCTGAAAAAACATCTAGAGCAATATATAAACGTTCTAGTGAATTTGATAAAAAGAGTATTAATTCTATCAAAACTTTATTAACTGAAGAATATTTTAACTGGCGTTACCGGTCTCATCCTTATTTTGATTATATGATTACAAAAATTAAATTTAATAATCAAAGTTTCGATAATGGCGCTTTAATTTGGAGATTAGTTACATTAGATAATGGGGAAAAGCTTTGTAGAATTGTTAATTGTGATGTCCCTAATCTTCAAAATTATGAATTTATTGTTCTTCATTTAGTTAAAGAATTGATAAATGAACTTCAGCAAGTTTCAATAAATTATATTGATTGCTTTACTACTGATATTGAAATGATAAGAACTTTAAAAAAACTTGGATGGATTTATGATATTAATAATTTATATCCAAATAGAATCGATCCAGTAGAGAAAGGAAATGATTTAAATGGTGAGTTTTTTATTAAGGGTGAAACTGATTATAAAAATTTAAATTTTCAATTTTACAATGGGGATGGAGATGCTGATAGACCGAATAGAAAATCATCTTTATTGAAATAATTAAACCAATAATTACATATTGCTATGTTTTTATCTTTAAATACAAAAAATTATAAAAGTTTATTCATTAAATATTACTGAAATAATTAAAAATGTAGTTATTGCAAACTTAAATGCAAAACAAGTTAATAATTGTGATTTTTTAATTCAAAAGTTAAATTGTATATATAATTTGTTTATTGTGGAAAAACTTGACACCTAATATTAAGGTTGAAACCTGTTTTTAAATTTTGAAACAATTTATATCTGATTTAATTTTTCATTTTTATACTTTTCAACTTACTATAAAATGGATTCCTTGAATTCCTTGAATTTCCTTAAAACTGATTTTGTAAATAAACTGAAAAGTGAGCCTCAAGAGGTTAAATTTATCTCTGACCAATTAAAAATAAATTCTTTTGAGGCTTTTGACTATTATTACAACTCAGTAAGTATAAATGTAAATAAAGATAATTTATGTGCATTTATATGTAATTCTTCAGTTGAATCAATAATAATATCATTTTTCTTAATATTAGATAATACTAAAATTATATTTTTAAGCTCCGATCAATCAATAAAAGATATTAAAAATGTTTTTTTAGAAAACTCTATAAATGAAGTAATAATTTTTGATAATGAATTAATGAATTCATTAATAAAGAATTTTGAAAATAAAAAAATAGTCAAAATACAAACTCTTAATAATTTTATTTTTAGTAAAAGAAGTAATGAATTATTTTTTAGCAAATTTCTTGAATATGCAAATACTAAAGCTGAAGTTTCTATTTTTTTAAGTTCTGGAAGTACTGCAAAGCCAAAATTAATACCTTTGGAATATAAAAATATCAATTTTTCATACAAATGTATCAAAGATGAATTTATGACTGATCTTGATTTTTCAAGAATTATCTGTATTCATGATACAAGTTTTGTAATTATAATTAATTTTCTACAGGCGTTTTGTGCAAAAAGAAAATCAAAAGTATATGGGATTGATTTTAATAATACTCATCTAGCATTATTTATATTGGCTAAAAGCATTAAAGAAGACTCCAAAGATATTATCATCACTATTCCATCGGTATATCTGTCAGCATTAAAACTAATAGAAAATTTTGGGATTACTAATTTAGAAAAGAAAAGTTTAATTAGTTGTGGAGAACCACTTACTTCTAAATTAGCATTAAGCTATTTTAATAAAAAACCTAATAATTTCCTTAATTTATATGGCTCTACTGAATTAGCTTCTTGGGTTCTCTCGCTTGACGTATTAAATTATTTAGAAAAAAGAGCAGTCCCATCTTCAATATTGCCTGCTGGCAGGCCTTTAAGGGGGATGAATTTAGAATTAGGTCAAAATAATGAATTATTAGTTAATTCTGATTGTGTTTTTAATGGCTATTTAAACAATAGTAATAATGACACATATAAAGAAATTGATTCACAAATTTTTTTTAGAACAGGCGACCAATTTTCAGTTTTTGATGATTTATATAATTGTCAAGGGAGATTAAATAATGCTTTAAAAATTGGTGGAAGATTTATAAATCCAATCATATTGGAATCTCAATTAAAAAGTTCTTATGATTTTCAAAATGTTTTAATCATATCTGATAATAGAAATTTAGTATTAAGAGTTTTTTTATTTATTTCAAAAATACAAAAAGAATTATTTACTAAAGAAACTATTAAAACAAAAATGTATCAGAATATATCTAATAAAATAAATTTAAAAATTCAATTTGTTTATGAAAAGCCAAAATCACTTAGAAGCGGCAAGATTGATAGAAAATATTATGCAAATCTAGATTTATGATTTTTCATTTTTATTGATAATTTTGTATCTCATCTTTACGTTCAATTTTAAAAATTTTTTTTAATTTATAATGGTATCTATTTAATCACAAGAAATAATGAAAGACGCTAGTTGGCCGCATGAATTATCAGTAAAGAAAGATATAGTGCATAATTCGGACCTTTCAAAGGTTTATTATGCATTTACTAAATTGTCAAATGAGAAGTTTGGGAGAGTAGTTGCTTTAAAGCCTCATCTTTTAAGTGAAACTATTTATAAATTAGCAACAGATCCTAAGATAATTAATATACTTAAGCCTTTAATGGGGGAAGATATTAATATATGGTCTTCCGCATTTTTTGCAAAAAAGCCTAAATCGACTAGTTATGTTGGGTATCATCAAGATGCTCCCTTTTGGCAACTCTCCTCTGATAATGTATATTCAGCATGGATAGCATTATCAGAATCAAACAAAGAAAATGGTTGTTTGGAATTTATAGCCCATACTGAAGATTATACTTTTGACTTAGACATATCAAATCCTTATGAAGCTTATAAAAAAGGGATTAAAACATCTGAAGGAGAGAATCTTATTTCATTTAATCAAAAAATTCCAAAAAAAATAAAAGAAAAATCGCCATTTTATGTTGAGTTAAAACCTGGAGAATTTTCAATTCATAAAATTACAGTTATTCATGGTTCAAGTCCAAATAAGAGTAATCTACCAAGGATAGGATTAGTGATTCGTTATGTCGACTCAAAAACTCATCATTTAAAAGATAAAAATGATTCAGCATTAAATGTTATTGGCAAAAAATCTGAATATTTTGAACAAGAGAAAAGACCTTATGGAGAGTTCACAGAAAATAACCTCGTTGAGTACAATTCCAAATCAAATACAGCTGGTACTTTTGGAAATAAGCAGTACTAATATTCTTTAACTATTAATTAATTAAGTCTTTTCTGTTTAATGGAAAATTTGTTTTGGCAAATCTTTTAAAAATTTTTCATAAAAATTGTCTGAAATACAGTCAAAGAGATTAATTACTGGGAAACCATTTAAATTTTCATTAAAGATATTTGATTGATGAATTTTAATCTCTTGGAGATTTGAAACTAGATTTTTAAATAAAGTTTCTTTTAAAATTATTGAATTATTATGAGGATTTATATTTGGAATCATTATTTCATTGCCATTATTGGTCCCAAGTTTATCGTAAATATATTTAAAAGTTTCTTTAATAATAGAAATTGAATGATTATTTAATTGATTTATTTCATCAGGGACTGCATTATATATTATGTGCCATTTGGATTCACTTTTATCGAAATCCTTTGCTTTGGAAATACATTTAAAATGGTTTTTATAGTGCAAAGAATTAGTAAAATTAGAGCTTAAAACAGAATGGCCGCTCTCTACTAATCGAGATACTTTACTTGGGAATGGGGATAAAATTGTAGAAAAAATATTTTTGTTTGAGAAGTTCATAAAAATTGGTGAATCTCTTAATTCTTTTTTAAACTCTATAAATTTTTTTTCAAAAAGTTCTGGTCTTTTCTTATGATCTATTCCCAAATAAGCGGCATCAGACTCCAAAGCACCAGGACCAACTCCAAGCAATAATCTTCCATTGCCTAATTTATATAAGTCTTCAAGTTGTTTGATTAAAAGCTTTATATCGTAGTGAGGTAAAGCTATGACGGATAAACATAATTTTATTTTTTTTGTTTTAGCTAATATTGCCGAGGCGAAAACTATAGATGATTGAATGTCTTCTCTTTTATCTGTAAGGTGTTCTCCGATAAATAAATGTGTATATCCACAATTTTCTAATTCACTTGCAAAATTGACATAGTCATTATATGTTTTTACATTATTGTCAAATTTTATAGGGATGATAAATAATCCAATTTCATTCATTTATTTCTAATATTCTGAGTATGAACTGATTATAGAAATATTTGAAAGCAATCCGTAATAAGGACGCATAGCTTTATGATCTGAAGCTAATAAATACATATTATTGCCATAATAACTTTCTATTAGATAACCCATTAGCATATATTCTAGACATTGATCATAGAATATTTTTGAATAATCATCACAATTAGGGTACCATTTTGTGTAAAGAGGCATTCTTGAAATAAGATTTTTATCATGATTTATCATTGGATATAATTTTTTTAAATCAGAGTAGGTATTTAATTTATAATCATTCTTAATCATCTGAATAAGGTTATTCCATCCTCCTAATCCTCCACATAATTTTGTAAAAAATTCTGTATTAAAGTTTGATTGAGATTTTATTTCATTAGCACTTTTTTCTAACTTTTTCAGAAAACTTTCTTTCGTTTCATTTAAATGGGATAAATTAGATTGGTTTGCTTCAAAATCGCCTAAAAGTATGGAAATATTTATTTGTAAGTCAACTAAATCGAATTCAGATTTTATATATTGACAACTATCTATAGCTTTCTGAGCTACTAAACCTATACCATTATTAATTTTTTCAAATGTATATCTATATTTCCCATTTGAGGCTAATTCATATGAATAGTCAGGACATACAGGAGCAATTATTTCTATTACATTATTTATTTTAAATTTGGTATTCAATTCTCTATAAGGAGATAATCTATTAACTTGTATTTTTTCTGAATATGTTAATTTTGATTCAAAAAGATATTTACTAAAGTGGTTCAATGAGATTTCTTTTTGAGGCATCAATTGAAATATATTAGAACGTAAAATTATAAGTAATAAATTTAATTTATTTGTTGAGCGCATTATGTATTCAATATCTAATTCTCTAACATTCATTGAGAATTGATTTAATTGAATTGTTAATTTTTTAGAAAGGGATTGAAAATTCAAATTCTGTAAATTATTTTCTTTTATTAAATAAAACTCTTTACTGGAAAGATATTCTCTCATACATGAATGAAACTTTTTACCATCTTTTATCTTGCTTAAGATAAGTCTACTTACAAATTTGGAAGGTATCTTTTTCTTCACTTGGCAGATTTATTTATATTTTCTTTCTTTTATTTTTTTCAGAATAATTACTTATGAAAACGACTAAAGATGTTCTTGTTCCTTCACTTACTTTTTCAACTGCATGTTCAACTTTACATTTTGAGATTGTGATAGATCCATATTCGGGTTTTATAACTTGGCACTCTTCTTTAAGACAATCTTTACTTGGGAAAACAGTAAACTCCCCCCCTTTAAATTTGCTACCTAATTGCAATACGCATGCTATCTCATAATCAGGATTACTATCTGTATCTAAATGTCTACCAACAAAACAACCATCCTTAAGAAGATTAAATTGACACCTTCTAATAGTCTGTTCCCCATTGTTTTTTAAGTAGGGCCTAAAGAAAACTTGTGCCTCTTTTTTTTTAAACAAGTTAAGAATAGGTGTTGAAAGCTCATTATTTAATTGTTTTGGAAATTCCTCTGGTTGATCCTCCATTAGTCTTCCTACCTGACAATTATTTACTTCACCAGCATCACCGATAGTAATATTATCTAGTGGGAATTGCAATAGATATTTCTCAATAAGCTTCACTTCATCTAAACTTAAAAAATGTGATCCTATCTGAAAATATTCTGAACTGCCATCAAACATACTCTAATATTTAAACATATATCAATATAACATTTTGTGCAAATCAAAGATCTTTATTTCCGAAACTGTTATTTACTCTTAAAAAAATAATTTAAAAAATTTATTATTTTATCTACTTTAATCACTTACATAAATAAAGTAGTAATAAAACAAGAAAAACTTTTATTTATTTTCCTAAGATTAATAAAATTTTAAAGTAATGTCTTTATAATTAATTCCCCTTGAATCATAAGCAACTCCTAATACCCAAGAATTTTTTTTTAAACAAAAAGTATTTATTGATAAATTAAGTGATTGATGATAAGCGGATGTATAGTTTTTATTTATTTTCCACAACGATAAATCAGGAATAATTGACCCTTCTTGCCACTTAATTGAAGCTTCTTTTAACACCCATAGATTCAAAATAGATAATCTTAGTTTTTCTTCACTAAGTTTTTTCAGTTCTTTTTTTTCATCATTGAAAAAATATTTTTCTGAAATATTTCTAAAATTAAATTGTCTATCTGATCTTTCTATATCGACACCAATTTTCCTAATTGACCAGCCAATCAATAATGCATCTTTACAATGACTCATAGAAATATTGCCTAATCCCTCTTTAAGAATTGGTGGTTTACCGGGTAAAGATTCCAAAGGAATATCTAAAGGTCTCATACCAAAAATCTTAGATAAAACATCTCTCATATGACCTCTACTGAAAGCATATTCTTCAGCCCTTTTATTACTTAAATTAGTTGCATATTTTTTTTCTAGATCAGTAATTGGCTTGAGCTGATTAACAAAAGGTATAACCCACAACAATAGTTTTTTATCTTTCATATGTCTAATTTTAGTAAAAATTTTAATGCTTCTATTTTTTTGACTAAAACTTTAAATTCTTAACCCTATTTTATACATCTTTCTTGTAAGCATTTAGTAAAAACTTGAATTCATGTCTTAAATCCATACAATTTTAAAATTTATTGGAAAAAAGCATTTTCAGATATTCCTTGATTATTTTTTTAGCTAAAACTGCAGGGGAAAATCAGTGTTTATCAAATTCAATAAAATTGGGTTGATGTCGGATTGTTTTATAACCTGTCAAAAGAATGTTTAGAGTGGCCTATTATGGATAAATCAATACTTTTAGGGATTATTCCTAATTCGATTAAGTTTTTATTATAATACTTAAATAAAAATATTAAACCTTTTTGCGGGGAACGATTTGTTAAAACTATTCAGATATATTGGCACCAAAGGATAGCATCAAGGCTTTAAAACTAGAGTGAGAATAAAATAGTCATATTTTCCTAAAACAATAATCCCCTATTAATAATATTTTATTATATTTATTTTCCGCATTATTAATTTTCAAAAGATAATTTGGAGATATAGAAAAGATAGTTCCAAGGGATACATTCCCATCACTTCCATCTTTAATAATTCTAAAAAAACATTTTCTTCCTGTTTCGGTTATCAATCCAGGCCATATAGCTCCAACTCCTAAAAACAAACCTGTGGTAAGAAACAAAAAAGATTGAAAAAATTTAAATTTTGCTCGTGACATATTTATAAAAATTATTAATTTATAAGCTCTACAAAAGATTCCTACACATATACCAAAAATGTTCTATGTCGATCGTAGTCGTTTTGAACTTATCAGTTTCTATTTTTATTGAAGATGATCTTTGGATTACTACTTTTATTGATGGATGCTTCATTGAATATACAGGTTTAAATCCAACTTTTTTTGCTTCACTATGAAGACCTCTCTTTTGATAGGAATCAATTCCGCAAAATAATACAGAGGTTTTTTTATCTAATCCTTCTTCTGAATTCATCATTCTATATTTTAAAACTTTTGCAATCTTTTCTAATTCCCTCATTATCTACTTAAAAACCCCAATCATTACCTATAGTATTTAATGACTCTAAATAAGCCAACAAAAAGAATAACAATTGCAACTCCGTAAAAAACGAATGGGATAATAGGATATTTATACAAAGTATTTCTAACTTTCTGCTTAACCTTATCTTTGCTAAATTCGGGTAAAACAAATTCTCGTTCTCTAGGTGGCAATCCCAAATCTTTTCTTCTTTTAGCTTCTCCCATCTTAAAAGCAAGTCTATTAAAATAATAAAACTTAAAGGACCTTATATTGTCTTAAATACACTCTTTATTTTTGTTTTTGTTAAAATTAACCTTTCGGTATGAAATATGGGAAAAGGATTTGCAACAAAAGCTTCAAGCACCACGAAAATTAAAAAAATAATGTCATCAAAGGAACCTAAAGGTAGGCTCATTTCATGGTCACCATGGCCACCAGCAAATTTCCAAACTCGCTATCCCGCTTTTCCCCTAGTTCTCACATTATTAATTTTATTAGTTGGCCAATGGTATATTTCTCTTTTGAGATAATTTAAACCTCTATTTTGAATTTAAATTTAAAATAAATTAAGGACATTTAATTAATTTGTTTTTCTTTCTCTTATTTTTTGCCCATTTACAAGCAGTAGTTGTTCCAATATTTTTTGGAATTAAATCAATTAATAAATTCAAAAATATAAAAAACCATTTTCTTCTTCCCATTGGTTTTAGTTTTTTAGGTTTGGCTTCAATGTTTGAGATGTTTGATCATACAAAAACAAATTGGATTTATATAGATCACTCTTCTATCTTTAATTGGCTTTTTTATACTTTTCTTGCATTAGGCTTAACAAGCTTAACAATATCAGTTATTAAAAACAAATTTGCTATTGGCATAAATATTTTCTTATGCCTTTTCTCAATAGTATCGTATTTGTTAATTGATAAAACAATTGCTCTCTCACTGCAAGTAATTATTAGTTTATTTTTAATCATAAATTGGCAACGAATATTTAAAGATTGGATCCTCTTGGCTTACCCAATCTTTGGCATTATTTTTACAACCTTCTTTGGAACAACTCTATCAATAACTGGAAATCAGATTTGGCATATTTTTATTGGTCCATCAGGAACTATTAGTGTAATTACTTTTTATTTAGTATTGAAGAGATCAAATAATAAATTTCCTAAAATTTTGTAATGTACAGATTTATTCTTATCTATCTATTAATTTTATTAACTTACATCTTTTCGCCAAATCAAACGCTAGCTGAAACTCCTCTTGATTTTTATACGAATGATTTTTATTCTAAATCAAAGGAAGCAAGCAAAATTCTCATAGAATTAGAAACTATTCTCAAAGATGGTTCTAGAAAAAATGTATGTTCAAGACAGAGAGAAGCTGCAAGGTTAGGATTATTAGCTAATAAATCCTTAATTAAAGCATTTGAAA
>MDTB01093334.1_pt1 | contig 14043 bp, 13 predicted proteins | sample 811161 | NCBI WGS metagenome assembly MDTB01 (sample SAMN05326650, study PRJNA326480) | marine metagenome | isolation source: seawater | place: Mediterranean Sea | collected 2009
CAATGATACTATTCTATCCAAAGATGAAGTAGTGTAACTTAAAATTAAATTAGGTTTAATACCAATTATTAAAATCATAACTGAAAGAGCTAAAAAGGTTATAGTTTCATTAAAATGTAATTGATTAATCTTTTTATCTATATTTGGGTTAATTGGTCCTAAAAAAACTTTTTTGTACAAAAGAAGCATATACGTTGCAGCTAATATAACTCCAAACGAAGATATAAAAGCCACCAAAGTACTTCTACTATAAACAGACACCAGAGTTAAAAACTCGCCAATAAACCCTGAACTTCCAGGAAAACCAATAGCTCCAAGAGTAAAAATAAGAAAAAAAACTGATATTTTAGGAATCTTTTGACTTAATCCTCCAAAGTAATTAATTTCTTTTGTTTTGTATCTGTCATAAATAGAACCAATACAAAAGAACAACGCTGCAGAAATTATACCGTGAGATATCATCTGAACTATTGCGCCATGAAGACCTTGCATATTTGCTGAAAAAATTCCTAATGTAACAAAACCCATGTGCGCGACTGAGGAATAAGCAATTAGTTTTTTCATATCTTCTTGAACAATAGCTATGAAAGAAGTGTAAATAATTGCTATAACTGATAAAAAATAAATAAATGGGGTAAAAAAGATTGAAGCGTCTGGTAAAAAAGAAAGATTAAATCTTATAAAACCATAACCACCCAACTTGAGAAGAATTCCTGCCAAAATTACTGAGCCCTCAGTTGGTGCTTCAACATGAGCATCTGGCAGCCATGTATGAAAAGGCCACATTGGTATTTTTACAGCAAAAGATGCAAAAAAAGCTAACCACAACCAAACTTGTATATAGAATGGTAGAGTATAATCAAGAAGTCTTGCAATACTTGTGGTTCCAAATTCTTGATATAAAAAGATTATCGCAATTAACATCAACACCGAACCAAGTAATGTATAAAGAAAAAATTTATATGCAGAATAAACTCTTCTATCTCCACCCCAGAATCCGATAATCAAATACATAGGAATTAAAATTGATTCAAAAAAGATATAAAATGAAAACAGATCTATAGCACTAAATGTTCCCACCAAAAAAGATTCTAATAAAATAAAAGAAGCAAGATACATTCTCATATTTTTTTTTTTTTGAGGATAAATATAAATTACACACAACAAGATTAAAAAAGTAGATAAAACAATAAATGGCATCGAGATGCCATCAACACCTAAAGTAAATTTAAGGTTATCACTATTAAACCAATCAAATGAATTAACAAACTGAAAATGTGGTATATCTTTATTAAAATTTAAAGGAAGATATAACGAAAGCAGAAAATTACTCAATGATGTCCAGATAGCTGACTTTTTTGATTGAATTGAATTATCATCATTTTCCGAAGACATTAGAATAAATAAAAGTCCAATCAAAGGGAGACAAATAAGAATAGGTAATATGGGTAAATTGATCATTAAAATATATAGGTGTATAAACTAATTAATAAGGTAAGGCCTATTATAATGGACAATACATAGTGATAGAGGAAACCAGATTGAAGCTTAGAAATTAAAAAGCTAAATGAATAAATGATTTTACTAAAGCCGTTTGGACCAAGGTTGTCAATTAATTCATTGTCAACCGACTTCCAGAAACCTTTACCAAAATAAAAGGTTGGTCTTACAAAAATCCTTTCATATAGTTGATCAACATACCACTTATTTTTAAAAAAATTATAAATAAAGCTTAGTTTTAGTTTTAAAAAAGGAATAATATTTCTAAATGAAAAGTAAAGAAAGAGAATTATTATTGCCCCTATTATGATCATTAGTAAAGGAAGTTTTTTGAAAAAAACAGGAACATTTTGCTTAATAAAAGATGCATCTAATGATTTATCAACATACATTGTGCTGGACCACATTTCTAAAAAATTTATTTCAATAAAAATTGAATTCATTAACATTCCAAAGAAAATTGCAAAAACTGATAAAATTACTAATGGTAAAATCATTATCAAAGGAGACTCATGAATATGGGCTATAACTTTCTCATCAGCTAAGTTTTCACGATGAAAAACATATACAAGAAGTCTAAGTGTATAAATAGATGTAAATAAAACTCCAATCACACCCATTAAAAAGAAATGGAATGAATATTTAAAATCATTCAAATATATTATCTCAAGAATTAAGTCCTTTGAATAATAACCACTTAGAAATGGTAAACCAATTAATGACAGAGATCCTATTAGCATAGTTATGTATGTAAGAGGTATTTTATTATACAATCCACCCATTTTTTTTATATCTTGTTCGTCTGACATAGAGTGAATTACTGACCCCGCTCCTAAAAATAAAAGGGCTTTAAAAAAAGCATGTGACAACAAATGAAAGTAAGCAAGGGTGTATGCTGATGAGCCTATGGCCATAAACATATAACCCAATTGACTACAAGTTGAGTAAGCAATGATTCTTTTAATATCGTTTTGAAAAACTGCTACTGAGGAAGCAAATATACAGGTAATCGAACCAACAACTAGGATTAAATTCAAAGAAAACTGAGATGACTCAATTAACGGAGACATTACAATCAATAGAAAAACACCTGCGGTTACCATAGTAGCAGCGTGAATCAATGCTGAAACTGGTGTGGGACCCTCCATTGCATCCGGCAACCAAACATGTAAACCAAATTGTGCTGATTTACCCATACAACCAATGAATAAAAGTATACTTATTAATGAAAGTGAATGTATATTAAACCCTAAAAAATTAAAATAAGATTCATATTGTGAATTAATTAAAATTTTTATTTCATTTATATTCAAAGTTCCAAAAACAATAAAAGTTGTAAACAAAGCTAATAATAATCCCACATCACCGACTCTATTAACAATAAAAGCTTTTAAAGCAGCAATATTAGCTTTTTCTCTATAATTCCAAAACCCAATTAATAGATAAGAAGTTAAACCAACTCCCTCCCAACCTAAAAAAAGCTGAAGAAGATTTGAAGATGATACTAAAAAAAGCATGAAAAAAGTAAAAAGACTTAAATATGCCATAAATAGTATTTTTTTGGGATCTTTCTCCATGTAACCAACTGAATAAATGTGAATCAAAGTGGATACCAAGTTTACCATCAACACCATTGAGGAAGTAAGAATGTTTAATTGCAGAGACCAATCTAAACTCAAATTACCAGAATCAATCCATCTACTTATTAAGATAGTTGACTCACCGTTAATCTTAACAAATATTAATGAACAAAAAGACAAAATCGTAGCAATGATCATCAATATACACGACAAAAGATTCAAATATTTTTTTGAAAGTTTATTCTGAAGAAAAACACACACTAAAAAACTAAAAAGTGGGAGGAATACGGAAACTAAAAACAATTTTAACCCTTTAATTTACTGATAGTATCAATACTAATAGAGGAAGTTTTTTTAAAAAAAATAGTTAAAATCGCTAAGCCAATTGCCGCCTCTGCTGCAGCTACAACAAAAATAAATAGTGAAAAAATTTGACCTGACAGATCATTGAGCAAATAAGAAAAACCAACAAAATTAATATTAGCGGAAAGTAACATCAGTTCGATTGACATTAAGATGGTAATGATATTTTTTCTATTTACAAAAATACCAAGAAAGCCAATTGCAAAAACCGAAGTCGATAAGATTAAAAAATGAATATGCTGCATAATTAATTTAGTTTAATGATAGTTTTTTTGTCAACATTTTTTTGGTCAATTGATGAAATACTTTTTGAGTTCTTAAAGTCACTATGAGCAAGAACTATTGCACCTATCATTGCTAGTAAAAGTAAAAACCCTGAAATTTGAAAAATAATAAAATAATCAGTATAAAGAAAAAAACCTATAGATTTCGTGTTATCCATACCAAGATTCATTATTTCATTAATTTTTATTAATCCACTTTCAGGAAAAATAATCTTATCCGAACTAAAAATCATGAAAAGTTCAATTAAAAAAATTGAGATTAATAACAGACCAAATGGAAAATATCTTAAAAAACCTTCTTTAATGATTGACTCTGAAATATTTAACATCATAACTACAAATAAAAATAAAACTGCAACTGCACCAACATAAACTATAAGAAGTGTCATAGCTAAGAATTCAGCTTTGAAAATCAAAAATATGATAGCCGCATTAAAAAAAGTAAAAATTAAGAATAAAACTGAATGAACTGGATTTGAAACAAAAACAACCAAGAAACTTGATAAAATAACTACAAAGGAAAAAAAATAAAAAAAATATAAAATCATAAATATTTTGATTCCTTTTTTAAATTTCTACTAATTTCCATTTCCCATTTATCACCATTTTCTAATAGTTTTTTTTTATTATATATTAGCTCTTCTCTAGTTTCTGTGGCAAATTCAAAATTTGGACCCTCAACTATTGCATCAACAGGACATGATTCTTGACAATATCCACAGTAAATACATTTTGTCATATCAATATCATATCTAGTTGTTTTCCTTGATCCATCCTTTCTCGGTTCAGATTCTATTGTGATAGCCTGAGCAGGGCAAATAGCTTCACATAATTTACACGCAATACATCTTTCCTCCCCAGAGTCATATCTTCTGAGTGCGTGTTCACCCCTAAATCTCGAACTTAGAATACCTTTTTCAAAGGGATAGTTAATTGTTACTTTGGGTTTAAAAAAATATTTAAGAGTTAAAAATAAGCCTGATATTATCTCAATTAAAAAGAACTCTTTTAAAACAAACACTATTTTATTTAAATTCTTCATTAATCTATTATCTAGTTTTGAAAATAAATAACAACAGATGATGTAATTATTATCCAAATCAATGATAAAGGAAGGAAAACTTTCCAACCTAGTCTCATTAACTGATCATATCTATATCTTGGAAGCGTGGCTCTCACCCAGAGAAAAAGAAATAGTAAGAATGTGACTTTTAATAAAAACCAAATAAAGCCCGGGATATTTTGAAAAAAGTCAATGTCTACAGGTGGCAACCATCCACCCAAAAAAAGAATAGTTGACATCGAGCTCATCAGAATCATGTTTCCATATTCGCCCAGAAAAAAAAGTCCAAATGACATTGAGGAATATTCAACATTATAACCAGCTACCAATTCTGCTTCTGCTTCGGGAAGGTCAAAAGGTGCCCTGTTTGTTTCAGCTAAAGTAGATATAAAGAAAATTATAAACATTGGAAAATGGGGTATTACATACCACATGTTTTGTTGTTTCATAACAATTTCGCTAAGGTTTAATGAACCGGATGTTATCAAAACAGAAATAATTATAAGACCAATGGATACTTCATATGAAATCATTTGGGCAGCTGATCTAAGTGCACCAAGAAATGCATATCTAGAATTACTAGCCCAACCAGCCATTATTATTCCATATACACCAAGAGATGAGATAGCAAAAATATACATTACACCAACATTAATATCAGCAAGAACAATTTTGTAATCAATTGGTATGACCGCCCAGCCAATTAAAGCTAGTGTAAAAGTAATAATTGGTGAAAGGATAAAAATTACTTTATTAGAATTTTCAGGAAAGATAGTTTCTTTAGTTAATAACTTGATTCCATCTGCAATAGGTTGAAATAGACCAAATGGACCAACAACATTTGGCCCTTTTCTTAATTGTATTGCACCAATAACTTTTCTTTCAAAATAAGTTAGGTAAGCAATAAAAACCAATAGTGGGATAACTATGAGCAAAATTTTAAAAACAATAATTAAAATATCAAGAAGCATTTATTTAGTTTCTTTCATAAAAGCTAATGAACACTTTGACATTATCTCTGAGTTTCTGCTAACTGAATCAGTCATATAAAAATTTGAAATATTTGATTTCATTTCTTGATTTGAAAATTTATATTTAACTTGTTTTTTTTTATTTATTTTTGACCACTTAATTTCATTGATATTACCTAAATGGTCATGATTCAAAAACATTTTTTCTCTTAAATCATTAAAACTGGAAAAGTCCTCTAAATTAAACAGTTTGGATAGCTTATTAATGAATTCCCATGAATGATTTACATCTTCAAGTGGTAACTTAATCTGACTTGAAATTTGAGGTCTGCCCTCAAGGTTTACATATATTCCCTCCTTCTCAGTAAAGCAGCTCATTGGTATTATTAAATCAGCTCTTTTGACAGCTTCATCACCGTGATGCCCATGATAAATTACAAAAGTTTTTTTTGGTATTTTCTCAAAATTAATTTCATCTGCACTCATTAAATATAAAATTTTGAATTTACCATCATATATTTGCTTGATTAAAGATCTAGAAATATTTTTTTTATTATAAAATCCAAGATCAAGAGCACCAACCCTTCCAGAAAATGTTTGTAAAACGTTGAAACCATTCCAGTCAGGATTTTTTAAATTTTTTTGATAAAAATTTAAACAATAATTAAAAATATCAGCGGCATCATCTCTACACATTGCACCCTGACCCAAAATAAAGATTGGTTTTTTGGATTTTTTAAAAAAATCTAAATTTTTCTTTTCATTTAATTTTTTTAACGAAGAAGACGTTCCTCCTAGAAAATTTACTGAAAAGTTTAAGTTGAAATTACCAATACTGAAAATATTATAACTTTTTGGTGAGGATAAAAATCTTTGTCTAATTCTTGATGACAAAATTGGTGCTTCTTTTTTTATATTTGTCCCAACTAAAAGACATAGATCTGAATCATCAATTCCTTTGATGGTAGAATTAAAAATATAAGAAAATCTCTGCGAAGGAATAAAAAATGAGTCATCTTGTCTGCAGTCATAATTTTCTATTCCTAGTTGATCAAGAAATTTTTTAAACGAAAATATAGATTCACAATCAAGTGTATTTCCTACTAAAGCTGCAATATTTGAAGGCTTTGTATTTGATAAGTTATAGTGAATAGCTTTTATTATGTTTTCTTCGGATTCTTCAATCAACTTTCCATTTGCATTCCGCAAATAACATCTATCAATTCTTTGATTGTTTATTCCATCATAGGCAAATCTAGTTTTATCAGAAATCCACTCATCATTTATTTCTTCATTAATTTTTGGTAAAACTCTCAAAATTTTTTCACTTTTTGAATCAATTCTAATACTGCTACCAACAGCATCAAAAACATCAATTGTCTCAGTTTTTTTTAGTTCCCAAGGTCTTGCTACGAATTCATATGGTTTTGAAGTCAGTGCTCCAACAGGACATAGATCAATTACATTTCCAGACATCTCGAAATCCATTGATTCTTCAAGATAAGTTGTGATTTCAGTATCCTCACCTCTTCCTATTGCACCTAGTTGGGTTTCATTTCCTGCAATTTCTTCTGAAAAACGAACGCACCTTGTACAATGTATGCACCTTGTCATATGTGTTTGGATAAGGGGTCCTAAATTTTTATCTTTAACTGCCCGCTTTTGCTCAACAAAACGACTTATTCCAGTGCCATAGGCCATTGCTTGATCTTGAAGATCACATTCACCACCTTGATCGCATATTGGACAATCCAGAGGATGATTGATTAATAAAAATTCCATCACACCTTTTCTGGCTTTTACAACCATCTCAGATTCAGTTTTAATTTTCATCCCCTCAGCAACAGGCATTGCACACGAAGCAACTGGTTTGTTAGAATTTTCCATTTCAACAAGACACATTCTGCAGTTTCCTGCAATGGAAAGCTTTTCATGATAACAAAACCTTGGGATTTCAATACCAGCAAACTCGCATGCTTGAATCACCGTGATACCATCTTCTACATCATAGGCTTTGTCATCTATAAAAATCTGAACCATTTAAGCAACCTTATTAACTTTTTTTGGTTTCTTTAATAAATCATCTTTAAAGTGCCTTAATAGCCCTTGGATTGGCCATGCAGCTGCATCACCCAGTGCACAAATTGTGTGGCCTTCGATTTGTTTAGTTACTTTTTGAAGAAGATCTAACTCCTCAGCAGTGGCACCATTTTTATAAATTCTTTCCATCATTCTCATTAACCAACCAGTTCCTTCTCTACAAGGGGTACATTGCCCACATGATTCATGTTTATAGAACTCAGAAAGTCTTAAGATTACTTTGGTAATATTAACGTTTTTATTTATTACAATTATACCAGCAGTTCCTAGCGCTGATCCAGCATCTTTCAATGAATCAAAATCCATTAACACATCTTCACATAAATGTTTAGGTAAAAGTGGAACCGAGGAGCCACCAGGAATTACTGCTTGTAAATTATCCCAACCACCGATAACATCACCAGCATACTTTTGAATAAGATACTTTAAGGGTACGCCAAGTTCTTCCTCAACATTACATGGAGTATTTACATGACCAGATATACAAAAGATCTTAGAACCAGTATTATTTTTTCTACCTAATTTACTAAACCAGTCGTGTCCTCTTCTTATTACAGTGGGAACTACTGCTATGGTTTCCACATTATTTACAGTTGTGGGCATACCATAAAGCCCTACACTTGCAGGAAAGGGTGGCTTTAATCTAGGTTGACCTTTCTTTCCTTCCAAGCTTTCAATTAGAGCTGTTTCTTCTCCACAAACATATGCACCTGACCCGTAATGTAAGTAGAGATCAAAATCAAAATTGGAACCTTTTACATTTTTTCCAAGTAAATTGTTTTTGTAAGCCTCATCAATTGCTTTTTGAAGAATTGATGCTTCATTAAAAAACTCTCCTCTAATATAAATATAACACTTAGTTGCTCTAATCGCATAACCTGAAATTAAACAACCTTCAATGAGTTTATGAGGTTCATTTCTGATAATATCTCGATCTTTACATGTCCCTGGTTCACCTTCATCTGCGTTAATTACTAAATAATGCTGTTTATCTCTAGATTTTGGCATAAAGTCCCACTTCATTCCGGTTGAGAAACCTGCTCCCCCCCTACCTCTTAAACCAGATTCTTTAATTATATTTATGATCTCTTGAGGTTCTTTCTTCAAAGTTTTCTTGATATCTTTCCAATCTCCCCTCCCTATTGCAGACTTGAGAAAAGGATCATCACGACCATAAAGGTTTTTAAAAATTATGTTATCTTTTTTTATCATTAGAAACCTTTCGAGGTTCCGAACCTTTTCTTCCAGATTGAGAACCAATTTTAATTTTTCTTTTGTTAGTCATATTATTTATTAATTTATCTGTTGAATTTAAATCTAAATCTTCGTAATAATCTTGATTTATTTTTACAACTGGAGCATTTACACAAGCTCCTAAACATTCAACTCTGTTGAGTGAGAACATTTTATCTTTTGAAATCCCGCCAACTTGAACAGCTAGTTTTTTTTCACAAAATGATAGTATATCATCTGAGCCTCTGAGCATACAAGGTGAGGTTGTACAAACTTCAATGTGAAACTCACCAACAGGGGAAAGGTTATACATGGAATAAAATGTAGCTATTTCTAAAACCTTTATTTCAGGGATCTCTAAAAAACTAGCAACATATTCAATCGCTTTTTTTGGTAACCATCCATTATTTTGATTTTGAGCTATTGATAATAGTGGCATTATCGAACTTTCTTTGTAATTTTTAGGATAAATTTTTAAAATTTCTTTTACCAATGTCATATTTCGCTTATCAAAACAAAATTCCTTAGGTTGAACATTTTCCTCAGCAATTTTTTTAAAAGTTGTTTGACTCATCTATCAATCTCTCCAAAAACAATATCAAGACTTCCAATAATTGCTACCAGGTCTGATAGCATATGACCTTTAGATAGAAATTCAGTAGCCTGAAGAAAGGGAAAGCCAGGAGATCTAATTTTGCATCTATAAGGTTTATTTGTTCCATCTGAAATTAAAAGAACCCCAAATTCACCTTTGGGGGCTTCAACAGCAGTGTAGGTCTCCCCGGGCGGAACATGAAACCCTTCTGTGAAAAGCTTAAAATGGTTGATTAAAGACTCCATGGATTCTTTCATAATTTCTCTTTTTGGAGGAACCACTCTAGGGTCTTTACTTATTGAAGGTCCATCAGGAATATTTTTTAAACATTGTCGAATTATTGAAACAGATTGCCTCATTTCTTCAACTCTAATAAGAAATCTTTCAAAACAGTCACCATTTGAGCCTGTTGGTACCTTGAAATCCATTTCATTGTAACAATCATATGGCTGCTTTTTTCTTAAATCCCAGTTCAAGCCTGAGGCCCTAATACAGGGTCCAGAAAAACCCCATTCAAGTGCATCATCAACAGAAATTTTACCAATTCCAACTGATCTTTGTCTAAAAATTCTATTTTTTTCAATTAATTTTTCAGTATCATCTATATGTGAAATAAATTTTTCACAGAAATTCTCAATATCATCACAAAGTCCATCAGGGATATCTCTATGAACACCTCCAGGTCTAAAATATGCTGAATGTAATCTTGAACCCGAAACCCTCTCATAAAACTCCATTAGTATTTCTCTATCTTCAAATAACCATAAAAAAGGTGTCATCGCGCCAACATCTAAAGCAAATGTAGTTATGTTGAGAATATGATTCAGGATTCTTGTTATTTCTGAGAATAAAACCCGAATATACTGACCTCTTCTTGGAACTTCTATTTGCAACAATTTTTCAACTGCTAATGCATAAGCATGCTCTTGACACATCGGTGAAACATAATCAAGTCTATCAAAATAAGGTAAAGCTTGAATATAAGTTTTATTTTCGATGAGTTTTTCTGTTCCCCTATGTAATAAGCCTATGTGGGGATCGGCTCTTTCAACTATTTCTCCATCAAGTTCAAGAACTAATCTTAACACGCCATGCGCAGCTGGGTGCTGAGGACCAAAATTAAGGGTATAGTTCTCTGTTTTAGTCATCAAGTTTCTCGGATTTTTCATCACCCGGGAGATATTTAGACATTCCTTCCCACGGACTCAAATTATCAAAATTTCTGTATTCTTGCTCAAGTTTTACTGGCTCACTAACGACCTTACCTAACTCATCATCAAACTTCACTTGAGTAAAACCTGTTAAAGGAAAATCTTTTCTGAGAGGGTGACCTACAAAATCATAATCAGTCAATATTCTTCTTAAATCTGGATGACCAATGAATCTTATTCCAAATAAATCCCATGCTTCTCTTTCGTACCAATTAGCACAGGGAAAAATTTCTGTCACAGAGCTAACAGGTTTATCAGAAGAAACCCAGGTTTTAATTTTTATCCTAAAATTTTTAGAAACACTTAATAGATTATAAATTAATAGAAACCTTTTCTCTTCATTGGGATAGTCAACCGCAGTGAAGTCAATAAGTGTGTGCATGTTGAAAGAAGGGTTATCTTTAAAAAACATTAATGTTTTAAGTATGTTTTTATCCTGAATAAAAATGCTAATTTCATCATTTGAGATGTTTATCTTAAACTTACAAAATGTCATTAAACTTTTTATTAAGTCTTTCATCTCCAAAATAAATTTATTGTGTTTTCTCTTGCTCATGATCTGTATATTTTGTTATCTCTCATTATTTTTTTTTGAAGTTGAAGTATACCATATAACAATGCTTCAGCGGTTGGTGGACAACCTGGAACATAAATATCAACGGGAACAATTTTATCACAACCTCGCACAACTGAATATGAATAGTGGTAATATCCTCCCCCATTAGCACAACTACCCATGGAAATAACCCACCTTGGTTCAGGCATTTGATCATAAACTTTTCTCAAAGCCGGTGCCATTTTATTAGTTAGGGTTCCGGCAACAATCATAACGTCAGACTGCCTGGGGCTAGGTCTAAACACAACACCAAACCTATCAAAATCATATCTACTAGCAGCGGACTGCATCATTTCAACAGCACAGCAGGCCAATCCAAAGCTCATTGGCCAAAGCGAACCAGATCTTGCCCAATTGATTAGATCATTTACTTTTGTTATTAAAAAACCATGCTTTGAAATATGCTTTTCCATTTGATCATAGTTTTTTGCATCAATTTTTTTTAATTCCAATCTAATGCTCCTTTCAACCATTCATATATGAAACCAACCGTTAAAACAAAAAGAAAAAACATCATTGACCAAAAGCCAAAAATTCCAATTTCTTTGAATGCAACTGCCCATGGAAATAGGAATATAATTTCTAAGTCAAAGATAATAAATAAAATGGCAACTAAATAAAATTTGACTTCAAACTTTCCTCTTGTTTCATCAAAAGGTTCAAAGCCACACTCATACGTTGAGTTTTTTTCAGCATATGGTGACTTTTTACCAACTATTATAGATAGGAAAAATGCCCCAAAAGAAAAAATTAAGGCAAACACAAGAAAAATAAGAATTGGTAAATATTCTATCATGCTACTAATATAGTTAAGTATTCTAAAAATTACATCCTTGAACTAATATAGTTAAATATTTTAAAAATTACATCCTTGAATAATATAATTAAGAATTTTAAAATTTCATCAGTTGTTCATAATTTCATAAACTCTGTCAATACTTTCTTTAAATATAGGGTAATCCGCTGAATTTTTTAGAGTATTTGAAGTTATTGATTTAATTGTATTAGATAAAAAATCACACCCTACCATTTTTTCTCTTCCTTTGTAATGATACCATAAACCACCTTCACCTACTTTACAAAATGAGCTTTCGTCAATATATACTTGCTTTAACTGAATAATTTTCGCATTAAACCCAAGAGACCTTAGTACGTTTAATGCAAGTGGAACATTTAACAAAGGCACCTCATATATTTTTGAAGTACTAGAAATAACTATTGTCTCATTACTCCCCAATAGACCTTTCTTTGAGTAAGGGACAAAAATAAATAATTCTCTCTGACTATTATCCGTTATTCTTCCACCTAAAAGAGAAAAAGCTAAAAGTTTTGATTCAGCAACATCAGCAACACTAACCATTGAATTTTCACCAAAAAAAAGTGTTCTAACTTCTTGCGGTAATAAAGATTCAATAATATTTTGTTGGTAACCATAATCATCATACAAAGATTTGATGGCCATGTCTAAAGACATAGGAGATGGAACTATTTGAGTTCTAATAAATTCCTGAGCAATATTATTTTGCTTATTAACAGCAGTTGCATATAACCTTAGAATTTTATCAAAGGAAATTTCATAATATCCAAGGACTTGATCACCAAATAGTGTAAAAAACTCACATTTTTCAGGGTGTTTTAGGAGAATTTTTGACGATCTGTCAAGAAGTGATGCAAGAGTAGCACCGCCAAGACTTGCAAATTTATCAATGTCTATTTTTACAGTTCTTTCATCTTTTAGTTGCAAAGAGTAAAATCTAATGCCCTTGTGTTTTATCTCCTCATCAGTTAATGGAGGACCAGATTCAAATTCTTTAGATGTTGGGTTAAATTTTCTTAATTTAAAATTTAATAGAGTAATTAATTCTGAATCTTTGGATAAGGAGCATTCAAGATCTTCTTCAGATTGTGAGATGCCGTTTGGTGGTGAAAAATCTGAGTCATCATCATTCTGTTCCTGAGCAAAAACAGAAAAATAAAAAAATATAACTAGTAAGAGAAACGATCTATAAAACATTTATATAAAGTATAATATAATTTATTTAATTTTTTTAGACCTAAATTTTTTGGCGGGAGTGACGGGACTCGAACCCGCGGCCTCCTGCGTGACAGTCAGGCGTTCTAACCAACTGAACTACACCCCCGAATGGTGGGCGGTGAGAGGATCGAACTCCCGACATCCACGGTGTAAACGTGGCGCTCTCCCAGCTGAGCTAACCGCCCTGAAAAAATCAGGTAATATTTTTATATGACATTTTCTAATTATTTAAAACAATTTATTTTTATATGTAATATTTGATAATGTATCTTAATATTCTGACTCACTAAAAATGGAGAAAATAAATAAAAAAATAACGAATTGTAAAAAATGCCCAAGATTGGTTCATTTTAGAAAGAAGATAGCATTAGAAAAAAGAAAACAATATCAAAATGAAGTTTATTGGGGTAAACCTGTCCCTGGTTTTGGGGATAAAAATGCAGAAATATTAATTTTGGGTTTAGCGCCTGCAGCTCATGGTGGTAATAGAAC
>MDTB01043420.1_pt1 | contig 14041 bp, 18 predicted proteins | sample 811161 | NCBI WGS metagenome assembly MDTB01 (sample SAMN05326650, study PRJNA326480) | marine metagenome | isolation source: seawater | place: Mediterranean Sea | collected 2009
TAAGAGTGTCAAATTAAGTTTTTGCAATTTCCAAAAAAAAAGTGTGAAATTAGATCATAAAGAAAGGAATTTGTTATGCAAATATCACAGAATTTAAAACTTAGACAAAGTCAGACGCTTGTCATGACTCCACAATTGCAACAGGCTATAAAGCTACTGCAACTTAATAATATTGAATTATGCGAATTAGTTAATAAAGAGTTAGAAGAAAATCCTTTCTTAGAAAATAAGGAAGATAAAGATAGTGATAACAACATAACAAATGAAAAAGAAAATAATACAGAAAGTTTAATTGATGCATTTGAGAGTGGAGAGTCAATATCTGACACACCTAAATCAGACGACTATGACAACAACTGGGATCAAGAATTAAAACTTTCTTCATCTTCAAACAACTATGACACTATTGACTCTGGCTCAATTGCGGAGCAAACAGTATCTGAAAAAGTAACTTTAAAATCATTTTTACTAGAGCAGGTTGGTGTAGAATTTAAACTACCGAAGGAGCAGATTATTGCACAAACACTGATTGATTATATTGATCCATCTGGTTGGCTAACCAAAGACTTAAAAGAACTTCAAGTTATTATTGGATGTGAAGAACATGAAATTAATGAAGTATTAGTAAGATTACAAAAATTTGAGCCAACAGGTGTTTTTGCAAGAAATTTAACAGAGTGCCTAAAAATTCAGCTTGATTATGAAGGACAATTATCTAACAGCATGAGTATTTTGATAGAAAATTTTGATTTATTGGCGGCAGGGCAAGTTAAAAATTTATGTAAGATATGTGGCCTCAATGAAAAAGAACTTACTGAAAAAATTAAACTCATTAAAAAGCTTAATCCTAAACCTGGAACTAAATATTCAGACTATAATGATCCTATTTTTCAACCAGATGTAATCGTAAGTAATAGAAATGATAATTGGGAAGTTGAGTTAAATAATAGTACATTACCAAAGATTGTCGTTAATGAAGATTATGCAGATGAATTAGAAAAATTAAGTAAAATTGAAAATGATAAAAAATTTATATCTGAGTCAATTAATTCTGCTCGATGGTTAATTAAAGCCATAGAACAAAGAAATTTAACAACTTTAAAGATAAGTTCAGAGATTGTAGAGCAACAAAAAGACTTTTTTGAGAAAGGCCTATCACACCTTAAACCGATGATTCTTAAGGATGTTGCTAAGAAAATTGGTATGCACGAAAGTACAGTTAGTAGAGTAACAACTAGTAAATTAATGTTAACACCAAGAGGAATCTTCGAAATGAAACATTTCTTCAGTGCAACAATTAATAGTACAATTAGAGGTGAGAGTCATTCTGCAGCATCGGTCAGAGAGACACTCAAGAACTTAATCTCTAATGAACCATTAAATCAGCCACTATCTGATGAAATATTGGTCTCAAAATTACAAACTGAAGGTATAAATTTAGCAAGAAGAACTGTTGCAAAATATAGAGAATTAATGAATATCCCAGCCTCATCAGAAAGAAGAAAAATGATGAAGATACAAAGTATTCATTTATAGAATTTGTTATGAAAAATTAATTATAACTAACTTCTGTATCACATGGCGGCTCAACAAAAGGAGCTGTTTTATTACGTGACTCAAGTTTTGCTATTTCTTTGAAGTCCGGTTTTTTATCTAACTCTCTAAATATTTCTTGATAAGCATTCATTATAAAATATTCTATTTGTTTTTTTGTATATCCATCCCTGATTAATTTTCTAACAACAGGTTTAATTCTAATTCCAATTTCATTCATAAATTTCTCAAGGGGCTCATTAAACTTAATTTAAGTGAGTATTTAATTCTTTTAAACTATGACAACCACTGTCCATGTAATGTGTGATTGGATAAGTTTCTTTTTTACTCTGTTTATTAAATTTATCAAAATGAACAATTTCGATCAAAGGTGAAATTACAGATTTTATATTATTTTTTTCAAATTTTATTTTTTTTGCGCGTATCATAATTTTCTCCATTCTATGATAAAAGTGCACTTTATATGCCAAAATTGTTATTGAACTCTAAATTTTTCCAAGTGCAGACTTCTTTAGTTCGTGTCTAAAGTGATCTACTTTTTTTTTATTTTTTATATAAAATTGACTCTCAGATTTTTTTATAATTTTCACTTTTTCAATCAGCGTATTTTCTTGTTTTTTCTTTTTAAAAGAATTTTTTTTTGTCTTTCAATTTTCCAATTTTTATGAACTTTGGATAGATATTTCTTCATTCTGATTGGGTTAGAGGAGTGATACCTTGAAATGGCAGTATTCCAACTCTTATATTTCTTATGTAAACTAACTAAAAATTTAGCAGCCCATTCCACATTTTTATCTGGATCAAGGAAACTATTTAAATCTTCAAATGATTTTTTATGATACCTGTAATTTATTTGCATGCAACCAATGTCAATATTATTTACTTCATTTTCAATTTTTTCTTTAAGGAATCTCTCTGTACTTTCTTTGTTTTCAAAAACAAAACTTTGACCCGAAACATTTAAAGACCATGGCCAAGAAACATAAGATCCATCAACGGTTCTTCCAGTTTCAGTTAAGGAAATAGCCACTAACAACTTATGCGGTATCATATATTTCTTTTCAATTAGGTCCATGGAAGATGAACATATATTTTCACTAAACACATAAGACTTATTAGAAAAAAAAAAAATGAAAATGTATAGAAATAAAAGATAATATTGTTTTTTCATTTCAATAATCTGCAATTAAAATGCCACTGAAAAAATTACTGAAACTTAAAATTATTTAATAATTGAGCTACTTACTAAATTTCTGCCTAATGAAATAAAATTATATGGATTTACAGCTTTTTTATTAACCTTGATTTCATAATGAAGATGTGCTCCAGCTACGCGACCGGTGGCTCCCATTTTTCCAATAATTTGTCCTTCAACTACTTGATTACCTTTTTTGACTAGTAATTTATGAAGATGACCGTATAAAGTTTCTACACCATGCTTATGCTTGATTTTAATAACTTTTCCGAAAGAACCGAATCTTCCAGAAAAAATAACTACTCCATTTGCTGATGCTCTTACTTCTTCTTGCCAAGTTCCAGCCATATCAATTCCTTTATGCATTTGTTTTTTCTTAGTTTTAGGATGGATTCTCATTCCATATTGGCTTGACACATAATAATATTGCATTGGAGGTTTTAATGGTAGAAAAATGATAGCTTCTTTTAATCTGTCTAAATAATTAAACCTTGAGGAAAGTTCATCAATTAGATCCGAATCTTTTGTTAGCAGTAAATTATTTTTGCTAAAATTATCTAATTCGTTCAAATCTATATTATCTGGTTGAAGTTTTAATGTTTTGAAAACATTAACCAATTCTAAGATTTCTAAATCTATGGTTTTACTAAATTGAATCATTTTAGTTTTATTATTTCTTGGAGCAGCAAATGGAATAACAGGTAGGAAGTTGTAGGAAAGTTTATTTTCTAAATCTTTTTTCTTAGAATCAATGTTTTCTCTGAATTTTTTATTATTTGCATAAGAATTTGTTGTTTCTTCAATTGGCACCATATGAGGATTAGCAAGACCTGAAAAATCGTCAAAAATTGACTCATCAGTATAGTCGTTGTATTTTAAGTTCATGGAAAGCTTAAATTCTTGAACTAATTCAGTGAAATCAGATATCTTAGATTTAATTCTGTCATTTATCGTTATTTGACCCTTTTCGGCTATTGACTCCTCTGAAGGGGCCAATATATCTTCTAACTTATTATTACTCTGCCCAATTTTTTTTGTACTTAAGTTTTTCTCAGATTTATTTATTTTTTTTTCAATTTCTACATCAAAAACTTCTTGATTTGTTTCTTTTACTGTTTCAGCTAGTTCTTTTAAAGCTTTTACCTCTGATTCTGTAAATTGTTTTTCTTGCATTGCATTATTATGTATCATGACAGTGCTGATAATTTGCAATGTTCCAAAAAAAAGAAACTGTAAAAACTTGAATGCAATAAGTAAGGACAAGAAAAATCCAGATAGATAATGTTTAATGTTAAAAACAATTTCAATTGGTCCCCTTTTTGTAAAAAAAAGAAATCTTCTTTCTTTTAGCAGTTCTTGCCAATTCTTAGTTACAAATAAGTCTCCAAACCTTGAGCTTGATTTTAAGTTTTTAGTTATATTATCTTTTAAATTATCCACAGCTTCATATTACTTAAGATATAAAACAACTACTAACATAACATTTGTTAATAACTGCATTAGCATTATCAAAAGCATAAGTTTCCAAGAGATTGGGTTATTAACATTTAAACTAAATTGTGGGAAAGCTTGAGATTTATTATCTAAAAAAGGCTTTTGATCTTCATCAACTAAATTCTTTACTTGATAATCTCTATAAGACTTTTGGTTAGTAATACTTTCCTGAAAATTACTTCTTTCCTTTTTGTGGTTTTCTTTGTTTGCAGTTTCATTGAAGTGACCAATATTTTTTTTTTTGTCTTGATTATCGTTTCTTTCTGAAACCACATGAGTTTTGGGTTCCTCTTTAAATTTTTCAACGTTTTTAGTTAAACTAGTGTTAATTGAATCAGATTTTTTGTTTTCTTCCTTAATAGAGGTATTTCGATCAATATTTTCGTTTTTAACATTTTCAAGTTGAGATTCAGGTTTATCATTAATCTGATTTCTCATTTTTTCGATTCTATCTCTAATATTTACTACTTGTTCTGCCATAAATCTATCCTGCTATAAGCAATGCATATGTTAAGCCAAAAAATCTTTTTTTTAAAAAAATTTTGTCTTTTGTTTTATTTATTTATATGGTAGCAATTATAATTGATTAATAGTAAATTTCAATGTTTTCAAGAGACTCTAATAGTAAAACCACCGAAAATACTTCAGATGCAAGTGTAATTGGTACAGAAATGCAAATTAATGGTAATATTAAATGTCAGGGAACGTTGATATTAAAAGGTACTGTTAAAGGAAATATTGAATGTGATGAACTTGCAGTATCGGCAGAAGGAGTGTTAAAAGGCTCCGTCAAAGCTCAAGATTCAAATATTTCGGGCAAGTTTGAAGGTGAAATTTTCTCAGACACAATATCCATTGAGTCAACAGCAAATATTAAGGGTGATATTTATTATAATAATTTTCAAGCAGAACCTGGCGCAAAATTGCAAATTGAATTAAATATTGGACTTGAAAAAATAAAAAAAGAAAAAAAGTCGAATTTAACTAAATCTTTAAAATCTTTAAAGGGGTAAAAAGTGGCAGATAATCAATCAATAATTGGAACAGACGTAATATTTAAAGGTAAAATATCTAACTCTAAAACCATTGAAATTAATGGTCGTGTAGAAGCAGATATTAAGTCAGAGAAAATAACTCTTGGTAAAACAGCGAGTTTCGAAGGCGGAATTTTAGCAGATCTAGTGGTTATTTCTGGAAAATACCAAGGAAAACTTAAAGCAGATTCTGTTTGGTTAACTGATTCATCAGTAATCACAGGGGAAATTAATTATAAATCCTTGCAAATGGACAGAGGTGCCGCGCTTAATTGCAGAGTAGTGCATAACTGGGATGAAAAAAAAATGAGAAAAAAAGATGAAAACGACGATGAAGTAACATCCGACGATCTAATTGAAAAAAGTTAAAGGAGACTAAGATGAGCGATTTGACATACATCAATAAAGATCTAGTCATGGAAGGCACATTGCAGGCCAAAGATAGTCAAGTTGTAATTGCTGGAAAATATAAAGGATCAATAGAGGCAAAAACAGTGATTTTAGAGGCGTCCAGCAGATTTGATGGAACGCTTCAAGCAGAACATCTTAAAATAGAAGGTCAGGCCACTGGAGATATCACTGCTGAATTCTTGGAAATAACTGGTTCAGGAAATTTTGACGGTAAACTAAAAACTAATTCTCTATCTGTAGATATGGGTGCAAAAGTATCAGGTAATGTTGGAAGAATTACTGGTTAAAGTTTTTTTTTAGCCTGAGTCTCAATACATTTTTTAAAAAAATCTATGCTGTTATTAGAACCTTCAATTTGTTGAAGTTTCATTGACGAATACCTGCCTGCTGCCAATACTACTGCCCACTCGTCATTGTATATTTTACAGTATTTATTCAAAACAGATTCGATTTCGTCTCTTATAAAAGTATATTTTTCCTCTTTTTCTTTAGTTAATTTATTCTTTATATTTGGGAAAAGTATAATGTTATTTTTTTTTTGCATGCTATAAATTACGACTGACTAAATAAAAATTTAGTAAAAAAGATTTATTTAATATAAATTTGTCGTTATATATTAATAGTGAGTTTATAAATGACATCAGACAAGCAATCAAAATCTCTAGTTCCAGTAAAAAATTCTGAGGTATCTGTTGTTAAAGCAGGAACAAATAAAGATCCTTTAAATATATCTGAAAAACTTCAACATTTTAAGAACAGGGAAGAAGTAAGAAAATTACTTCCTGATATTTTAGGAAGAGTATTAGCAAGAATCTGGATTGATTCAGAATTTAGAGAAAAATTTTCTCTAGACCCACAAAAAACTCTTGAATTTAACGGAGTCTATCTTCCCGAGGATATGTACATTGAGTTCCAAAAACCAAACTCTGATAGGCCAAGAATTGTCGTATATCAGCAAAGACCTAATTCGAAGTTTAAACTTAGAGTGTTATATCTACAACTTGTTATGATGGCTGGTAGGTGATAATTGAAAAATATTAAATCTTTACTTTTAATTATCTTCCTGATGAATCCAATAAACTTACTAGCTGAAGACTTTCTCAATGATGAAGATTACTATCAAAAAGGTATAGACTTATATAAAAATGCCGAATTTTTTAAAGCTTTTATTGTGTTTTTCAACTTATCAGAAAAAGGAGATACTAATTCACAATTTAACCTTAGTAATATGTATTCTTCAGGAATTGGAACCACTCAGGACTATAGAGAATCACTGAAATGGACCTGGCTTTGTGCATTGGGTGGAGAAAAGCGGTGTAGTAAAAAAATAGATAAAATTAAAAAAAAATTAGATGAAAAATCAATTGAAGAAATTTCAGAAAAAATCGAAGAAACTTTAAAAGATGAATTCTATAAGGAGCAAAATATTTTATATGCTCTGAAACTTGGTTTTTGGTACGAAAAATTTTCACCAATAATTGATGTCGAACAAGCTTATATATGGTATTCTGTGTCTGTTACTGGTGGTCTTTATAAAGCAATGAAAGTTAGAGATAAGGTTGGTGAAAAAATAGAGGCTGAAAAAATTATTCAGCTTCAATCAGAGGCCAACGAAATTTATACTAAAGTTAAATACTTTGTTAACTAGTTTAGGGAGAAATAAATGATCTATAAAGTACATTGGATAATTGATGGATTAGTAGAAATTGAAGCAAAATCTAAAGAAGAAGCTGAAAAAAAAATTCAAGATGACTTAGAGGATTATGTAAAGAAATCAGATAAATTAATGAATAAATTTATAGCTAAATCTATTCAAGGTTCTGCTTATTTGCCTGGAAAAGCTGATGAAAAAGATGATAAAAATAATAATTAGTATATTTCTTCTAATGCCTTTTACAAGCTTTTCTAATTCAGGGAAGCCTCTAGGTAGTCCAAATGGTAGAATGTATGCCCCTGAAGAGGGTACATTTGACAGAAGAAAAAGAATTGTGATACAAAATATTTGTAGATTGGTTAAGGAGGAGCATGTTCCTGGGGATGTTGTATGTGAGTACGTTTCCCAAAAGAAAGGAGAAAAAAATAAACAGGTTTTTTTAGGAGCTCCAGGTCAAGTTTGTCAAAAACAAATTACTTGTCCGATTAAATAACTCAGGAGTTAAAAGATAAATTATATTTCGATTAGAAAAAGATGTTGGGAACTTCTAGAACCCGGAAGTGAGAATGATGCACTTAGCAAGAAAGTCGATATCTTTTTATTATGTCTTATTTCTCTAAATGTCTTATCAGTTATTTTAGAAACAGTTGAAAGCATTTACTTTAACTACAAAATATTTTTTCAGTATTTTGAATTTTTTTCTGTTACAATTTTTACGATAGAATATTTTACAAGACTTTGGTCTTGTATTGATCAAGAGTCCTTTGGGATTAGTAATACAAAAAAAAGGTTAAATTACATTTTTAGTTTTGCTGCTATAGTTGATGCTATGGCAATTCTTCCCAGTTTAATTGCATTGATATATCCAACGATTGATCTTAGGTTTATTAGAGCACTAAGGATAATAAGATTATTAAAATTTTCCAGATATTCAAGTTCAATAAATAGTTTATTATCTGTAATGTGGGATCAAAGAAAATCATTTGGAGCAGCATATTTTATTCTATTCATCGCTTTAATCATTTCATCAAGTGGCATGTATTTAGTTGAAAAAGATATACAGCCTGATAAATTTGGAAGTATTCCACACGCGATGTGGTGGGCAATTGTAACGCTAACGAGTGTGGGTTATGGAGATGTTTATCCAGTAACTTCTATTGGAAAAATCTTTGGTTCAATAATTATTATTTTAGGAATTTTAACTGTAGCTCTACCATCAGGAATATTAGCGGCTGCTTTCACGGATTTTACGAGAAGAAATCAAAAAAAATATGAAGAAAAACTTAAACATATGCTTCAAGATGATTTTATTGATGATAGTGAAAGGAGAGAATTACAAAGATTATCTGAAAAATTAAATCTTTCTGACGAAAATATTGTCGCAATTGAAGAACAAAACAAACTTAAAAAGTAATTATCCAACTGCACCAATAAAGTGTGTTATTCCAGTACTAACCCTTTTTGAGCATTCATGTAAAGCCTCAAGTTTTTTGAAAATTGTATTTTCTTCTGTGATATAATTAATATCTTTCTCACTGATATAATTTGATTTTTCTCCATAGTCTGAATAATTAATCTTTTCTTTGCCGACTGGAAAAATTGTCCTTAAAATTTTTACTGCATCTGTAACATCGAATCTAATCAGTTTTGCAATAACTTCATCTCTTGATACACCAGCTTGATCACTAAATTTGGGAATTTGAACAGAAAGTAAAAATAACTCGTGAAAAATAGCAACTCTTATACCATGCATTAATAATAACTCATCTCTTATTTCTTTTTCTATTACTCTTCCTCTACCTACAGCGATTCTTCCTTTTGATTTTGTACCTAAAATCCAATCTCTGATCTCCATATACTCTTGATGTAATTCTCTGTAAACCTTATTTAGTCTCCAATGTATATCAAACGACTCTAAAAGGTTAGCAACAGCTTTCATGTTATTACTTCTCTGAATGTCTGCAGTTCGCGTAGACCATGACAACCACATTCCAGGGTCAAAAGTGTCTATGTATGCCTTGAGAACTTCTATATCACTAAAAGCAAAAGCATATTTGACACTATCAAGTATTCTTTTAAATCTTTCTGATTTATTATAGTATTCCTCAAATTTCTTAGGATCTTTTCTTAAGAACTTTCCAATTCCTCCAAGCGAATTTGCAAGCATTCCTAATTGTTGTAATATGCTATTTTGTGGAATAGCTCTTGTTTGACTTGGGTGATAAACTAGAGTTTTCACACCGCTGTCATTTTGTCTTTTAACTGCTCTTGAACCAGAGGAGTGTAAAAGATTAGAACCAAAAACATTTAAAAGTGCTGCATAATTTGGATCATCCATTATATCAGTATTAAATTGTTTAATAGTATTAACAAATTCTACGCCGAAATCTGGAGACTTATAAAGAAGATCGTCATTAAAGTTATGATTATTTGTCAAAGAAAATTCCGCTATTCTTGTCAAAGCAGCGTAAGTCAAGTCAGGATTAAGAAAATATTGGTAGCCATCTCCACCCTGAAAACTTACTTCTTGTATTAATTTTATATTCCACTCATTAAGTTTTTTTCTTGTATATGAACAGTTTATATATTGTAATCTTTCTTCTAATGAAACTGGATGACCACCTCTGCCAATAGATTCGCCGTGAGTATCAAATATTAATAATTTTATTGACGAAAGGTCATTGTCAGCAAGAACTTTTGCTATCTTCCTCTGAAGATTTTCAATTGAGAGAACTGCTGCCGGTTGTCCTAAATATCTTCCTGCATCTGAAAAACCAGTTTGAATACAAATTTTTCCTCTTTTTAACAAATATTTTCGGTAATACTCATTTCTTACTAATGTTTCAACAACGAGATGACCATTAGCTAAGGCTTTCTCTGTTTCAAACAGAGGAGAAATATCTATTTTTTCATCAAGGTTAAATAATTTTGCAAAATAAAGTGCTGTAAGTGCAGTCATTGCATAATCACATTCAGCAATTAGAAACCTTACTGGCTGATCTTCGTCAATATACTTAAACATCTGAGCAATTATCATAAAAAATCTTTTAGCATTCATATTTTCACTCAGTATTGTTCCAAAATTAATTTTTACTGGACTAACTTTATCTATCAATTTTGATACAGAATTTAAATATGTACTTTTATTAGCAGGGTCATCGGGATTACCATGCAAATCTATTTCTTTTGAAATAGCATTATTTAATTGATTGGCGTTAAGCCTTACTTGTGTTCTGGCGAGACCAAGACTAAAATTATTAAATCCTATTTTTAATAATTGGAAATCCATCAAAAGATTTTTTTTTGATTTTAATTCTGATTTATGGATTAGAGCAAATATTTCGTTTATTTGGTGTAATAGTTTTTCGGTATCTGTTAGTAACTTTTCCTTATTTAAAAACATAAATTTGGAAATTTTTTGAATTAATTTTATATTCCCAAGAAAATTTTTATCGTTAAGAGTATGAAATATTTCATTATTATACTTTAAACCTAAAATAAGCTTTTGTTTAATGGACTTTACCTTTGATAAAATTGATTTATCTTTTAAAATTTTCTTTTCTATTTTTTTAATTGTCTCAAGATAAATTTGAAGTTGCTCTAATTTTACTTTTAATCTTTTATTAAAAGTATCCGCCCATGATATATCCCCTCTACCATCTACATCATAACCAACCCAAGTATGCAAAGAAAAGACAGTAGGAGTTATTTTTAAATAATCTTTTGGATATATTTCACTTACGGTAAGTATTATTTGTTTATAAAATGAATTAAGGGCTAGTTGTAAGTTTTTTAGAGCCTTAAGAGATAACTGATGCTCGTAGTCTAATGTAATATTTTTATCAGGTCTTTGTTCAGTTTTAAATATATTTTTTATAATAGCTTTTAGTTCGGTTAAATTAATTTTTTTTCCACTTGTTTTTGTCATACTTGCCATATTTGCAAGGTCCTCGAGCATGCTTGATGGCATCCCAAAAGTTGGATGTGCTGTCAGAACAATCCCAAAAATATTCTTTTCAATTTTTTCTTTAAATTCAGAAAAAGGTATCCGTTCATTTTTTTTTGAAGATAAATTAATTATTAATTCTCTTAATTTTTTATCATTTTTTTTTCTGTCTACCTCACCAATATATTTCTTTAATCTATCTGCTCTTAAACCAAATGAACCTATTGCTAATCTCTGAATTAATGCTTCAAGTGCTGAATAATTTAATTTTTTTTTTTCTAATCTCCTTGAAATATCGAGTGCAAGCATCGTTATTGAATTACTAAATGGATCTTTTTCTGCACCTGATCTGATTCTATCAAGATCTTTTTGTAGAACTTTTCTGAGTGATTGCGTATCTATTTCTTTATCGACAGGAAAACAACTCCATGTTTCAGGCAATAAAGGTTTTCTATATAAGTCCATCTCTGAATGAGATAACTTTCTTATATTAATACTTGTCATTTCAGAATAATTTTTATATTAAACGTATGTTATACTCTATTTTAGATATTTTAATACAACTTTGGTAATTTTTTTAACTTTAATTATATCCTTGATAGATTTTCTGTTGATCCTTATTTAAATTTTTTATGGCGTTATTAGAAGAAAAAGTTTTAAGTATCCACCACTGGACAGATAAAACATTCAGTTTCAAAACCACAAGAAGTCAAGGTTTTAGATTTAAAAATGGTGAATTCGCCATGATTGGTCTTGAAATTGATCAAAAACCTCTTTTAAGAGCGTATTCAATTGCAAGCGCTAATCATGAAGATCATTTGGAATTTTTATCTATAAAAGTTCCAAATGGTCCATTAACAAGCAGACTACAGCATATTAAGGTTAACGATAATATTCTAATTAATTCAAAATCCACGGGTACTCTTGTGTGTGACTACCTACTTCCAGGAAAGAACCTTTATTTGTTCTCCACTGGAACTGGTTTAGCACCATTCATGAGCATTGTCAGAGACCCAGAAACTTATGAGAAATTTGAAAAAGTAATTTTAACACATACTGTTAGAATTTCTGAAGAGTTAGCATATAAAAACTTGCTAGAAAATTTAAATCAAGACGAAATATATAAAGACATCACTAAAAATAATTTTATTTACTTCAATACAGTTACTAGACAAGATTGGCATAGAACCGGAAGAATAACAAACTGGATAAAAAATAATAAACTTTGGTCTGAAATTGGTTTAAATGATTTCAATCCAGACAAAGATAGGGTTATGATCTGTGGTTCAGAGGAAATGACGTTTGAACTTAAAACAATTTTTGAATCAAGAGGATGTAAAGAAGGTTCAACAAAAGAACAAGGGGCGTTTGTAATAGAGAAAGCATTTGCAGAAAAATAATATTAAACTAACATACTTCGATTTCTGTTTTTGGAGAATTGATATTAGTAGACTGGCATTATCAATTGGTGGTATTCCATACAAATATGAAAAAATACCCAGAAGAGACTGGGCTATTAAAAAAAAATCAGGTGTTTTTGTTTTTGGTCAGTTACCAATAATGCAAATAAATGATAAGATATTTGCACAGACATCAGCTATAGCAAGGTATTGTGGAAAATTAAGTAACCTTATACCCAGTAATGAATTTGATGCATTATTAATTGATGAAATATTAGATGTAGCGAATGATATTACCTACGTAATTGCACCATCAATCAGAGAAAAAAATTTAGAAAAAAAAAAATTTATGCGTGTTGAACTTAATGAAAAAATATTACCAATATGGTTGTCTCATCTTGAAAATTTTTTTGTTGAAAATAAAAAAAGTAATTTCCTTATTTCTAACAATTTTACACTTGCTGATATAGTTATCTGGCGAATTTTATTATGGTTGAGTTGCGGTTTATTAGAAAATATATCAAGAGATATTGTTAGAAAATATAAATTATTAAATGAATATTTTAACTTTATTTCTAAAAATAAGACTTTAAGAAATACAATCGAATATGAAGAAATAATGACAGAGATTTCTGAAAAAACTAAAACGATGTAACTAAGTTTTATTTCTAATTTGTTCGCTTAATGGAAAACTTTTCTGCATCCACACTAAAATTAACATTCCAGGTATACCAAATAATGCCGAAGCAACAAAAAAGTTTGACCATCCTAAAAAATTTACCAAAAAACCAGAGGGAGAAGATAAAAAAGTTCTAGCTATGCCCATTATTGAAGATAAAAGAGCGTATTGAGTTGCAGTATATTGTTTATTACATAAGATTGACAAATAGGCAACAAAAGCAGCAGAACCAATGCCCCCAGAAATATTTTCACCTGTAACTGTTACTATCAAGAAAAAATAATCTGGGCCAATTTTTGATAAAATTACAAATAATAAATTTGAAATTATCTGAAGTAACCCAGAAAAAAATAATGATCTAATTATTCCAATTTTTTTAACAAGCCAACCTCCAACGAAAATACCAAATAAAGTTGCAAAAATCCCATATAGCTTACTTGCGTTAGCTATTTCGATGTTTGAAAAACCTATTTTCACATAAAAAGGGTTTGCCATTACTCCAGCGACAACATCACCAAGTTTAAAAAATAATATGAATAATAAGATTAATGATGTGTTCAATAATTTATTTCTGCTAAAAAATTCTTTTAATGGTTTTAGGAAAATAAGCAAATAAGTACTTAAACCACTTACCTTCAATTTGTTTGTTGATAATTTTTTATTCTCTGGTGCAA
>MDTB01072425.1_pt1 | contig 14041 bp, 15 predicted proteins | sample 811161 | NCBI WGS metagenome assembly MDTB01 (sample SAMN05326650, study PRJNA326480) | marine metagenome | isolation source: seawater | place: Mediterranean Sea | collected 2009
AAGAAACCTTTATCGGGTCCGGCAAATTCCCCAGATAATATGAATGGATTTAAAAACATTATATAAGCCATAGTCAAAAACGTAGTTGTTCCCGCTATCACTTCAGTTTTAAAATCCGTTTTATGTTTTTTATAATTAAAATAATTTTCAAGCATTTATCCTCCTAATGAGAAATATTTATTTGATTCTTTTTAAAATTGCTTTTTAAAATTGGTCTTTATTAACACATTTCAACTCAGAAGTTTATATTTATGCCATAATTATGTGGTAAGTATCTAAATATGCAAAAACTGAATTTTATTTTAATTAGTTTTATTTTTTTAATTTTAATTTCTGGCTGCAAAACTATTAAACAAAAAACAAACACAATAGTTGAAAAAGAAAATCAAAAACTAAGTAAATTTATAGGAAAATCCTCAAGTGATTTGCAAATGGAGATGGGCAAGCCTGACTCAGATTTCAAGAATGAAGAGGGTAATTTAGTATTTGTCTACAATACAAAAAAATATGGAATTGCATGTGAAAGAAAATTTGAGATTAATTCAAATTTACAGGTTGTTGGATTTGTATCTAGGGGATGTTTTTAAATTTACCTGCGGAGAATAAATCTCCACAAGCAAGGTCAAACTTATCTAATTTCTATAATTTTTTTCTTTTTATGTTCTGGAACTATTCTTTCACACGATATTATTAAAAGACCATCTTTAAGTGCAGCACCATTAACTTTTATATCGTCAGCAATAGTAAATGATCTTGCGAACTGTCTTTTAGAAATACCCTTATGAATGATTTCTCCATTACCATTTTTATCTTGAGACTTATCATTTTGTTTTGTTTTTACAGTTAATAAATTATCCTCAAACTCAACTTCGACATCATTCTTATTAAAACCAGCTAAAGCAACTTCTATTGCGTAGTTATCTTTACCAGTTTTCCGGATGTTGTATGGTGGGTAATTTGACTGCATAGTCATTGCACCATTTCCTAACATATTTTCAAACTGATCGAACATATCGTCAAAACCAATTGAAAACGGTCTAAGTGAGTTAAATATAGATAGATCTTTACTTGTCATAGTATTCTCCTTTGTTAAGCAAGTTTATTTTTGCAAGCCCCTACAGGCGACTTACAAATAATATTTAGGAATTAATAATATATTTTCAAGATCTAAAAATTAATTTTTTTTGAAACTTTTAAAGCAAAAGCATAATCGAGAGCGATCTCCTCTATCGCACCATCTCTTCCTGACTTTCCACCATGACCTGCATCCATCTCAGTCTTTAAAAGCAGTAGATTATTGTCTGTTTTAAAATCTCTTAGCTTAGCAGTAAATTTTGCAGGCTCATCAAATAAAACTCTATTATCACTTAGGCTAGTAGTAATCAGAATGTGTGGGTAATCCATCTTTTTAATATTATTATATGGAGCGTAAGAAAATATATAATCAAAATGATCCTTATTTTCTTTTGCATTACCAAATTCATCAAATTCACCAACCGTTAAAGGTAAAGAATGATCAAGATTTGTTGTTAATGAGTCTACAAATGGAACTGCCATTATAATACCTAAAAATAACTCAGGTGCTTGATTAACTACAGCTCCCATAAGCAGTCCCCCAGCAGATCCTCCCATTCCAATTATTTTACCTTTAGAAGAATACTTTTTTTCAATTAAATATTTTGCAGCATAAATATAATCCTCAAAAGTATTTTTTTTGTTTGTAAGCTTGCCCTCTTTCCACCACTTCATACCTTTTTCCATACCACCTCGAATATGCGCAGTAGCCCAAATTATATTTCTATTTATTAGGCTTAATCTTGTTGAGGAAAAAGTTGGGTTCATAGAATTACCATATGAACCATAACCATATAAAAGTAAATTTGCAGATCCATCTATCTTAGTTTCTTTATGTCTGGTAATTGTTAAAGGCACCATTCTTCCATCGTGTGACTTGTATTCAATCCTCTCCACAATATAATCAGCAGGGTTGTGTCCTGATGGAATTTCTTGATCTTTAACTAAATTTTTGGATTTGGTAGATAGATTATAAAGATAAACTCTTGATGGAGTTTTGGGTGAAGAATAACCTAAATAAATTTCATCTGTATTTTTATCTTTTTGTCTAAAAGAAATATTTGGAACACAAACTTCCTCCTCAGAAAAAATTATTTCCTCTTCCAATCCCGTAGGAATATTTTTCACAAATAATTTATCTAAAGCATTTGAAGTTTCAGATCTGATTATCCAATTTTTTAAAAATACACATCCACCTATTAATGTTTCATCTTTCGCACTGACAAAAGGTTGCCAATTTTGGATCTCTAAACTTTCTGCAATATCTATTTTGAAGTCTTCAGCATCTTTATTTGTATGATTATAAAATTTGTTATCCCATGAATTTACAGAGTATAATATCCCCCTCTCCCTTTTTTGAATTAATTTGGGGTTAGGTTTTTTCTCCTCTGTTTTGAAAAAATATTGTTCAGAGGTATTGTGGTCCGAGGTTGTGATGAAATAGTATTTTTCATCTGAACTTAAGTTCATACTAACAGTAAAAGCTTCACTTTTCTCCTCAAAAATTAAATCATCAAAATCATTGAGACTTCCTATTTCATGTCTAAAAATTTTTCTTGCTCGATGATTTTTATCTAATTTTGAGTAAAAAATATATTTATCATCTAAACTAAATGAAATACTTCCAGAAGTGTCAAAAATCTCTTTTGTTATAATTTTATTAGAGTCGATGTCTCTTATATAAATAGTATAATATTCAGATCCTTTAGTATCTAAAGAATAAGCTAAATATTTGTCATTATGACTAACCTCTAAATCGCCAATACCAAAGTATTCCACCCCCAATTTTTTTTTCTCATTATCTCCATTCCAAATTTCTTCAACATCATTTGTATTTAATTTTTTTCTCAATTTTATTGAGTAATTTCCTTCAACTGTTGTTTTGGTCCAATATTCATATGAGTGATCTTTATAAGGAAGAGACTCATCCTCAAGTTTAATTCTACCCTTAATTTCATCAAATAATTTTTTTTGTAAACCTTTCGTATCTTTTAAATGATGTTCAGTGTAGTTATTTTCTTGAACTAAATATTCTTTAACTTCAGGGTCTAATTTTTCTTTATCTTTTAAAACATCTAAAATATTTTTTTGGTGTATCCAGCTATAATTATCTTCCCACGAGATGTTGTGACAAGATTTTATTTCTGGTTTTTTTCTAAGTTGTGGTACTTTCATAATGGAAAAAAAATATATGAATATAATAATTTATACAGTGGTTATATTGACTATTTTCTATTTTCTACTTAGGTTTATTAGTAATATATCCTCCAAAAAGATATCAAAAAGTTTAAGAATTTTGATAATCTTTGGGTTAATTGTCCTAGCAATTCTCTTTGCTATCGGTGGCAGATTTTTGTTAACTTTACCTCTTACTTTAGCAAGTTTAGCTTTATTGAAATTAAAAGGTTTATCTATTTTTCAACTCATATCTCTTTTTAGATTGATTCAAACTTTAAGAAAAACAGGAAGGTTTTCATTTAATCAATCAAATTCAAATAATATATCGTCTATTACTGTTTCCGAGGCTTATAAAATTTTAAATTTAGATAATAAAAAAAAAATTACTAAAGATGATGTTAATAGAGCTTATATTGCTATTCAAAAAAAAATTCATCCAGACATCTCTCCAGAAACATCTCGATTATCATCAATTGTAAATGAAGCAAAAGATATAGTTTTAAAAGATATCTCTTAATTAATAATTTCTAAAAATTTATCAAATATTTTTTTTGGACATATTTTTTCTTTACCCAATGTATTATGAGAGACAGTTTTTTCACCTTCTGGGATTATAGGAAACATCTTGGAACTATAATTTCCATATATTAAAGGGGTGTCAGCCATTAAAGTAATAGTCTTTACGCCTAAAGCTGAAGATAAATGACTAAAACTAGAATCATTACAAATAGATAAATTACAATTTTTGATAATAGGCAATGTCTCTTTTATTAAAAGATCATCTAAAGGAACGCATAGATTTTTAAATTCTGACTGCAATATTTGTTTCAATATAATTTGCTCTTCTTTATCCTTGCCTGTAGCAAGAAAAAATTTACATTTTTTAAACTTTGAAATTTTTTCAATCACTTTAATAAATGTTTTAGCTGGGATTCTTTTTGTAGGCCCTGAACCGCCTATTCCTAAAAGTACATTTATTTCATTTTTATCTATTTTAAATTTTTTAATGGAGTCATTTATCAATTTATCATCAATTTGTAACTCAGGATCATCTTTAACGTCTAGATTTAACTTATCCTTTATAAATTTTCTTGGAGTATCAGTGATATGCTGGCTTGTTTTATTAAATAATGGATATTGATAAATTTCAGAAATACCTGACAACTTAGCAATTAAGTTAAACCTTAATGAAGAATTAAAAATAATAATTTTATCAAAATTGTGTTTTTTAATATCTTTAATTAAATTGTAACTTCCAAAAAAACCATCATGTCTTTTATTAAAATCTTTATCCTTCTCCAAAAGAAGAATTTTATCAATATATTTTGTTAGAAACAAATATTGCTCTGCTTTTGAACTTTCTTTTACAAGTAAACTTATAGGTGAATTAAATTTTTTGGATAAAGCCTTTATATATGGTAGAAAAATAATAGTATCTCCGATACCCATTCTATTTTGGACTGCTAATATTTTCATATGGTTTTTTTAAACTTTACTAATTATATTCTTTATATAAATTTTTATTATGACAAAAATAAGTGGAATTTTCGCAGCTACCATGTCAGTTCTCAATTCTGATTTAAGCCTAAGTTGTGAAAAAACTATAGACCATGCGGAAAAACTAATAGATCAAGGGTGTCATGGTACTGCAATATTTGGAAGCACAGGCCAGTCTCAGTTAATACCCATTTCAGAAAAAATTGATTTATTGAATAAGCTTTCTAAAAGTAAATATAGAGATAAACATTTAATTGGAACTGGTCTGAATTCTTTAGCAGAAACAATTAATTTTATGAAAATAGCAAATTCATTAAATTTTAATAAATTTTTAATTATGCCACCAGCTTACTATCAATATGGTGACTCTGCTGTAATTGAATTTTATTCAAGAATTATACAATCAGTGCCTAATAGTAAAATTATTCTTTATAATTTTGAAAAACTTTGTGGATACAAATTTAGTATTGATTGTGTTCAAAATCTTGTAAAAAAATTTCCTCATCAAATAGTAGGCATTAAAGATAGCTCATATAATTTATTTGAAAAATTAAAATTAGAAAATTTTTCAATTTTTCCTGGTTCCGAATTAAAATTATTAAAAGGTTTACAATTAGGATGTTCAGGAATAATTACTGCAACATGTAACGTCACCGCTGAGTTATCTAGAAAAGTTTATGATGATTTTATTTCAAAAAAAGATCAAACTCACAATAAAAAGTTATGTGATGTAAGATCTGCATTTGATAAATATAATTTAATATCTGGATTACATACCGTCTATTCTCTAGATAATGAAATTTATAAAAATATTTTACCACCTTTAAGTCTTCTAAATAAATCAGATGAAAAAGAACTTATTAATTCTTTGAAGAATTTAAATTTTTCAAATAAATCACCTTTGGCGGCATAATATGCAACTTGCGAGTTTTTTAAATAATGTTTTTAAAAAGGGTGGTTTCATTTTAACTGATGCTTATTCAAAAAATTATATTATCGGTAACCCAGGAAAAAATCCTTTAAATTTAAAAATTTTAAATAAAAAACTGCATTACAAATTATTATTTAGCCCAGATCTATATTTTGGTGAAGCTTATACAAATGGTGAAATAACTATTGAAAATGGAACTCTTTCTGATTTTTTAGATTTAGCATTAATGAATTTTGGAAGAGGTGAATTGAATTTTTTTAGTTATCTAATTAACAGACTTAGAGGATCTTATAGATATCTAACTAATTTTAATTTTATCAAAAAATCTAAGATGAATGTTTCACATCATTATGATATTTCAGATAATCTGTATGACTTATTTTTAGACCCAAAAAGACAATATTCATGTGCTTACTTTAAAAACGAAAACGACACTTTAGAAGAGGCTCAAAATAATAAAATTCAACATATTATAAAAAAATTGAATATCAAACCAAATCAAAAAGTTTTAGACATAGGTTGTGGCTGGGGATCTTTAGCAATAGATATTGCTAAAAGTACAAGCTGTGAAGTTACGGGAATAACATTGTCAGAAAACCAATTTAATTTTTGTAAAGAAAAAGCAAAAGAGATGAATTTAGAAAACCAAGTAAAATTTAAATTAATGGATTATAGAGAACTTAAAGAGAAATTTGATAGAATTGTAAGTGTAGGCATGTTTGAACACGTAGGTAGAAAATTTTATAAAAAATTTTTTATTCAAGTTGAAAACTTATTAAAAGATGATGGGGTTTCACTGATACATACCATCGGGTCGATTAACCCCCCTAGAGACCCACATCCATGGATTACAAAGTATATTTTTCCAGGCGGCTACACACCAAGCTTAAGTGAAGTAACAACACCAATAGAAAAAGCTGGTTTAGTTGTTACAGATATAGAGGTATTAAGACTTCATTACTCTTATACTCTGAGACATTGGAAAGAAAATTGTATTAAAAATAGGCAAAAGATTATCGAAATGTTTGATGAAAAATTTTTTAGAATGTGGGAATTTTATCTCGCAGGATGCGAAATGGCATTTAAGTGGGGAGATCAAGTTGTATATCAATTTCAACTTACAAAAAATTATAAATCAACTCCCGTCACTAGAGACTATATTTATCAATAAATTATTGATAGAATTAGGTCTCTATTTAAATGAAAAAAAAACAAAAAAAATCAAAAAAAAATAAAAAAATAAAAAAAAAAACCACAAAGTTGAAAAAAGTTTTTAAAAAGAGAAAAAAAAAATTAAGAAAAAAACCCATCACATTAAAAAATAAAAGATTAAAAGGTAAAAAAAAAAGTATAACCTCAAAGAAATTCAAAAATACTCCAAAAGATAGTTTAGTCTTAAAAATAGTTAAGTTACAATTATCAATTAAACCTCAATTTAATTTCAAAATAAATTTTAATTTAGAAAAATATATTCAAAGGTTTTTTGATAAAATTTCTGAAACAATTTCGAACTATAAAATTTTAAAAACTGACGAAAAAAGAAGATTGAAAATAGAAAAAATTGAAAATGAAAGAAAAGCAAAAATTGAAGTTGAAAAACAAGAAGAAAAAAAAGAAGCTCTTAAAGTAAAGTTAAAAGAACAAGCCCTTAAAGATGAGGCCAGATTAGAAAAACAAAGAACAAAGGATATAAAATTATTTTTAAGAAAAGAGCAGGCTTTTTTGAGAATCGAACAAGCGGAAAAACAAAAACAATTTTTAAAACAATTAAAATTAGAAAAACAAATTGAAAAATTTAGAATTCGGGAAGTTAAAGAATTAGAAAAACTCGAAAAGATTTCTTTAAAAGAAAAAAGAGAAGACTACGCTGGATTACAAGAGAGAATTGATAGTCTTAAAGAAAAGTATCGAGTCATTCGAGATCAAAAGATTAAAGAAAGAGTTGAAGCTCTTGGAGTAAAACTTCAAGGTAACGAAGATAGAGAAACTTTGTTATCTAAAGAGAAAGAATATACATTAGCAAGAAATAAGATTGAATTTGCATTAGAAAGTTTTTATAGAAGTGCAAGTAGTTTGGTATTTCAACTTAATAAAAGACATATTACTAGAAGTATGTCAATTTTCAGATGTATTGATCGACGATTTGAGACAGGCGAAATTTTTATTAAGTGGGATGAGTCTGAAGATGAAGAGTGGTTATTATTAATTTATATTAAAAATAATTCACCAGATGAAGGTATCATTATAGAAGATAAAACAAATGTAGAAAAAAATATCTCCCATGAATTTAAAAATGTAGATATCTTTAAGGCTTCAGACACTATGGTTGACTCCCTTACACAACTTATCGCCAGAGAAAGAGACAAAAAAAACAATTAAATATCTATATCAAATTATGTATTATAAAAAATGTTTTTTGGTACTTTATTTTTAATAATTCTTTACTTGATTTTAAGATATATTCTAGCCTGGATAATATATTATAATAATTTAGATCCTAGACTAGGAGAGAGTACTTGGCGATTTAGTTATGATTACCCTGTAATAGGTAAAAGAGATATTTCTGACCTAGACGATAAAGACTTTGTAAGATTAAGAAGAAAAAAAAATAATATTGTTTTATTAATGTATTCAATAGTTCTTATTATGTTTATATCATCGATGTCTTTATTAAGTAAATTTCTTTTATACTTTTTTAATTAATTTTTTAATTGTTTCTTATTTTTTAAATATAGAAAAAAAGCAATTATTTCATATCCTAAAGAAAATAAATGAAAAATTATTGGCAATTTAAAAAAATTATATAAAAATTTGTATCTAGGAATTTTTTTCCATAAAATAAGAAATGCTTCAGCACCTTCAATAATTTTCTCATCCTCTTTTACATGAAGTCTACGTAAGAGTTCTTTGCTATTTTTTAAAGTTTCTTCTTCAGCCAAATTATTATTTGTTATATCTACCCAGTCAATTTCTTGGATTTTTTCCTTTTTATATAAGTCAATTTCTGCTCTACAAATTTTGCAAGAATTATTGAAATAAACCTTCATATTAAACTAATAATTACATTTTTATTAAAGTTATGTACATGTGTAAAATACTCTAGTTGAAAATTATTTTAAACAACCTATGTATTATTCATTATGAGTAATTTCTTTGAAAAATCTGACTTATCTAGAAATGATGCAGAAAATATAATTTCAGATACACTAAAAAATTGTGATGATGGTGAATTATATTTAGAGAATTCCAAATCTGAAAGTGTTTTGCTTGATGACAATAAAATTAAAAATTCTAGTTATAACTCTGATTTAGGGTTTGGTTTTAGAGCAGTATCAGGTGAAGTTGTTGCTTATTCGCATTCTAACGAAATATCTAATAATTCTTTGAAACAATCATCTGAAAATTTAAAGTCTACATTAAAATCTGCTAATGGCAATTACAACCATTATATTCCTAAATCAAATAAAAAGTATTATGAAAGTATCAATCCTATAGAAGAAAAATCACTTAAATCAAAAATAGAAATCTTAAATAAAGTTAACGAGTATCTTCGAAAAAAAGATAATAATGTTAAACAAGTAACAGCTAATTTTAGTGGTGAACAAAAATCTGTAGAAATAATCAGGTCTGGGGGTGAAACAATAACAGATGTACGACCTTTAATAAGATTTAATGTTTCTGTAATGCTTGAAAAAAATGGCAGAAAAGAGTCGGGTGTTTATGGAATAGGTGGAAGAAAATCGTATGACAACTATTTGACAAATAATAATTGGAAAAATGTCTGTGATGAAGCCTTTAGAATAGCTTCAGTAAATTTAGATAGTAAACCTGCTCCTGCGGGAGAGATGAAGGTTGTGCTTGGTCCAGGTTGGCCCGCCATTTTGATACACGAAGCAATAGGACATGGTTTAGAAGGTGATTTTAACAGAAAAAAAACTTCAGCATTTCATAATTTGATGGGTCAAAGAGTTGCAAGTGAAGGAGTTACAATTGTTGATGATGGAACTTTAGATAATAGAAGAGGGAGCCTTACCATTGATGATGAAGGCACTCCTACTGAGAGAACTGTATTAATTGAAAATGGAATTTTAAAAAACTTCATGCAAGACAGACTTAATGCAAGATTAATGAAAACAAGATCAACAGGCAGTGGTAGGAGAGAGAATTATAGGCATATTGTTTTACCACGCATGAGAAACACTATGATGTTGAGTGGTAATCAAACTCAAGATGAAATGATTAAGTCAGTAGACAAGGGTATTTTTGCTGTTAGTTTTGGGGGTGGACAAGTTGATATTACTTCTGGGAAATTTGTATTTAATTGTACAGAAGCATATGAGATAATTAATGGTAAAATTGGTTCACCAATAAAAGGAGCAACTCTTATAGGTGATGGTCCTTCAATTTTAAAAGAAGTTTCAATGGTTGGTAATGATATGATGTTAGATCCTGGCATTGGGACATGCGGTAAAGCAGGGCAGGGAGTTCCTGTGGGTGTGGCGCAGCCCTCGATATTAATCAACAAAATGACTGTTGGTGGCACTAATCTATAAATGGTTAAAGATCATCAATATTTAAAAAGTAAAGCATCTTACTGTTTAGATTTGGCAAAAAAATTAGGAGCCACTGACGCCAGTGTAAATGTGGGTAACTCAATTTCAGAAACAGTTAATTTTAGGAATAAAAAATTAGATGAGTCAAATAGATCAGATAATCTAGGTATAGATATTACAACTTTTATAGGAAAAAAAAAGTCATCTATATCCTCATCAAATTTATTAAAAGATAACATTAATATTTTGATTGAAAAATGTATTGAAACTACAAAAAATACTCCAGAGGATGAATTCAACTCACTACCTGACAAAGACTTATTAGCCAAAGAAGTTCAAGACTTCAACTTGTATGATGATACTCACATAGAGAATGACAATAAAGTTGAATATTTATCAAGATTAGAGGCTTCTGCATCACACGATAAAAAAATAGTAAATACAGAATCCAGTTTTGTTGAAGATAAATCAAATTTTATCCTAGCTAATAGTGATGGTTTTTGTAAAGGTTTTAAAACTTCATCGTTTATAGCTTCAAGTGTAGCAGTCGCTAAAGACGACAAGAGTATGGAGAGAGATTATGAGTATACCCTTAAATGTCATCTTAAAGATATTAAGACCGCAGAAGAATTAGGAAAGAAAGCTGCTGAGTACAGTCTTAGAAAACTAAATCCAAAAAAAATTGGCAGTAAAAAGATTGCCATTATTTTTGATAAAAGAATTGCTAAGGGGATGTTAAGTACTTTTGCAAGTGCTATATCTGCTTCAGCTATTTCCAGAGGAACATCATTTTTAAAAGATTTAATTAATCAAAAAATTTTTTCAGATGGTGTAAGTGTTTTCGACAAACCTGATATATTAAAGGGTTTAGGTTCTCAAAGTTTTGACTCAGAGGGAGTTAAAACTGACACATTAAAGTTAGTTGAGCATGGAGTTTTAAAACATTATTTAATAGATACTTATAATGGAAATAAACTAAAACTTAAATCTAATGGTAGATGTGGAGGAACTAGCAATCTTTATTTTGAAAATGGAAATGTTAGTTATAAAGATCTATTAAACTCCAACTCAAAGTGTCTTTATATAACTGAAACTATAGGTCACGGTAGCAATATTGTGACAGGAGATTATTCTGTAGGTGCAACTGGATTTTTAATTGAAAATGGAGAATTTAAATATCCAATTAATGAAATAACAATTGCAGGAAATTTTAAAGACATGTTTCAAAATTTAACTTTAGCTAATGATTTAGAATTTGAATATTCAACAAACTCTCCAACAATGATGATTGAAGGAATGGTTGTTGCTGGTAAATGAGTGACTTCTGTATAATTGGATCAGGGATTTCTGGAGCTACTATAGCAAATTTATTAAACCAAAAATATCAAGTCGATTTATATGACAAAGGTAGAGGTCCTGGAGGTCGATCCTCATTTAAGAGAATAAAAGGAAAAATTGGCTTTGATCACGGCACACAATATATCTCACCTAAGACAAATGAATTTAAAAAATTTACAAATAAATTGATAAAAAAAAAAATTTTAAAAAAATGGAATGGTAAACATATTTTTTTAAATACGAAAAAAAAAGAAAACAAAAAACATTTAAAGATAATTGGTAAAAATGGAAATAATGATGTTTGTAAATATCTCCTGAAAAAAATAAACTGTTATTATCAAAAAGAGATAACAAAAATTTATTATAAAGATAGACTGTGGTTTTTATATTTTAATGATGGAACAATTAAATCTTTTAAAGGTATTATTTTAACATGCCCATTTACACAACTTAAAAAACTTTCAAAAAAATTTATAAATAATTCATTTATAAAAAAAAATTTAAAAATGGATGCAAATATCACTGTAATGATTGCGATTAAAAAAAGCAAAGTAGCACCCAGCAGCTTTCTTTTTGATGACTCAGTTTTAGGATGGGCTGGTAACGAAAATACAAAAAAAAGATTTAAATCTAGATATGATTTATGGACACTGCAAAGTACTTTTAAATGGGCAAATAAAAATATAGACAATAATAAAAAAAATTTAAAAAAGAATTCAAAAATTTTGATTGAAAAATTTTTTAATCTTACAAAAATTAAAAAATCAAAAATAATTTACAGCATTAATCACGGTTGGAAATATTCATCAAATTCAAAACCACTTAAAATTAAAAGTTATTGGGATCCTTCAAAAAAAATAGGAATATGTGCTGATTGGTTTGTTGGACCAAGGTTAGAGTCGGGATGGATTAGTGCACATGATTTATTTAAAAAAATTTCTGCGTAAGTTATTCAAAATTTTTCAAGCGGTATTCCCAATTACCCATTCTTGAGTATGAAACTCTAATAATCGTCGAATTTTTTCGATCATACCAAATATTAAAATCTAATCTTTTATCCTTAGCCAAAGTTATATCTGTGGATTTTAATGTAAAATGATCTACTTCATAAGCTCTTCCATATTGATTGATTTTTTTTTTACCAATAAAAGTAACTATCTGTTTTTTAATACTTCCTGAAATTGGACTGATTTGGCTTTCAGATTGTAAAATCTTATGATTCCACCAATTTCCAATTATGTTATTAGATGACGCTTCTCCTTTAAATGAGGAGCCTTTAATATCAAATTTTTTAGTATCTTCATTAAAAGTTAAATTTACAAATTTTTTTTTATCATTTTGAATAGTTTTAGAATTATAAGAAATTAATTGATCCTTAAAATATTTTTCCTCCCCATATCCTTCGACCTTAAAAATAATAGTACCCAAAACTTTTATCGAGAATTTTATTTGATTAGTGACTGTAGTTTGATTTTTTTTCCTTGTAAAAAAATAATAATTATATCCTATTAACTTACCATTTCTAAATATCTCCATTTCAAGCTTATTATATTTATTGTAGTGAGCCATATGAGCCACTGAAATAGAAGGGTAGATTAAAAGAAATAAAATAACTATAAATTTTCTCATTTGGCAATTACTTTAGTGGACTTTATCAATAATAGAAATAACTTATTAAAAAAATGTTTTTAAAAATTAAAAAAATACCAAAAGTTAATTGGAGTTCAGATGAGCCTTATAACTTTAAACCAAAATTTACTACTTTCTTCTTTTTATGTTTCGGTCTTACTTTATTTGGTTTAGGTGAGGGATTGTTAATAGTTTCATTCACTGGAGCCTCTCCTTGGAGTGTCTTAGCTCAAGGTATTTCTTTAAATATCAATCTAAGTATCGGAACAATCACTCTTTTAATAAGTATTGCTGTTTTAACTTTATGGATACCTTTGGGTCAAAGGCCAGGAATAGGAACTATATTTAATGCTCTTATAATTGCAGTAATGATTGACCTTTGTATAAGGTTCGTTCCAACTCCATCTAATTATATTTATCAATTACTTTTAGCTATAGTTTCAGTGCTAATGGTTGGTATTGGTGGTGGGATATACTTAGCATCAAATCTAGGAGCAGGTCCTAGAGATGGTTTGATGATCGGATTACAAAAATTAACGAATTTACCAATAGCTGCTGTAAGAGCAATTTTAGAGATTACGGTTGTCAGTATTGGATGGTACTTAGGTGGAATTGTTGGTATTGGAACTCTGTTGTTTGCTTTTGGAATTGGTCCTTGTATTGCTTTAGGGCTATATCTGGTTGATAAAATTTTTGATTAGGCTGCAGAGCTAGATTTTTCACTTCTTTTTCTTTCATGTGGGTCAAGAATTGCCTTTCTTAATCTGCATGACTCTGGCGTAATTTCTAGAGCTTCATCAGTATTCAACATACTTAATTGCTCTGCAATTGACATCTTTCT
>MDTB01098952.1_pt1 | contig 14040 bp, 13 predicted proteins | sample 811161 | NCBI WGS metagenome assembly MDTB01 (sample SAMN05326650, study PRJNA326480) | marine metagenome | isolation source: seawater | place: Mediterranean Sea | collected 2009
AAATTTTTTAAATCTTTATAATTTTCTATTATGCCATTATGAACAATAATAAATTTTTTATTATTAGAAAAATGTGGATGTGCATTTACATCATTCTTTGGGCCATGAGTAGCCCATCTATTATGGCCTAGTCCTACATTAATATTATCATTTTGACCTATATTTATATTTTTTAATTTATCGATAGAAGATATATTATCACTTGCATATTTATGTAAAATAATATTTCCGTTTTTATCTAATAATGAAATTCCTGAAGAATCATAACCTCTATTTTGTAATTGGATTAAACCATCTATTATTTCGTGAAAAATATTTTTATAATTTTTTAATTTTAAAATTGCAAATATCCCGCACATATTAATAAAATTTATATTTTTATTTTTAACTTATAGAAAAATTATACTCTACCAAAATCATCTTCATATCTGATGATATCATCTTCACCAAGATAATTTCCAATTTGAGTTTCTATAAACTCAACCATTTCTTCACCAATATTTTCAATTCTATGCAAAACACCGATTGGAATATATATTGACTGATTTGGGTGTAATATATGAAAATCCTGTCCAACTTGTACTTTAGCTTGTCCTTTTACAATAACCCAATGTTCCGATCTACGGTCATGACTTTGTAAAGATAGTCTTTTTCCAGGATATACACCAATTCTTTTTACTTTAGATCCACTATTGTCATCTCCATCAATATTAATATACCATCCCCAAGGTCTAAAAGCTTTTGCATGTATTTTTGTTTCACATCTATTTTCTTCTTTTAATTCTTTTACAAATAATTTAACATCTTGACTCCTTTCTTTATCAGCTATAAATAAAGTGTCTCTAGTATCAATAACAATTAAATTATTTATTCCTAAAGTAGTAACAAGTCTATTTTCTGATTTAATTAAAGAATTAGTAGTATCGATACATTTAATATCGCCATCAATCACATTTTCATTTTCATCTTTAGCAAGAAAATCATGTAATGACTTAAATGATCCTATATCACTCCATAGACCATCGTACATTACTATTTTTCCAGTTTTATGATATTCCATAACTGCATAATCAATCGATTCATCTCTTACATTTGTAAAATAATCTTTATTTAATATTATTTCTTTTTTTAGAAATATATTATTTCCGGAATTATTGATAGTCATTAATACTGAGTTATAAATATCGGTAGCATTCTTTTTTAGTTCATTCGTCATAATTTCATTACTAAATAAAAAGTTTCCAGAATTCCATAAATAGTTTTCATTTTTAAAATAAGTTTCTGCAGTTTTCTTATCTGGTTTTTCAACAAATTTTATTAAATCATTATTTTCAGTTTGTAAATATCCATAACCAGTTTCAGGATAGGTGGGTTTTATTCCAAAAACTACTATTCCATTATTAATAAAATCTAACCCTTTATTTACACATTCAATAAACTTACTATCATTCCACATATGATCTGATGACATTACAAGTAAATTATATGTAGGATCAGATAGTAAACAAGCTGTAGTAATAGCAGCACAAGTATTTTTACCAAATGGTTCTCCAATTATTTTATAATTATTAATTTCTAGTTCTTCTAATTGTTGTTTTGCAATAAACATATGTTGTTCATTGCAAATAATTATTAGGTTTTTGTAAACTAAATCTTGAACACGAAGACATGTTAATTGAAACATCGTAAATTCTTTTTGAGTTAAATTTAAAAATTGTTTTGGAAGTTTTTCTCTCGATAAAGGCCATAACCTTGTTCCACTACCTCCACACATTATAACAACGTTGATCATGTGTATATTTATATCATAGAATAATTAAACATAGTTTAACGTTTTTTTATAATAATGTGGTAGTAAATTTTTATAAAATAAATAATATATATTTTATTATATGCTAAATAGATATGAAAGAGAAAGACTAAAATCATCTAATAAGATAATATTAACTAAAAATCAAACATTTATTTACAGAAAAAAAACTTTTATTATTAAAACAAAAAATAGTTTGATTAGTAGATTAAAGGTTTTAATAGTTGCATATGGTTTAGCGAATATGTATCATTATAATTTTATAATTAATTGGGTTCCTGATAAATTCTGCAGTTGTAATTTATTTGATTTAATTGATTTTGGAAAAAAATGTTTTGTTGTCAATGAAGACATTATTAAAAAAAATTTGGAAAAGTTATCCTTTAATTATTATGAAAAAATAGATAAAGATAATATTAATCTTATTTTAAATGACTTTGAAAATAATAGAAATATTTTTCTTGAAGCAAGCGACATAATAGAATTAGAATATTCAGAAAAATTTTATAGTGATTTTTTTAATACATTAAAATTTTCTAGAAATGTTGATTTAGTTATAGATTCATTTAAAAATAAGAATAGTAATGGAATATTATTAAATTTTAATGATAGTAATGTTAGTAATAATTTTTACTGTAATTTTATTAATAATATATTAAGTCAAGATTACCCAAATAAACTATTTGTTACCTCATTTAATAATATAAATTTAGAAAAAATAAATTATTTATATGACAGTGATAATCTTGATTTTTTAGAAAATAATAAATCAGATATAAAACTTAATTCATTTCAATTAGTATTTGTCAAAATTATGTTATTGTCAAAATATAGTAAATTTTATAGTTTTAATGAATGTGTTATGTCAAAATTTATTAATAATATTAGAAAATGCTATCATAGTAACGAAAAATATAACCAGATTAATATAAAAAAAGATAAAAATTATTTTATTTACAATGAATTTGAAGAGAAAATTGAAGATGGTAATTCAGTTTTATTAACTTGTTGGAATAATAACAAATATCTTAAAAAACAAATATCAAAATTACTAAAATTTGATGATATTAATGAAATTGTTGTTATTGATTGGAATTCAGATGAAGATGTAAGAATTACATTAAATGAATATCAAAATGAAAGACTTAAAATATATAGAATAGTAAATCAAAATGATTGGTTACCAACAAAAGCTTATAATATAGGAGTAAAAATATGTAAGTTTACTAATATCTATAAATTAAATTGTGAAGTTATACCGTCGCCAAATTTTATAAGTAATAATAAGTTGACAGAAAATGTATTTTATTATGGTAAAACTCTAATGAAAAATAATGTAATTGAAGGTTGTTTATTTTGTAAAAGAGAAAACATAATAAAATGTAATTTCTGGAATGAAAATCTTAATGTATATTATGATGATTTAGAATTATATGATAGATTGTCAAAATTTTTAGAAAAAAAAGTTATTGATGATAAACAATTTAATTTATTATTAGAATATAAAAAAAGAAAAATTTATTCAAATTTATTTACAAAATTTGATATTGATGATTTATTGCATGAAGATAAAATAAAATTCTATCAAAAAATGTGTTATTTAGGATTTCTCAATTGGGATATTGATAATAAAACATCTACTTTTAAAAAATTGGATGATAATAAATTGATTCTTGATAATGATTATTCAAAAAAACTTTTATTCTGTAATTATGAAAATTATATGAACAATGTTACAACTTATTTAAAATCTGATATCAATTTATTTAAAAATTATAATATATTTCAAGAAAATTTCAATTTTACTGACCATAAATATGTTACAAAATTTAATTATGAACCTGATAAATTAGTAAACATAGTAATAAGTTTGTATGATGAAACTAATAAAAAAAGATTTGATGAATTGAAATGTGTACTTCAAATGAATATTCGCAATCCAAATATTGAAAAAATAATTGTTCTATATGAAAAAAAATTAGGATTATGGGATAAAATATTATTGAATAAAAAAGTAGATATATTCATAGTTTCAAAAAGACCAACTTTTAATGATTATTTTAAGATATGTAATGATAGCTATGTAGATTCTATTTGTTGTATATGTAACTCAGATATAATTTTTTCTTATGATATTAACTTTTTACCAAATGTTGATCATAAAAAAGCAATAACCTTAACTAGATATAATGTGAATTATATTAATGTTTCTGAAGATAATTTTGAGATAGATTATGATTATATGAGAAATCATATGTCTCAAGACGTATGGATTTTTAAATCGCCAATTAAATTATTGAAGGTTGATATTTTGTTAGGATCATTTACATGTGATTCATTCATAAATTCTCAAATTATTACATCCGGATATAAATATGAAAATCTATCAAACGTTATTAGAGTTTTCCATTATCAAGATAATGTAACTGAATCACAAAAGAAAAATTATGAAGAAATTGATTGGGCTTCAGTTTATGATAATTATTTAAGAGAAATTAGAAAATATGGAATTCGTTTAAGTGTATGTGGTATAAATTTTGATGGTTCGTATTTTTATCCTACAGGAGAATCAAATTGTAAAAATAAAACAAAAATTTATCTTTCATCTCATAATTTAACAATAAATAAATGTTTTGGATGTAATGATTGTTCTTGGGAAGAATATTTCCCTAATTTAAGATGTTTGTTAGAATCTGATAAAATATATTCAGAGGAAAATCCATATATAATAACTTTTGATGTAATGACTAAATTTAAAGCAATAGAATTTAATAGCAATGAATTAATTAACATTTATAAAATTTTAGATAAAGATAAAAATGAAGTAAAGTTTTCTTTCAACGAAGCTATAATATTTGATGAAATAGTTTATACCAATAAATTTTATATTTACTACAACAATTTATTAGAATTAAAAATTACGAAAGATAACTTTATTAGGTACAATGATTTTGGAATTATTATTTCGGGTATTACTAAAAATAGTGAATCATTCATTAAGAAACTTTATAAGAATTTATCATATTTTAAATTATTTTTTAAAGAATGTAAAATATTTGTTTATGAAAATGATTCTTCTGATAATACTGTAAAAGAACTTGAAAAATATTTTTCAAAAAATGAATATAAGAGTGAAAAAATTGTAACTGAATGCAAATATCGATTTCATTATTCAATAATGGCAATAGCAAGAGATAAATGTAGAAATTATATAAACAGTTTATGCGATAATGAATTTAAATTTGTTCTTTTAGTTGATACTGATTTGAGAATTGATCTTAAAATGTATGATATCCAATTTTCATTAATAAACAAAGATAATTACGATGTTCAATTTGCAAATGGAGTATATGGTGATAATAACTATTACTGGGACACATTTGCAACAAGAACAGAAAATAGGAATATTCCGTTTTTCCTTGATAATGAAAGTGATGGAGTGAACAGGTATTGGAAAGAAGTTTGTAATATCCCAGATGTACAAAAACCGATAGAGGAAGAATTTAAAAAAGTTGTAAGTGGATTTGGAGGGATGGGATTATATAAAAAAGATTGTTTTAGGTTATCAAATTATAATCCTGATGTAGAAGATTGTGAACATGTTCCTTTCCATGAAAAATTATTTAAGTTAGGTAAAAAATTAGTTATAAATAAAAGATTTATTAAGAGATATTCAGAAGAAGAAACTGTAGGGGGTTACTATTCAAAATATAATTATCAAGGGAAATTAAAATAAGTTTAAATTTTTTCAAATAGAAAACAAGTATCCTGAGGTCTATTTGTTGTATGATATTTAATTAATTTACAATTATTTTCTTCAAATATTTTTACATATTCATTTTTTGTAAAAAAATATACGATATTACCATCAAATGCTTTTCTTGATTCATCTTCTTTATCTATGTTATCATCAACAACTTGTGTTCTCATATGTATATATTTATTTGAAACTCTAATTTGTTCTTTAATTATATCAATTCTATATTCTTTAGGAGTTATTGATATAACATCCCAAGATGATACTAAATCAAAGGTGTTATTTGGATATGGAATATTAATTCCGTCATATAGTTTTACTTTATCTTTTATTTTTTTATCACAATTATTCACTGCATATTCAGAAATTTCAATACCATAGCTATCTTTTCCTTCTGAATTAAACTTTAATAATTCTAAACCTAATGCACAACCAACAAATAATATTTTATTATAATTTATTTTAAATGAATCTATAATTCCATATTTTTTATTCTGCTCATTCCATACCATTTTATTATCTTCTGAATATTCACCATTTCCACATGTAAGAAAACAATTATAGTATTCACTATTGAAATTTCCATTATCATATGGTAAATCAATAAACTGGCAATTTTTTTTATTTTTTAAAATTTCTACAACATTATTTTTATTATCCATTATTATTATAGTAATATGGAAAAAGTTATTTTCGTAAATAAAAAAGATAAAAATTTAGAACAAAATAATTTAATTTCTATTCCAAGATCAGGACAACATATGATTGAAAATTGTTTGAAATATTATTTTGGGTTAATTAAAATTGATTATTCTTATTGTGAATTTTATAATTATCCATGTGGTTGTAATAAAATAAAATGTATTAATAATTATTTATTTCAAAAGAATCATGATTTTGGATTAAAAACATCTAATGTAGGAATACCAGTATATGATTATAATAAATATTTATTTTTATTTAGAAATGATTTAATTATACAATTAGAAGCTAAATTTAGATTCTTAATTAAAACAAAACATAACCATGTCGATTTTAGTAAGATAAAATTTTTAGATGGAAAATTTGAAAATTATACAGGAATTGCTTATAATAATGAAGTAAAAGATAAAGGTTTTATTGATTATTCTGATGATAATACAATAAATGAATTTAAAAAATTTTTAAAGATTTGGATTCCATATTTTAAAAATATTCTTGATAAATGGTTAGTAAATAAAAATAATTTATTATCTGTAAGTTATGATAGTTTGATTTCAGATTTTAATTCATCTTTTAAGAATATTTTATATTTTTTTAATATACCAGTTAATGATGAATTTATTGAAAAAACTAAAATTTATGTAAATATAGAGGAAAGAATAAAATTTGATAGAAAGTTTTATGACACGCTTAAAAATATTATTATAAATGAATTATTATCAATATCTGTTGATAAAAATATAATAGATAGTTATTTATATCCAATTAATAGAATAAATAAGTAAGGTTTAAAATATTTTCTATAATTTTGTATATGAATAATTATTGCGTGTTTGAAGATAAAAGTGTAGGTAAAATTGATCCATGTGATTGTAATAAATATTGTCCTACAAAAGAATGTATTGAATTTGTAGGAACACACAGGAGCGATGGTAAAAAAATAAATATGAAGGAAATCGATAGCGTTTTAGCAAATAATAATATTGTTGATTTAGAAAATAAATTAACTGAAAAAAGGTCTCAATTAAAAAGTAATTCAGAATTTTTAAAGAGCGATAAAAACAAAGCGAAAATTTATGCTAAAAATTTAATCGATAACTCATTAAAATTAGAAAAATTTGATGAACTCGTTGAAGTAAAAAACGAAACAATTAAAGATTACAATAAAATTTTAGATATTTTAGATTCTAAAAAAGACAGATATACTAAATTAAATGATGAAGTTTTTGAGGAAGAGATTGAAGCAATAAAAAAAATATTCATAGCTAAAATTGACACTATAAGACACAAATCTGAACTAATTCAAATTGATGATTCTGAATTTCAAGAAAATAAAAAAAAAATAAATGAACGAATAAATGAATTTAAGTCTGATAAAAAAGAGTTATCAGAAATTGTAGTTAAAATGGAAGGAGAAATTAATACTAATAAAGAAATATTAGAAAAAAGAAAAAAAGATTTTGCTAAATTGAACAAAATGTTGGAAGAGGATGAAAAAGAATTAAAAATTAACACAGAAAAAGTGAACGAAAAATGTAATATAAAGGAAGAAAAATGTCCTGATCATTTAAAAAAAGTATTAATAATTTTATTTTTATTTGCAATAATTGTTTACTATAGTTTACACAAAATAAATTATTAAGAAATTTTTATCTAGATTGATATATACATGAGTCCTAAGTTGTTGAAAAGAGTTGAAAAATTTTCTGACACTGTCGATGAAGAAGAAGAAGATCAAACCCTTAAAATGGTCTTAATCGTTTTAGGTATTGTTGCCTTAATCGCCATTTTATTTATGTTAGTAAGATAAATTAATTATAAATTTTATGCTATTTATTTAATATAAAATTTATATAAATTAATATTTTAATCTAATTTTTTTATATGTCATACAAGAAGCATATTGTAGATGTTATGAAAAGGTTATACAATAATAAATTTATTAGTATAAGAGATGGTAATGTTAGTTTTAAACCAAAGTTTCAAAATTACTTTTATATATCTGCAGGATCTATTAAAAAAAATGAAATAAATGAAGACCAGATTATAAAGGTAAATTTTGGAAGAAATGATATTATTTACAGTAATCGATTTAATTATTCAATTGATTATGATAAGAATTATAAGTATACACCATCAAGAGAAATTAATATGCATTCATATTTACAAACTCATCCTTTATATTTCGAAAAAGATACATTTGTTGTACATGCACATCCTCCAAATATAATTTCATTTATAGGTTTAGAAAATAGTAGAGAATTAAAAAAAATAAAAAATATATTTCCGGAAATTAATATCGGGAAAATTGGCGATAATGTAAAATATCATGATGCTGGTAGTGATGATCTTGCTTTAGATTCTTTTAACAAATTAATAGGAAATGATATTGTTGGTTTAGAAAGGCATGGTTCTTTATCAATTGGGGAAGATATTGATGTTTTATTTGAAGAGATCGAAACATTAGAATATTATATTGATATAAAAAATAGATCTCATAATAATTAACAATGAACACTTATGACGACTCAGATGAACATACTGATAATTGGAATGAATATTTAACAAATATAAATGAAAGATATGATCAAATGTATAGTCTTATAAATTACAATCAGTTTGTTAATGAGGAAGTAAGAATGTTGGATAGAAGACTTAGATATTTAAATAAAGATTATGACAAACTTAAAGGAGATTACAATGATCTACTTAAAAGATATGATAATATGAAAGATAATTATAATGAAATAAAGGATAAACACGATAAGGTTAAAGGAAAATCAGATACGCATACAAGTAAGAGGATGAGAGATGATAGTAAATGGTTATCAAGTGAAAAAAGGAAAAGACCTAGAAATTATGAATATTTGAATAGAGAAGAAACTAAAAGAAGAATTGAGAATATATTTTCAAAAATAAAAACACTTGATGATATAATTAATTTGAAAAATGAAGATAAAAAGCATGACTTTTTTGGAAATGAAAAATTTGATAAGTTATACAAATTAATACCATGTTTAGAAGAATTAAATAATATGATTGGAATGAAAGGAATTAAAAAAGATATATTTGATACAATTTGTTTTTTTATACATGGTTTAAATAACAGAGAAGAACTTAATCATGTAGTAATAACAGGTGATCCAGGTGTTGGGAAAACAACATTAGCAAAATTGATTGGAAAAATATATTTATCATTAGGATTTCTTAAAACAAACAATTTTATTACTGCAAGAAGATCTGATTTAATTGCACAATATTTAGGACAGACAGCGCCAAAAACACAAAAAGTTATTGATGAAGCGGAGGGAGGAGTACTATTTATTGATGAAATTTATAGTCTTGGTAATAATGAAAAAAGAGATTCTTTTGCTAAAGAATGTATTGATACAATCAATCAGAATTTGACAGAAAAATGTGATAAATTTTTATGTATAGTCGCAGGTTATAAGGAAGATGTTGAGAAATGTTTTTTTGCTTATAATAAAGGGTTAGAAAGAAGATTTACGGTAAGGTACCAAATAGACAAATATTCTATAGATGATTTATCGAAAATGTTAGAAAAATTTATAAGAGATGAGAGTTGGAGAATAGATTTTGATCCAAAAGAAATAATAAGTAAGCATTACGATATATTAAAAAATCAAGGTGGTGATTTAAGGACTGTATTAAAGATAGCAAAACAAGAATATTCAATTAGATTAATGAATTCATCAAGTAATCTTGGTTCTGGGAATAGGTTGTTAAAAAAGGAAGATATCGAAGTTTCAATTAAAAAAATTAAAGATCAAAGAAAAGAAGAATATCCTGAGTTTTTGAAACATATTTATGTTTAAAAATAAAATTGAAATTATTAGTCAATAGATTGAACTAATGATTTTAATATGCAAAGAGAATGTTTAGTATTACCAAAGATAAATCTAGGATTTCGAGCTGTCGAAATTGTTATTATGGAAGGTACTCAAATAGAACTTAAAAATATTCTTAGAAACTCTGACTATCTAAATATTAGAAATGGGTTTGGACATACACCTTTAATAATTGCATCAAAGTATGGTTATACTGAGAAGGTTCGAATAATTCTGGACTGTGGTGCTAATCCTGACTTATTTGACAATGATGGAAATACAGCTTTAATGATATCTGCTAAATATAACAGGGAAGATATCATTAAATTATTAATCGATGCAAAGGCAGATTTAAACTTAAAAAACTTTAATGGACAAACAGTATATGAAATAGCTGATTATTATAATTCATCGCTCATAATTGATTCAAATAATTCGAAAGAGCCTATGAAGCCTGATTTTAAAATTTTGAGTATGTTTTAGATTAGATATTTTGTAATTCCTTTATTACTAACTTTAAAGTTGCAATAGAATTCATAATTAATATTGATATTTTTTTATCATCTAAATTTTTTTCCGCCAAATCTTTGTAATTAGAAATACAATTTTTGTAAATAAAATTATTTATTACACCAAATATCTTCTTTTTATAATCTGATGTTTTATCAGACTCTAATATTTTTATATAATCTTTTACGCTTACTAATTCATCCATATTATGTAAATCATTATTTTCTTCTGGTCTATTATCAATTAATGCAAAATCGTCAACAAGATATGGATTAATTTCATCTGAAAAAATATTAGATAATTTTATAGGATTTTCGTCATTCTTTTTATAAAAAGGTTCATCAAGGAACCCATCATCTAGGAATGCATTGGGAATTTTTTTACTTTTTTTAGGGCTATAGATTATAGGATCAAGATAATTATCATCGAAAAAATTTATTGGGTCTTCTTGTTTTTCATTTAGATCTGGTTCACTATAAAAATCATCGCTATATTCTGATCCTTCAATATTAATTTCTTTTTCTATTTCATCATCAATATAATTCTCAAGATGATCATATAAATCTTTATTTTTATCTAAATTATTTTTTTTTCTGACATTATAATTTACTTTTCTCTCTTGAAAAGAAATCTTTTTCTTAACTTTTGAGAATAGACCTTCAATATAATTTAGAGTATCAACAGAATCAAAAAAGTAAGGAAATCCTGAATGAATTGTAGATATTATTATATTGTAGTAATTATTGTTATCAGTTATAATATTTTTTAGAAGTCTTGTTAAATCAGATCTTCTATAGGGTACAAATTTTTTATTATAATTTCTGAAGCATTCTTTTAATGCTAATAAAGATGAGTTGATAAAAGAAACTTCTTTTTCATTTTCTTTTGATCTTATTGTTGGTCTTCTTTCATTACCTGCTAAATCAATAATATTATATGTAATCCTATTTATTTTATCAAATAGGTAAATAATTAGATGTGATCTAGATGAATTTGAGTTATGTTTAGATACACCATTTATTCGAGATGTATATATGATATCTTTAATTTCATCATAATTATCAGATGTAACACTTACTGATGATGCATTATGTTTTATATTTTCATTTCTATCAGTATAGATAAATAGTTTTTTATCATCAAAAAGATCATAGTTACCAGAGTGTTTTATATCAATTGCTTGAATTTCATAATTAAAGTTAAGTTCTTTAGAAATTAAGTCAAAAATACCATCATTATCATTATCACCAAATAAGGTATATGTTTTACCACTACCAGTATGTCCATAAATAAATATGCCAATGTTCTTACTATTAACTTTATTTTTAATTTCATTATTATAAATTTCTAGTGTAGTAGTATTATAATCATAAACTTTATCTAATTCAAATTCATATGGTTTAACAATACTATTATCCAATAAATTTCTATCTTTTTTCATTAACATTATTTTGGTGTTGTCAATAATTTTAATATTATTTTCTTTTGGAGGTTTTACCCTACATATTATTTTAACCATTATGATATAAATAATGTGTGATTTTTTTTTATTTTAAAGGTTAATTAATCAAATATTATAATGAGTTTACATTATTTTGAAAACGGATATTATATACCATTTATTTTTGTATTAATATACTTTTTTCAAAAAGATTTATTTTTAGCAACGATAATATCATTAAAATTATTTCAAGCAAATTATTATTATCATTTTTCATACGTATATAATTATTTACCTGGTAATTTTAATATGTTACAGCAATTTGTAAGATATACAGATTCTGGCCATTTAATTTCTTTTTTATATTATCTTTTTCCAAACTTAATATGTCTAGCTTTTAATATTCATTTTGTAATTACGTTAGGTTATTGGATTAGTCGTATATTTTTTAATCTTGAAGACACTGATGATAGAATTACTATTTTAAATCAGACATTTCTAAATTTTTGGATAACATGTAATCATTCTATTCCTTTGATACTACTAATATATGAATTATCAAAAATTCAGAATAAGGATATTCTTTTTACAAATAATGATTTATATTTTTCTTATTTATGGAGTTATACATGGCTAGTTTTTATTTACTTACCTTGGAGACTTGTTACAAATGATCCAGTTTATAGTGTTCTATCTGATGAAAAACCAATATATATGAAATTATCTTTGTTTTTATTAATTAAATCTTTATTACTTTATTCAAATATTTTTGGCTGGTATTTGATAAAGTTTATATAAAATTTCAATAAGTCTGTATCTTAGTGGTAAGATAGGATTTTTATTTAGTATAGAAATCATTAATTGGTCTAAATCAATGATTTTGATATCATCCATTTCGTTGTAATGTTTTTTATCTTTATATTTTTGAAGAAGGTTCATTCCTTTTTCTTTATTAAAATTTTTAATTATTTTAACAAATGCAATATATTTATCAAGTATTATTTTATCTGAATTATATAGATCTTCAGGTTTAAATTTTATATAGGTTGCACTTTCTTCATATACTTCTCTTGCTGCAGTTTGGAATATATCTTCACCAGAATCCATAGATCCTCCTAAGTCTTCATATTCCTTTTTGTAAACACCTCTATATAAAATTATATGAATTTTTGAATTAATTTTTGTTAGAAGTAAAATACCTGAACCTATAATTTGTGACATATAGAAAGTTATAGAAAATGATAAAAATTTAATTATTTTATGTTTGAGATCTTTTATATAAAAAAATTGATAATATTATATGTTACATATAGTTAGGAATAGTACCAATTAATGACTAGTAAAGTTGACGTTACAACATATTTTTCTGATAGTGAGGAAGAGAATGAGGATGAGTTGAAAGAAGTAGTTGATGATAACAAGATAGTTATCGTCGTTAAGAAAACAAAGAAAGGTAAAGAAGGAACCTACCTTACTGGAATTACAGCGAAAGAGGATAAGGCAGTTAAGGTTGTTCTAAATGATCTCAAACAAGAATTTGTTAAAAAGAATAGTACAGGATGTGCTGTAAAAGAAAATAAACCTGATACTAAAAATTTTTTGTCTTTTATACCTAAAGGAGGTTTTTACTTATTCCTACAGGGTGAACATGATAAAAAGTTGCAAGAATTTCTAGAACAAAAAGGTTACAGTGATATTATAGTAAGATCTTAGGAGATTAATTAGATAAAAAAATTGACCAATTATTATTTTATGTCTTAAATTAAACTATATTATGAATTATCTACAAGCATTGGAAAGTAACCAGGATAAACTTGAAGGGAGCGCTTTTGTAAAAGCACCTAGAGAGTTTAGTTTAAAAGTTAATTCAAAAGTAAATGAAGATGAAGATGAAGATGAAGATGAAGAATCAAGCAACAAGAAAAGAACTATTACTTATTCAAAACCAAAAGTACACAAAGAGTTTAAACCT
>MDTB01167672.1_pt1 | contig 14040 bp, 10 predicted proteins | sample 811161 | NCBI WGS metagenome assembly MDTB01 (sample SAMN05326650, study PRJNA326480) | marine metagenome | isolation source: seawater | place: Mediterranean Sea | collected 2009
CAGATATGGATTCAGATTTCGGGCAAGCTGTAGCTTGCTTCTGCTTGGTTTATTTTGGGCGCTTATCGCCAGAGAAGAATTTGCCGTTCGCCTTTGAGCGCCTTTCCGAGTTTGCAAGGAGGCATCCCAATTTGCAGGTGCGGTATGATGTAATCGGTTCCGGAACGGATGAATATGTCGCACAGCTTAAAACTTTGGTGGAAGAGATGCCGCCCAACCTACGCATTGATTTCATTGGACAACTTCCTTCTGTTGCCCTGCACGCTTGGCTTTCTGGGGCATCGAAATCGCATGATGCATCATCCAGAAAAAGGGCTGCCTTTAAGGCGATGCTCATGCCCAGCCGAACAGAAAATTTTAGCTACACTATTTTGGAGTCCTTGCAGGCGGGAATCCCTGTGCTGGTAAGCGATCAGACGCCTTGGCGCGACTTGTCTGCAAAAGGGGTGGGATGGGATCTTTCTTTGGAGGCGCTTGACCCATGGCGACAGGCTTTGGAGACGCTACTTCGCCAGTCCTCAACTCAAGAATTCGAGCGCCAACAGAGTGCCCTGAAATTTGCCAAAGAGTGGGTTGTTGCTTACGCAGGCAAAGCGATAAAATTATTTGACTAAAGTGATTAATCGTCACTTGGCCCCAAAGACTGATATATCATAAAGCAAGTTATGCTCTGGATCATTCAATGATTACTGTCATCATACCCAACTATAATAGTGCTACCTTTCTTCGGGAGGCAATTGACAGTGCGCTCGTCCAGCAGGGGGTTGAGCTTGAGGTGGTCGTAGTGGACGATGGATCAACCGATGAGTCACGGCAGGTGATCGAATCGTATGGGGATCGTATAGAGGCAATCTTTCAAGAGAATCAAGGCGCCTGTGCGGCTAGAAATGCAGGGCTCGCGATTGCGGGTGGGGAATGGGTAAAATTTCTTGATGCAGATGATTGGCTAGTGACTGACTCGTTACAGCATGAGTCTCAAATGGCGGAGCGACACAAGCACGCAGATCCTGCGATGATTGTGTTTGGAGATGCTTTGGAGAATCGAGCAGGGCAACAGAGCCCATGGCTCGGGCATTCCGTTGCGGCTGGCCAGACTCTTGGTTTAGTAGATTTAGTCAATACGACGATGCTAACGACCCTGCCCTTACATTTGACGGATACATTACGAGCAGTCGGTGGATTTGATGCGACTATTCCAGCGGGGGAAGATTTTGACTTAAGTTTACGGCTCCATTTGTCGGGTGCGAGATTTGTCTATGAACCTGGCCCTAGTTTTGTCTATCGCCAGCATGATGAGGGGACACGTGTCTCGACGAAGCGCCATGCTGCCGAACATTTCGTGGCGCGACTTGATGCCTATAAGCGCAACATTTCCAGCGCACGAGCGACGTTAAGGGACGATTTGCCACAGGATTTAGCAGAAGCCTTTGGTCGGCTGATTTGGGGGACTGGTCGCTTTGCTGCGCGCTGTGGCCATTCGTACGAGGCACGTCGACTCTTTGGGTATGCACGGCAAATAAACGGAGGCAGTATTCCTGACCCACGAGTGCCTTATCGCTCTGCTTGCTGCCTCATGGGTGCAGTGCTGACTGAGCGGGTGCTTGAGCTTATCAGGCGCGGATGAGTATGATGCGAACGATACGAATACACTTCTGTGACTTTAGCAGCGATTTTGACGTCGAACAGAGCTTTTTTTTCAAAGTGCTGTCTACGCAGTATCGCTTGATTCTTGATTCGGAGAAGCCGGAGTTTGTCTTCTATTCATGCTTCGGACAGACCTATTTGGACTATGATTGTATCCGTATTTTTTACACCGGAGAGAACCTGAGGCCTGACTTCAATGTCTGTGACTATGCGATCGGCTTTGATTATCTCGATTTTGAAGGGCGCTACTTGAGATTTCCGAGTTATGCGATGGATGGTGACCAGTTTGACCAACTGGTTCAGCCAACAACACTGGCCGAGGAGCGTGCACTTCAGCGAAAGTTTTGTAATTTCATCTATTCCAATGCTAATGCCGATCCTGAGCGTGATCGTTTCTTTCATCTGCTAAGTGATTATCAGCAAGTGGACTCGATCGGCCCGCATTTGACGAATTGCACAGAACCGATCGGGGCGCGTTATGCATCCGACTGGCGCGAGTCTAAAGTTATTACTCAGCAAGCGTATAAGTTCAGTATCGCCTTCGAGAACGCGTTAGGAAATGGCTATACGACCGAGAAGTTGATGCATGCTTTTATCTCTGGAACAGTGCCCATCTATTGGGGAAATCCTCGTGTGGCCGAAGAATTCAATACAGCTGCATTTGTCAATGTGCACGACTATGAGAATTTGGATGCCGTCGTTGCTGCGATACGCGAATTAGACCGCGACCCCCAGGCCTACCTCGAAATGCTCAAAGCTTCGGCATTTCGAAGCAATACGGTGCCTCAGCACTTAGAGGCAGCGCGCTTCCTCGAATTTCTAAAGCCAGCATTCGATCCGTCTTCTAAGTCGGGTCGGCGGCGCCCTGAACATGGAACAACCTGCCTATATGAAGATCGGCTCAAGCGGCTAGAACGTATGCGTCGACGCTTTGGTCTGATAGATCGGGTTTTAAACAAGCTTTTGTCTAAGGGGTAGGGCGTGATCTTCGAACGCGCCGCACTTTTGGATCGCGTTACCGAATCGCACTTAATTCAAATTGCCGTTTAAGTGCCTCAGCTGCCTCGAGTCGCTAAAGAAAATAAATTGCTTCGATGACACCTACGCAACGCATCGCGCTGAACACTTTCGCGACTTATGCCCGCAGCATGATTGCCATGTTGCTCGGTTTGTTGAGTAGCCGATGGATCTTCGGTTCGCTGGGAGAGGTCGACTACGGCTTGATGGCGGTGGTTTCTGCCTTAATTGCGATTGTGTATTTTATTAATATGGGGATTTCGAGTGCGTCTGCCCGCTACTTTGCTTTTTCGATCGGAGAGGGGGATACCAATCAAACGAATCGTTGGTTTAATGCCGCCTTGTGCTTACATGTGCTACTGGTGCCAGTGCTCATGTTGTTGGTCTGGGGATTGGGTGAATGGGCCTTGCGCGATTTTCTTAATATACCGGAGGCGCGGCTGACGACCGCGTTGTGGGTGTTTCGCATAGCATTGCTCGCGGCCTTCTGTGGCCTGGCTCTGTCACCCTATATTGATATGTTTATTGCCAAGCAGAATATTCTGGAGGTGTCGCTGTGGGCCTTATTGACTAGTTTCGTCAATTTTGGACTCGCCTGGGTTGTGTTGTCATATGCCGGTGACCGTTGGCTCTTCATCTCGATCGGAATGGCCTCCTTTGCCGTCATCGCCGTGTGTGTGCAAGCGGTTCGTGCGAGCATTTTATATCCCGAGTGTCGCATTCGCTTCAGTCTCTGGACGGATGTCTCTCGAGTTTGGGAGTTGTGTCAATTCTCAGGCTGGGGGCTCTTGGGGGCCATGGGCGAGTTGTGCCGCGGTCAGGGGCTTGCGGTGCTACTGAATTATCGCTTTACGCCGACACACCACCCACAAGTCAACGCCTCGTATGCCGTCGGCCTGTCGCTTTCCAGCTATACACAGTCGCTTTCGCACGCATTAATGCAGGCTTTTGCTCCTGAAATCACCGCTACAGAAGGGCGCGGTGAGCGAAGCAAAATGCTACAGCATGCCAACCGTGTTTCAAAATACGGCACTTTCTTGACCTTGTTGTTTGCGATTCCACTTATCCTAGAGATCGACTATGTCCTCGAGCTATGGTTGGTAGAGCCACCACAGTTCGCTGCTGCGATGACCACATTGATTTTAAGTGCATTTATCATCGAGCGCTGTGGGAGCGGCCAAACTGCTGCGATCACGGCAAATGGCAAGATTGCCGCGTATCATCTGACGGTAGGAGGCTGCATGATTTTGACTCTACCTCTCGCCTATTGCTTGCTACAGTACGGCATGGGGGCGATTGCAGTCTGCTGGGCCTATGTCGCGACTGTAATCTTCTGTTTGTTGGGCAAATTGTATTGGGCAAGGCGCCTGGTTGCAGCATCTCTCCGAGCTTGGCTGCGCGAAGTGCTCATGCCGTGTTGCGTGGTCTTGGCTGGGGGCTTAATCGTCGGCTGGTCGGTTCTATGCAGTTTCTCAGACGCATCTTTCATCAGATTGGTAGCGGTCGTCCTCACATCTCTGCTGGCGAGCACGACACTCGCGTGGTGTAGCCTATTGAGTGCGTCCGAAAGAGCGCAAGTGAAAGCCACATTGAGAAGAATACAAAGCAAATGATCCGATCAGTCCCCATAGGTCTCGAATCCTTGCGACATGCCATTACTAATTCAGTGAGGCTTTTACCTATTGATTCCCTCTACAAGTAACAAGTTTACCCAACACACTTTAATCGCGCTGCAACGCTCGACCAGGGGCGGCAGCGAGCTTGGGACTTCTGTCGATCAGTTGCGGGCAATGCTAAAGCGTTAAACATGTCATTAACAAAAAACAGTCGCTATCGAGCTGAGATTGATGGCTTAAGGGCGCTTGCGGTGCTTCCTGTCGTATTTTTTCATCTCGGCCTTGGATTTCCTGGCGGATTTACTGGGGTGGATGTCTTTTTTGTGATCTCAGGTTTTTTGATCTGTGGGATCATTCTTAGGGAATCAGCCGAGGGTCGATTCTCGATGATTCGTTTTTATGAACGTCGCGTGCGGCGAATCTTACCTGCTTTTTTTGCAGTTATCTTTGCCTCCTTGGTGCTTGCGGCATTGGTGTTGTATCCTGTTGATTTCGATTTGATGGGGCATCACCTGTCTTACATCAGTCTCTTTGCGTCCAATATTGAGTTAGCAATGTTTGAGGGTGGATACTGGTCTGCGGATGCAAAGACGTTTCCACTTTTGCATACATGGTCGTTAGCAGTCGAAGAGCAGTTTTATTTTGTGATGCCGCTAGTGTTACTGGCCTTACATCGGTGGTGTCGGAAGCACTTGTTCGGCGCGATGCTGTTCTTCTTTGTGCTGTCGTTTGCTTACTGTATTTATGCGACCCAAACAATGCCGCAGCAAGCCTTCTACTTACTGCCGTCACGCGCATGGGAAATGCTGATGGGGGGCATTGTTTACCTCTTGATCCAAAGAGAGTCTCCATTTGCGAAGGCTCCAGCGATGGGAGGTGTGGTTGGTGTCGTTGGGTTAGTGCTGGTGGTAGGTAGCTATTTTATGATTACAGGTGAGATGGCGTTTCCTGGGTATATTGCGCTTTTCCCAACATTAGGCACGACTCTATTTATCTATAGTAATTCTTGGGGGAATAATTGGACTGGACGTTTATTGGCATGGTCGCCGTTTCAGTTTATTGGAAAAATTTCGTATTCACTTTATTTATGGCACTGGCCGCTAATTATTTTCCTTAAGGCGCATCGATGGCCCGAGGAATTGGTTCTGTCTGATAAAATCATGCTCTTGGTAGTTTCTCTGATTGCTGCCGTCCTGAGCTGGAAATTTGTTGAACAGCCCTTTCGCCATCCAGCTAAGCCGCATTCTACACTTAAAGCCTTTGTTCCTGCCTGCGCTCTAGTCGTCCTCATGTTTGCTACGAGTTTAGCGATCCGTGTATATGATGGTTTCCCAGTACGGGTTGCGTGGATAGAGGGTGAGGCCGTCGCTCGTATTCAGCAGGAGCAAAAAGCTCTTGGCTTAGCCGGGAATCAACCGATATTTAATGCAGAAGACCAATTCGATAAAGGCGGCTATCAGGTAAATGTCTTAGCTGGAGAAGTGCCTCAATTGGTTGTTATTGGAGATAGTCATGCGGGAATTCATGGTCCCTCGCTTTCACAGTTATCCACGGAGTATAGCCTTCCGGTCTCATTCTTTACTTTGAATGGCATTTGTCCATTGATTGAAACTGATGTGGAAGTCGATGAAGTCGTATACCGCTACATTCAGGAATGGCAGCCTCACTCGATCGTTTTAATAGTAAGGCTAGATTCTTTGATCGGGAAAATTAGGAGTGATCCGAGCTATGCAAAAAAATGGGAAATGGCTCTCCGTCGTGTTAGTGAAAACTGTGAAACCTTGTATTTTGTGCTTCAGGCTCCAAAATCGGTTGGTCCAAGCTTTAATGGATCATATGATATCTTACAATTACGTTTGATCAGCCTCCTGATGGAGGACGATGCAAATGAGTTGCCCCGTTTGGTTGATGAGCCTCAAGTTAGTCGAATCGCTCGTTTACAGACTCGGACTTGGCTCGATGGGTTAGGGTTGCCGAACTTACGAATACTCGATTCGGGTGTGCCGTTGCTTGAAGGTGGTCAAGTCCGGATTACGGATCAAGGTCGTCTGCTTTATCTGGATGATGACCACTTGAGCAATTTTGGTGCAGAGTATACTAAAGATTTATTTCGACCAGTTTTTGAGCGGATCGAGTCTCAGTTTTCTGCGAAGTAGTTCTTTTTCCCGTGCATAAGCTAGTCCAAATCCGATTATGAAGACTTCAAAAATCATTTGCTCTCGACTGAAAAAGTATTACTGCACTTATATAGGACTCATTTTTAAGGCCTAATCTGAATCATAAAGTTTTACCCTAATTAAGTGTCAGATAAATCAGCATGGATTTTCGATCCGCCCGATGCGTCCAACATTGGCCACAGATCGACCCGCAATGTGGGGATTAATCTCGTTGCACAGGGTATCCGCTTTGTCTTGCAAATGGTGTCCACTATTACACTGGCCCGCCTGCTCACCCCAGCAGACTTCGGGCTCGTCGGAATGGTGGCCGTCCTGGTCAATTTTGTAGGCTTGTTTAAAGACGCCGGTCTGGCGCAGGCGACTGTGCAGCGAGATGAGATCACGCACGAACAAATCAGCTCGCTGTATTGGATCAACGTTCTGCTTACCTTGGGGCTTGGAGCCTTTATGTTGGTGCTGACTCCGGCCATTGTATGGATTTACGATGATCCGCGCCTCTTCGGACTATCCATGGTGCTTGCACTACCCATTATGATTTCCGGCTTCGGCTTGCAGCATCGTGCGCTCCTACAGCGGCACTCCCGCTTCGTCGCGATTGCAAGAGTTGAAATATTAAGCTTCGCACTGGCCGTTTGTGTGGGGATCACCTCAGCGCTGTATGGCTTGGGCTACTGGTCGCTGGCTGTTATGACTTTGACTATGTCTCTGGCCAATAACCTTGGCTATATTGGTGCTACTGGTTGGTTGCCTTCGGGACCCAAACGTGGAACCGGGGTGCGATCCATGCTGCGATTCGGGGCTAATCTGACCGGGTTCAATTTTGTTAATTATTTTGCGCGTAATGCCGATAATTTGCTAATCGGTAAATTTATCGGCGCAGCGGCTCTGGGTCAATATTCACGGGCTTATGCTTTGATGATGTTGCCAATTTCTCAGATCAACGCGCCGATCACAAACGCTCTGCTGCCAGCGTTATCTAGTTTGCAAAATCAGTCGGAGGCTTTGGAGGAATTATATCTGAAATGGGTTCGACGTATTGCATGGGTGACCGCCATTCCAATTGCATCAGGCGTCTTTTGGGGAGATTCAATCATAATTTTGATACTCGGTAGTGAGTGGCAGTTGGCTGGTGAGGTTTTTCAATGGCTTGCTGTTGCAGGCTTTCTTCAGCCTGTGACTAATCTCATTGGTTGTTTGTATACATCGACAGGGCACACTTCTGAGATGTTACGTTGGGGCGTTGGCTCTAGCGTTATTATGGTGATTGGGATGTTGTTAGGGCTACGTTGGGGCGTTATAGGTGTGACTGTGGGTTATTCTTTAGTTGTAGTGCCAATATGTGTATTAGGAGTCATTTATTCTAACCGAATCTGTGGAATAAGTTCACTTAGATATTTAAGAGTAATCTACGTCCCGCTGGGATTGGCATTTTTAATAATTACTTTTAAGGCCGCATTAATAATCTAAAACAATGACATGTTAATAAAGATCGATAACAAGAATTTGAAACTAAATTTTGCAGATGGAGATTACATTGGCGAAATCGTAAAAAGAACAGGTGAGTTTTATGAAATTTCGCTTTTGGAGAGAGCTGAATTAATGTTTGGTAAGCCTCGTGTGGTTTGGGATATTGGTGCAAATGTTGGAAATCATTCAGTCTATTGGGGTAGTTCTGGCTCCAAGGTAGTCGCATTTGAGCCTAATCCGAAAATCTACCCTATGTTGTTGGAGAATGTTCGCACGAATTTATTAGAAGACTGTATTTTAATCAATAATTTAGCTTTGGGAGATAAGGCGGGTAGAGTTTGTATGCAAATTCCTGATACGTCCAATTATGGGACAAGTCGTATTGTTGAAAATACTCCTGAAGCATTTTCCGATAGTGTGCACATTACACGCATAGACGACTTCTACAAAGACACATCTGGTGGGTTGCAAGCGGACGTGTTAATCCCTGATTTGATGAAGATTGATACCGAAGGGTATGAGTTGAATGTGCTTCAGGGGGCGTCACGATTTTTATCTCTACATAAGCCGGTAGTTTGGGTAGAGATTGAGACTACTAATCGTTCAAAAATTGATAAGATGCTTAATGATTTTGGCTATTCGTATCGATTCGGTCCATTTGGTGGGAGCGACAATTTCTTTTATTCTACGACTCCGCCGAATTGCATGCATAGTTTGCGCTGTCGCATCAAGTCTTCGGTGAATCGAGGACGCTTGAAGAAATTGATGCGCTTATTTGTTAACTGATTTGTTTGTGCATTCGAAGATCGGCAGTCTTGCAGTTGTAACTAAAGATGTTCCTGCATATTCAATTGCTGTTGGCGTTCCAGCTAAAGTCATCCGTGAAAGGGGGCGAGTAGATGCCTAAAAAAATATGCATCATCACTGGTCGGTTCCCTGCACGTTCGGAGACATTTGTCGTCGAGCATGCTGTTGGGCTTGCATGTCGTGGCTATGAGGTATGCGTAATTAGTCAGGGAATAGGCTCGGGGATAACCGCCGGGGAACTCGAGGCCTTGGATGCTACTGGAGTGAAGCGTATACAGATTACTGCCTATGGTTTAAGGCGTAGCTATAATGCGATCCAGATGATGAAGCGCTTGTTGAAGCGTCCGAAATTGTTACAGTATCTTTTCCCTAAAGGTCCTTGGACGAGGCGAGAGCTTTTTGTTGCAGATGCCTATTCTGAAGTGATCTGCAACATTAGGCCCGATACCTTACACATCCATTATGGGAGTTACGCGGGAGCGCTGTGTCGGATCGGTTTGCCTGAAGACGCAGTAGTGACATGGCATGGCTTTGATGCGAATATGCTTCCGCGCCGCCGAGGCGAGGATATGTATGAAGAGCTGTTTGCGGATCAGTCTGTGCATCATACTGTCGGCTCTTCTTTTATGGCAGAGCGCTTAGAAACCCTAGGCTGTCAAACTCAGAAGTCTTCAAAAGTTCCCATGGGAGTGGATCTCAATAAATTTAAATTTGTGAATCGAAGCGGACGAACTTCAAGTGTTTTGCATATTATATCGGTCGGCCGTCTTGACGAAATGAAGGGGCACTGCTACTTGATCGATGCTGTTGCACAATCAATTGATATGGGGATATCAGTTCAATTGAGGATTATTGGTGAAGGTCCATTGAGGGGAGCGCTGGAATCTCAGATTGAGGAGTCTAGCGCGGGTAATTATATCGAGTTACTCGGGGCTCAAAATTCCCGGGTGGTGCGTCGAGAGCTAGAATTTGCGGATCTTTTTGCTCTTGCTGGCGTGGAAGCTGAGAATGGACGTGTCGAGACGCAAGGAGTTGTGCTGATTGAAGCGCAAGCGACTGGTTTACCTGTTGTGGCATCAAGAGTGGGGGGAGTTCCTGATAGTGTGATCCATGGTGAAACGGGCACACTTTGTGAGCCGAAAAATATCGATCAATTAGTTGCGGCGATTCAGCAATATGCAGAGAATTTGGGGTATCGTCTAGCGCATGGACGCGCTGCATCACGATTTGTTCAGCAACGGTTCTCACTTTCTACGATGCTCGATTCATTCGAGGCTTTGTATGATCGCATTTAATCGAGGGACTTAAGTGGAAATAAAATTAGCCTATATAGTCACTGAGCAAGGTTGTATGGATCCGACGACGGGTGCGTTTCAGCATATTTCGATGGGGATTAGAGAGTTGAGTAACCATGCGGAGTTGGTGCAATTTCTGCCTAGCTTGCCATCAAGGGTGAAGCCTAATCCCTTAGGTCAAGGTCAGTTATCGAAGGCGACAGGTTTCCGCAACACTACGATCTGGGGCTCGTTTCGTGATTTACGTGATTTAGCTCGAAATATGCGTTATGGTTGGCGCATTGCTCGTCAAGTGAAGGTGTCTGGTTGTCAGGCTGCCTACGTGCGTGTTCAATGTTTACAGCCGATCTCGATCTTCTTGATGTTGCTTGGAGTGAAGGTGTTTTTGGAGGCCAACGGCTTGCAATTTCAATCGCGACAAAGTCGATTCAAATCACTCTTTACACGCCTGTATGAACCATTCGAGCGCTTTCTTTATACAAAAGCAGATCATGTCTTCTTTGTGGGCAGCTACGGACAGTATTGGAAGCTGCCTTCAAATAATTGGACAGAGGTTGAGAATGGGATTGAGCGTAAGATGTTGCAGGGCAGAGCGCAGCCTCCTTGTGTAGACAAGCCATTCAAAATTGTATTACTTGCTCGCTTGGTCGCTCACCATAAGGGGAGTTTGTTGGTGGATGCGATAAAGGAGGCGTCACTTTCTGTGCAAAACAGTATTGAATTGCATTTAATTGGTTCCGGTTTTGATCAGATCAAATCGGACTTGGAGGACGTGGTGAAGGTCGTGGACCATGGTTTTGTTGGTCGGGATGAAATCGGAGATTTGCTGCGTAGTATGGATATCGGAGTCATCCCTGACTGCCCTCCGTATGGGTCGCAAATGAAGCTACTAGACTATGCTGCAGCCGGCTGTGTTGTGCTTGCACCGGATGTTCCACATCTAGTGAACTTCTATACTGATCAGGGTGTGTGCTTTTTCGAAGGAGGGGATGCGAGGGCCTTGGCGGTAGTAATTTCTTCAATCGTTTCTGAACGTGTAGATGTGGAAGACCAGGCTCGATTACTGCAATTACATGTGGCTGCGCATTACACATGGGAGGCCATTTTTCGTTCTAAGTGGAATAAAATGGAAGCGCTGTTAGCAGAGAGATGAGAATTATACATATTAATGATAAACTTTCGATTTCGGGAGGAGTGGAAGTTTATATCTCACAAGTTCAGAAACTACTGAATACGCGCGGGATTGAATGCGATTGGGTTGCGATTCAGAGAAATGGCAAACATGTCACGATTGAATCGACAAACCCGCGTTTGGATTGGAGTGGTGCGGCGTGCGATCTTCTTAGCTCACCATTAGGCGAGGTTGGGAGTGTTGGAGCGACGGTGTTGCATGTGCATAGCCTTTCTGAGCCCCGAGTATTGGAGGCATTATTTAAGATTACTCCTGTGGTTCGCACTATTCATGAGCCACGTCTCTTTTGTCCAGGGCAAGGGAAGTTTTGGGCAGGACCTGAACTAGCCTGCAACATTCCTTTTGGTGCTCATTGCCTAGTCGATGCATATACTAAGAGATGCTGTAACCGTCATCCTAAAAGGCTTTTGCGGCAGTTTGCCAATACGCGTTATGAGGTGAAGTCTGCAAGCGCGCAATATGCAGCTTTACTGGCGAATAGCACATACACTCAAAGTGAGGCCTTGAAGGTTGGTATTAGTCCTGTCCGTTTAGAGTTACTGCATTACTTTACGCCCACGATGGAAACTCCAGCGAGTGCGGAGACATCTGGGACGCGACTGCTTTATATCGGGCGTTTGTCACGGACTAAAGGAGTCCATTATATGCTTTCCGCCTTTAAGCAGGTTCTGGCTAAAAACAGTGCAGTGGTTCTTGATTTGATTGGATCGGGACATGATGAATCATTTTTTAGGAATCAAGCAAAAGCTTTGGGAGTTGCTGATGCAGTGAATTTTCTCGGATGGGGAGGTCGTGTTGAGATCGATCAAGCAATTGCAGCATCCGATATCGTCTTGTTTCCTTCCGTCTATCCGGAAGCTTTTGGCATTGTCGGCATTGAAGCAATGATGCGCGGTAAGCCAGTGGTTGGCTTCGATGTCGGGGGTGTTAAGGATTGGCTCCGTCATGAAGAAACCGGCCTGCTCGTTCCGGTAAAGGATACGCAAGCTTTTGCAGATGCAGTCATTAGGTTGTTGGATGACGACGAGTTACGTATTCGGATGGGCAAGCGGGCACGAGAGGTTGCCCTCGCTGAATTTTCAGAAGAAGTCCACATTCGGAAATTGATCCAGATATACGAAAGAGCGCTTGACGCCAATTGACCCGTACAAGTTCTGAATTTCGATCTGCCATCTTCAAAATCTGAAATCCAAGTTTTATTTTTCCTAATCAGTCATGCGCATTGCCTTAATCACTGACGGCTTACATCCCTATGTTATGGGTGGCATGCAGCGTCATTCAACGATGCTTGCCCAGCATTTGCCTGCACATGGTGTCGAGCTGGTTGTGTTCCACACTGCACATTCTGAGTCCGCCATTGCGGCGGCAAGAGCCTTGGATGGATTCCCAGAAATAGTAAAATCAAGGATTCAGCATGTGTTGGTCGACTATCCCGAAAGGGGGCGTCTGCCGGGGCATTATATTCGTGAATCTGGTTCTTATTCCGAGCGTTTACTTGAACGCTACCATGCGCTTGGGATTGAGTGTGATTTTATCTATGCGCAAGGTTTGACGGGCAGGGCATTTATCGAAGCTAAAAAGCGTGGAGTGTGCCTGCCTCCGATCGGAGTGAATTGTCATGGCTATGAGATGTTCCAGCGTGCAGCAAATATGCGAAATAAATTAGAACATCTACTGTTACGGCGCACCTTCGCACAGCTCACGCAGCAGGCTGACTATGTCTTTTCCTTTGCGGGTAAGATTCGAGAAATTGTAGAAGTGCAGCTAGGTGTAAGTCATGTTAGGGTCATTCAAGTGCCAAACGCAATTGATGAGGCTTGGCTCCGGTCAAGCCCTTCGTCATCTTCGGGGAAACGTCGCTTCATTTTTCTCGGACGTTACGAGCGGCGAAAAGGAATCGAGGAGTTGCATGCGGTTCTAAATGATTGGACTGGTCCCGAGATTGAATTTGTCTTTATTGGGCCAATCCCGAAAGAAAAGCAACTGGACCTTCCGTGGGTGCAATACCGTGGCTCAGTTTCAGATCCGGCTGCATTGAAGGCAGAACTGGACCGAGGCGATGTGCTCGTCTGTCCTAGTTATTCAGAAGGGATGCCAACCGTGATCCTTGAAGCTATGGCTCGAGGGTTAGCTATAGTTGCCACCGACGTGGGGGCGGTAGCGTCTCTTGTTGATACGACCAACGGAATATTAGTTGAGCGGCTCTCGCTCAACGCATTGAAATCCTCGATCCTGAGAGTAAGTAGTATGCTTGATGAAGAATTGAGCACGAAGAAATCTGTATCCCTAAAGCGTGTTTCAAATTATACATGGGGCAGAGTTAGTTTGGATGTGGTTGAAAATATTCGTTCAGCTGTCTCCTCCTAGTAAGGTCTTTTTGGCATAGTTTATGCATTATTTTATATACAGTTTAGTAAAACTTAAAATTATGAAACTAAAAGACTCTGCTTTTAGATTACACCCAGAGAAAGATGTCTTCATGGCAAGTGGTGATGCGCTGGGATGTTTCCTCTCAAGCGATTTTGAGTGTGGAGCGGTCGTGTTTTTTAACCCCCCTTGGTCTTTGGTTGGTGGTGGGATCCTGCGGGTGAGGCAGCAATTAAAACAGCTTTCTAGAAAAGGGATTCATGTAGTCCTTTGCTGTAATGAGCGAAAGGAGTTTGTGCTGGCTCGCTTGCTAGGAATCAAAAGTTATTTTTTGAATCAAAATATGCACCTTGCTGAAGGCGTCTATCACCCAGCACCTGGCAATGTGGAAAAAGTTTACGATGCGTTTTATTCGGCGCAAGCGAGGCCTTTCAAGCGCCTGTATCTAGCAGAACAGA
>MDTB01092546.1_pt1 | contig 14039 bp, 16 predicted proteins | sample 811161 | NCBI WGS metagenome assembly MDTB01 (sample SAMN05326650, study PRJNA326480) | marine metagenome | isolation source: seawater | place: Mediterranean Sea | collected 2009
TATGAGAAAGGATTAAAAGAGGGAGAATGGATAGAGTGGTTTGTGGATGAATCGCCAAGAGAGATTTACAATTATAAAAAAGATTTGTTAGAAGGATCTTATGCTATTTATGACTCTGCAAGTACCCAGAAGATTATTGAAAAAATGTATAAAAAGGATTTATTACATGGTATATGGAAGGAATGGTATTTAGATAATACGTTAAAGCTTGAGTATACATATAAGAATGATAATCTTCATGGAGTAAGTATTGATTATGATTCTACAGGAAAAAAAGATTCGGAAAAAATGTATAAAGATGGCTTAAAAGATGGTGAATGGAATTTTTATAATGACGATATAGTCCTAGTGCGAGTTGAAGTATATAATGATGATTTGAAAGACGGACTTTGGTATACAAAAGATTTAAACACTAGAGATATCCATTACGAAGAATATAGGGAGGATAAATTTATAGTACGATACACAGAACATTATTATCCTAATTTTCAATTGATGGAAAAATATGCTTATAAGGATAGTCTTCCACATGGGAAATGGATCGGTTATTTCAAAGATGGTGAGACCAAACATGTTAAAAGGTTTGAAGAAGGAAAGAAACAAGGTAAGTGGCAATATTATACAGATTTAGGTGATATACATACGTTAGAACTATATGAAAATGATAAACGAAATGGTGAGTGGTATAAAAAGGCCGAAGGGAATGATGTGTATTATCAGTTTTGGGATATGGACTCATTAATCTCAGAGTATGCAGACTTATATTATCCCAATGGACAATTGAAAGAAAAAATATCCTATAAAGAAGGTTTGAAAGAAGGAAAATTTACCGGTTACTATCAAAATGGATCAAAAAAGTATGTAAAACGATATGAGAATGATATTCCGGCTGGCAAATGGCAATATTATACCATGGCAGGAAAAACAAATGCAGAAGAAATTTATGTTGATGGAAAACGAGATGATGAGTGGTATCGACTAGAGCAAAATGGAGATGTATATTACCAGTTCTGGGACATGGACTCGTTAATTTCTGAATATGCAGATTTACATTATCCCAATGGACAATTGATAGAAAAGATTTCCTATAAAGAAGGCTTAAAGGATGGAAAATTCACTGGGTATTATGAAAGCGGAGAAACGAAGTATAAGAAAAAATATACAGAAGATAAGCCAGATGGTAAATGGCAGTTTTATACTGCTGGAGGAGATAAGAATGAAGTACAGATTTATGCAGAGGGTAAAAAGATAGAAGAATGGTTTCGTATAGATGATAAGGGAGATACATATTATCAATATTGGGATCAAGATTCTCTTATTTCTGAATATGCAGATTTACATTATTCTAATGGACAATTGATTGAGAAAATATCCTACAAAGAAGGTTTAAAGGATGGAAAATTCACTGGTTATTATCCTTCAGGAAAAGTGGAATATGTAAAACGATATGAAGAAGATAAGCCTATGGGCGAGTGGAAATTTGTTAAAGAAGATGGCACAACAAAAAAGATAGAACGTTATGAAATGGGACAAAAGAATGAAGAATGGATAACCTATGAAGAAAATGGAGACACATATTATCAGTATTGGGATCAAGATTCTCTTATTTCTGAATATGCAGATTTGCATTACCCCAATGGACAATTGATAGAAAAGATTTCCTACAAAGAAGGACGAAAAAATGGAAAATTCACTGGTTATTTTGAAAGCGGTCAAACGAAATATATACGAACATATAAAGATGATAAATTAGAAGGGAAATATGCTGATTATACAGAATCAGGGCAAATATTATTGAAGCAATCATATGTAAATGATTTACTTGATGGAGCTTCAAAGGAATGGTATTTAAATGGAGAAGTAAAAGTAAAAACGTCTTATACTGCAGGAAAGTTGAATGGTGGTTTTATGTCCTACGATAGTCTAGGTAGAAAAGAAACCAAGGGGGAATATGATATGGGACTAAAAACTGGCGATTGGTTGACGTGGTATCCTAGCGGAAAAAAGAAAGAACGATTAAGTTATTTCAGTGGCAAAGCAAATGGTATGTATTCACTCTGGGATGAAGAAGGTAGAATTATTAAAGAAGGGGAATACTCAAATGATCTCAAACATGGTGTCTGGATCACATTTGATCCAGATCTAAAAAGACAAGAATCCTATGAGTACTATGATATGGGAGTGGCAAAATTAAAATACTTTTTTAAATACTATGATAATGGCAATCTCATGGAAGAGCCGTCTTTTACAGAATTTTTCCGTGATGGGGAATGGAGGCAATTATTTGATAATGAGCGCTTGCAATACCTCACTACATTCAAAATGGGGAAAAAATATGGTTTGTATGAAGAATGGACGATTACAAAAGAATTGGTTCAAAGAGGTTACTATGAAAATGATTTAATGTCTGCTTTATGGACTTATGCAAAAAATGATTCAGTAATAAAATATGAAGTGTATGATGCAGATTCTATAATTGATGGTTTTATTTATGAATATTATGATAATGATCAGAGTAAAGCTGATGCTGTATTTTTAGAAAATGGGAAGCGTGATCAAAAATGGTATACATATTTTGAAGAGGGTAAGGATTCCACAATTTCAGTATATGATGGAGGGAAGAAGACAGGAGCTTGGTATGTGCATTTTGATTCAACCTTTGAAGTTTCAACTGAAACTAATTATGAGAGCAATTTAATGCATGGTGATTACAAGGAATGGTATATTGATGAGAATCCAATGGTAGAAGGCTACTATGAATATGGAAAAAAACATTTACTATGGGCATTTTGGGATGAAAGGGGATATCAAAGATTTGAAGAGTGGCGTATGGGAGTATTATATGATACATTTGAATATGAATACTATGAAAATGGACAACTGAAAGAAGAGCCCAGTTATAAAAATAGGAAAAAACATGGACAATGGTTTCGCTATTTTCCTGATGGTGAAATTAGTGGAGTGCGTGAATTTGCAAATGGAAAACGCGCAGGAGAGTGGATAGATTATTATCGGAAGGATGAGATTGCTTTTCAAGGTATCTACAAGGATGATAAAAAAGATGGTCCTTGGATTTGGTATTATATGAACAGGGGAGAGCCAGGTGAAGAAGGCAATATAATGAGTGAAGTTAATTTTAATAATGGTGATTTAACTTCAGAAAAGTGCTATAAACGTGAAGATAGCGAGGAAATTGATTGTAAGGAGATATTTGGCGAAAATGATTATCGTTTTGCTGAAAAAAAATAATTATGGATCGTAGAAAATTTATTTCGACATCTCTTCTTGCTCCATTTGCTGGTTCTTTTTTACAAACTTGTGGGAAAATTAATATGAATTCTAATTATAAATTTGCAATAGCAACTTATTCCTATTGGCATTTTCGTGAGCCAAAAGTAACGGTGCAGCAAGTTATTGATCATGCTCATAATCTTGGAGTAGATGGTGTCGATGTTCTTCATGTACAAATGGATAATGAAAGTCCTGAATATATACGATCTTTGGTTGATAGAGCTCAAGAAAAGGATATAGAACTAATTTGTTTGTCGATACATCAAGATTTTGTTGATCCAGATAAAGAAAAACGAAATAAGAATATTGATCATACAAAGAAGTGTATTGACATAGCTCACGATTTAGGGATTTCTTACATACGTCTTAATTCTGGACGATGGAATACAATTGATTCATTTGATGAACTAATGGCAAATAAAGGAGTTGAACCAATACTCCCTGGGGTTACGGAAGATGAGGGTTTTCAGTGGTGTATTGATTCTATAAATGAATGTTTACCTCATGCTCAACAAGCTGGTGTTGTACTAGCACTAGAAAACCATTGGGGGCTAACTCGTACCCCAGAAGGTCTATTGCGGATTGTAAATTCTATAGATTCACCTTGGTTAGGGGTCTTAATGGATACAGGAAATTTTCTTGAAGACCCATATGAAAAACTTGAAGAGATTGCACCTCAGACAGTATTTGTTCAAGCAAAAACATATTATGGTGGTGGTGAATGGTATACCTTAGATCTTGATTATCCTCGAATAGCAGAAATATTAAAAAAAGTAAATTACAAGGGCTATATATCATTAGAGTTTGAAGGAAAGGAAGATGCCAATACAGGCGTTCCTAAAAGCATAGAGTTATTAAAAAAATCATTTTCATAGTATTATAAATGCAAGGAAAAGTAAAAGAGTATAATAGAGACCGAGGTTTTGGATTTATAACCGGTGAAAACGGGGATGATTATTTTGTTCATATTTCTGGAATAGGGCCAAAACTGCAAAAATTTGGATTGCGTGAAGGCCAGCAAGTTGCCTTTGACATTGATTATGATCACAAGGGAGATAAGGCAATCAATATCCGGCCTATTTAGTTATTAAATCTTATAGTTTTCTGCAAAAGAAAGACGTTCTCCAATTGGTGGATGCGAATAGTATAGTAATTTTACCCACCATTCTGGATAAGCATTTGAAAGGTTCCTGTTAGCTAAACCAGCCATTGCTTTTTGAAATGAATCCTTGTCAGGATATAATTCTAATGAAGTTCTATCGGCTTGTCTTTCAAAGTAACGCGATATCAAATTATTTAATGGTCCGAAAAGCAGACTGGATAATAGACTCATAATTAGACTAAACATTGGAAATAGAGAAAGGTTATTTGTATTTGAAGTAAGAAACTCTGGGTATAATACCTTCATTATAATATTTAATAGATAAAAAATTATTAGTTGTTGAACAGTTCCTATTAGAATATTTTTTGGTAAATGTGAGTAACGATAATGACCGACTTCATGAGCAATAACAGATTTAATTTCTGATAAACTCATATGTTCTAATAAGTTATCAGCAATAACAACTCTTCTAGTTTTACCCATTCCGGCAAGAAAAGCATTCTCTTTTTTTGTTTGTCTACTCATATCTTGACGAAAAAAACCACTAGGTTTCAAACCTGCTTTATGAAGTATCTCGGATAACTGTCCTGTTAGCGTTTCATCTTCTATTATATCATATTTATTAAATATTGGAAGGATTACTACGGGGAATAATGTTACAAATACAATAGATACAAGTGTAGTAACTGTTGCTGCGACTAGCCACCACGTTTCAGGAAATTTCCATAATACCCAAAAGAAAATTCCCAGTAAGATAGGTAATAATATTAAACTAACTGCAAATGATTTTAATTGATCAATAATCCATGTTCTATTTGTGTAATTTGAAAAACCCCATTTATGTTCATGTATATAGCTTGAATAATATCCTAGTGGTACACCAATAACAGTTGATAGTATTTGAAATACTGTAACATAAATGAGAAATACATATGTAAATGAAAGATTAATATTCGCTAAATATTCACTTAGCCCACTAAAATAAAATAATAAAATAAAAACGAGTGATAATAATGAACTAGCAATACCAATTTTCCTTTTTTCATTTTCATAGGTTTTTGCTTTTAGTTGTTTTTCTTCATCAAGAAAAGGGTGTATTTCTACATGTTTCATTTAAATCCTTTATAATGCTAATTCTATATTAGAGATACTTCCAGTTTTGACAAATCTTTTAACAAGCTTGGAGCTAGAGATACTAATTATATGACCGCTTTCAACAATTTTTATATGCGATGTAAACCCATTACTGTTTAATAAAGTAGAAAGATTAATACTATTATGATAATCTACAACAGAATCTTTTTTCCCATGAATCATTAATATTGGGGTTTGTTTGCTTTCTAGCGAAGAACTATTTAATAACTCGTCGGTGTCTCGTATATATCCAGCTATAGGAATTATTCCTTTAAGTGAAAAACCTAAACTTAATCCATATCGTAATGAAAGACTTGCTCCCATGGAGAACCCAAGTAAAATTATTTTATTTGGAGAGAAACCATCATCAATAATTTTTTTAAATAGAGTATCCATTAAATTGAATGTTTTTTTTGTTTTCCAACCATTCTCAGGTGACCCACTAAACCAAGTAAACCCTTTACCGCTACTTGCATCGTATGGAGCCCTTGGGATATACCATTTTGCATTAGAGATTTTCATTGATTTAGCAACTGGTACCATAGAATGTTCTGTGCCTGTCCATCCATGTAATCCAATGATCGCCGTACTGATTTTATCTGATTCTTGATAATAATTAAGAATCATCGCCAATTAATCACAGCAACAGTCTTCAACAACTTCAATTGTTTCTAGGTCAAAATCGCCTTCAGCTAAACCACTTAATTGATAACGGATACAAATACCAATATTTACTCCATCAATACTTCCAATATCTGCTAAATCTTCCTGTGTCACCTTTTTGAATAAGTAACCATCGAGGAGATCACCGCCACAGTCTGAGCAATCTGGATTATCCTGGCAAGTGATTAAAACAAGGAATAACATAGAGATAATTCCAGTAAGTATGTTTTTATATATACCCATCATTATTTTTTAAAGTTTGGTTTTGCACTAAGTACCCAACGAGCATTATCAGGTGTGCGACTAGGCTCCATACGATATAACTCTCCAGTAGTTGTGTCTAGAAGATAATGCCAATGAGTACGATCAATACTAAAACTCTGCAATTGGTATCTTCCACTTGGACCAATACTAGTATCTCCACTTAAGTAGGCATCAATACGGCCAAGCATTACTTTTAACGAATCATCATCAATTTGACTTGCACCCATAAACATAAAAATACATACAGTTGCAATAGTACCTGTTATGTATCCACTCAGATATTTTTTCATATTAGTTACTCCTTTTATTTTGTTAACGATTAGCTTCATAATTTGCCATGCGCTCAATAAAATCTTTTTCACTTTTAGCTTGAAGTAATGGACTTATTTTTATGTTTTCTTTTAAGCTTATTGTAGGCTTTTCTCCATAATCATGCCCAGGATAAATTAGTGTATTACCAGGTAATGATAAAATCTTATCGTATATACTATAGTATAGATCTTTGGTACTTGCATTAGCGCTTATTGTTCTACCTGTTCTCCCTACAAATAATGTATCCCCAGTAAAAATAATATTTTCCATTAAATAGCATAATGAATCAGGGAAATGTCCAGGTGTATGTATTATTTTAATATTTATTTTTCCTAAGAGCACTCTATCTTGATCGTTAACAGGATAGAATTCATATTTATTACTTTTATGAATCAAATTTTTGTATCCAATAAATTTTGCATTTGGATATTCATCTAAAATATCATTTAAGTATGCTGTATGATCCCCGTGACTATGTGTTATAAGCAGGGCACCTAATGGTTGATTAATATATGGTTTTATTTTATCAAGAGAAATTGCAGCATCAATTAAAAATTGTATTCCCGTTTGCATACAGGAAACCAAATATGAAAAATTATTATCATATCCTCCACGGAAAGTTCGTATTGAAAAATCAGTTTCTATCATGATTAAATATTTTCAAATGATTTAATTAAGCAATAGTTTATCTTCTGAATAGTTGAAATGCACTATTTTAGTGAAATAATATTATTTATAGAGGTTTTGGTATGAAACAAACAGGTATTTATCTAATTCTTGGAGGAGCAGTAGTATTTATTTTAGTATTTATAGGAAAAATTATTGCACTCATTTTTAATAACCCTTTACTTGGATTGGCACTTATGTCTGTGGTGCTTGGAGTATTTGTATTATTATATAGTATTATTCAAGAGGAAAGAGAAAAAGATGATTTTAAGGATATAGAAGAATGAAATTTGTAACTACTGAAATTGTACCTAGTTATAATATTAGTGAATCACTAGGCATGGTTATGGGAAATACAATTCGTGCTCGACATTTAGGTAAAGATATAACTGCCGTTTTACGAAGTATGGTAGGTGGTGAAATTCCAGAATATACTGGAATGATGGCGCAAGCAAGGGAGCAAGCACTGCAAAGAATGTTGGATCGGGCAAAAGAATTGAATGCGGATGCAGTGGTAGGAGTTCGTTTTCAAACTTCAATGGTTTTACAAGGATCTGCAGAATTATTAGCGTATGGAACTGCGGTAAAGCTTACAAGAAATTAAATAAGTATTTTTCGATATTTATATTACATTTAAAGCTAAAGTTAATTAAGGAGAACATTAATGATTGAATTATTAACATGGATGCCTGCGCTTGTGCTACCAGGAGCCGCATTAATACAATTAGTTAAGTTATGGAAAACACATGACCCAGGTGGCGTAAGTGTTTTATCTTGGTTAATGTTTGGTGTGGCAAATATAGGGGCATACTTTTTATTTGCTGAAACTGGTGGTGGATATTTAGATATCCGTACAATATTAGCTTTTTTATTAACTTCTGTTCTCAACTTTTGGGTTGTCTGGACAGTATTAAAATATCGAATCAAACCCGATGAAAAAAATGAATCAGAAAAGGATGAATAAATGAAACATTTAAGTACAATAATTATTTCAATATTGATAATTGCTATATCTTGTTCAAATAATGGACAAGAGGTAACGGAAGTTGAATTAAATAATTATATGGATACAGTTAGTTACAGTGTAGGTGTAGATATTGGTAAATCATTTCGTTATCAAGAAATGGATATTGATCCTAGTGTCTTGGCAAAAGGATTAGATGATGCATTTAATGAGAAAGAGATAAAAATATCTGAAGAAGAAGTTCAATTAACACTTACAAAGTTTCGCCAGGAATTTCAACAAAAACAACGTGAGGTTGCACAGCGGAAAGCTCAAGAAGCGGCAGCAGCGGAAGAAGTATATTTAGCCGAAAGTTCTAAAAAAGAAGGAATGGTTACTTTACCAAGCGGATTACAATATAAAGTAGTTAGGCCTGGTGATGGACCAAGTCCTTTACAAACTGATAAAGTGAAAGTTCACTATAAAGGCACTTTAACTGATGGTTCTGTATTTGACAGTTCATATGATCGCGGTCAACCAATATCTTTTCAGGTAACAGGTGTGATCAAAGGTTGGACAGAAGCTTTATTATTAATGCAGGTTGGAGCAAAATGGGAATTAACTATTCCTTCAAAATTAGGTTATGGAGCTAGAGGAAGTGGCGCAAGAATTCCACCAAATAGCACACTACTTTTTGAAATTGAATTGCTAGAAATCGAATAGAAAATTATGGAGCATGTCTGAATTTAATATTCGGTCTTATCAATCTGGTGACAGGGATGCTGTATATGATATCTGTCTAAAGACAGGAGACTCTGGAAAGGATGCCTCTCATCAGTTTACTGACCCTCTAGTCCTAGGACATATATATGCTGGTCCATATATGAAATATGAACCACAATCAGTATTCATTCTTAGCGATGAGAATAATCTCTCTGGTTACATAATGGGTACAATGAATTCAAAAGCATTTTATAAATGGATGAATAAAGAATGGCTCCCAATCTTGCGTAATGCTTATAGTGAACCATCTGGTGATCCTTCAAAATGGAGTAGAACAGAAAAAACAATAAAAATATTTTTTATGGAAATGAATAAAAAATTATTTGAAGAATTTCCCGCTCATTTACATATTGATTTATTACCAATAGCTCAAGGAAAGGGGCAGGGAAAGTTGATGATGGATCATTATATTACTCATTTGAGAAATAATCATGTTACAGGCGTTCATTTAGGGCTAAGCATTGCAAACAACCGCGCATTTAATTTTTATAAAAAATATGGAATGCATGAATTAGAAAGGGACGAAGATTCTATTTTTATGGGCTTACATATTTAATATAATCTACTCATTAACTAGAACGACTTTTCCTAATACTTTTCTTTCTCCAATCATCCTAATAGCATCCGCTGCGGATTTCATTGGTAATTCTTTTGATATAAATGGATTTATTTTTTTAGCTTTTAATAACTTGCCAATTTCAATTATGTTATCAATATTATTTTTTGGCTCATATCCTGTAAAGGCCCCCCAGAAAACTCCAACAATTTCGCATCCTTTAAGCAACGTAAGATTTAAAGGAATTTTTGGTATTTCCCCTGCAGCAAATCCAACAACTAAATATCTACCTTTCCAATTTATAGAGCGTAAAGCTGGTTCAGTATAACAGTCTCCAATCGGATCATAGATAATATCAAAACCACCTTTTTTACTTTTTTCTTTAAATTTACTTGATAGTTCTTTTTGACCATTTTTATCCAATTTATTAGATCCATAAATGACAACATCATCTGCACCATATCGTTTGCACAAAGTTGCCTTTTCTTCTGAAGAAACACCAGCAATCACTCGAGCATGATGTGCTTTAGCTATATCCAATGCAGCTAAACCAGTGCCCCCAGAACAGCCCAAAATTAGTATTTCATCACTTTCAATTAACCGACCGCGTTGAATTAAAGCGTGATAGCTAGTTCCATATGTTAATTGGGTAGCTGAAGCTAATTCAAATGTCATGCCTTCAGGAATTTTTATAAGTTGTTTATGATTGATTGCAATTTTTTCAGCAAATGAACCCCATCCACATATAAATGAAACTTTATCCCCAATTTTAAAATTTTCAACATTTTCACCAATATCACTAATTACTCCTGCCCCTTCTGATCCAGGAGAAAATGGAAAGTTTGGTTTAAATTGATATAGACCTCTTACAATTAAGTTATCGGGAAAATTAAGTGCGGCTGCTTTTATATTAACAATCACCTCACCTTTTTTTGGGCTTGGGTCTATAATATCTTCCCAAGTAAGATTATCAATAGGACCAAAATCTCTACACACCAATGCTTTCATCATTATTTCCTTTTTTATAGTTTTATTGTGGTTATAGATAATTAAATTATTATTTCTAATAATAGAATACTATCATAATGGTTCTTGGCACAATAGATTATGTAATAATTATCATTTACTTAGTTGGCACTGTTGTATTTGGTGCGTATATAGGTAGAAAGATAAAGTCTGGAAAAGATTATTTCCTAGCAGGGCGATCTTTACCATGGTGGGCCATAGGTATGTCATTAGTTGTCTCTGATATTGGAGCTATAGATATGGTCGGGATTGCAGGATCGGCTTACTTATATGGTATTGTTCTTGGGAATTATGATTGGTTAGGCAGTGTTCCTGTTATGATTATTGCAGCATTTTTATTTATTCCAATGTTTTGGAAAAAGAAAGTTTCTACTATTCCAGAATGGCTTGGAGCAAGATATAATTCATCTGTACAAACTACTTCGGCGTTAATATGGGGAATTTATATGCCAATTAATTTAGGTATCATATTATATGCTTCTGCTGCAATGCTTAACGTTTTGCTAGATCTTAACCCTAAAGTATTAATTTTGAGTGAAGACAAAGTAATTATTCAAAAAATTGCTCGTTCTACAGATGCAAAAAAATATGATTTTATTTATGCTAATACTATAAATCAAGGGATTGAATTATCTAAGAATCGAAATCCTATTATAGCGTTTATTGATAACAATCTTTCATTTGAATCAAACGATAAAGATTTATTTAGTGACATACCAATTGTAATCTTTTCTGAGGATGAAATTAGCTCTTCATGGGGTGCAATGAATATGAATCGCGCAAGAGAACCGGACTGGGACATTTTTTATTCCATTCTAATAATGGGAGTTGTCATAGGAATTTATACTTTTTTAGGCGGACTCCGTGCTGTTGTATATACAGATGTAATACAATGTATTGTTATGTTAGGAGGGTCTCTTTTTGTATTATTCTTTGGAATATTCAAACTAGGCGGAATCAGTGAGTTTGTAGGTATAATTAGTTCGATGGGAGAAAGAACTAAAGATCATTTTTCTCTTGTCTTACCTGTAGATACAAAAACACCGCACCCATGGTCAGGAATACTTTTTGGTTTAGGTTTTGTTTTAGCAAATGCATATTGGATTGGAAATCAATCAATAGTTCAGCGCTCATTAGGCGCAAGATCAATGGCCGATGCAAAAGCTTCTTATATTTTTGGTGCGTTATTAAAAATTTTAATCCCTTTTGCTATGGTTGTCCCAGGGATAATATCATTAGCGTATAATCCCAATATTGCAGATGCCGATAAGGCAATGGCAACGTTAATCAAAGAAATTATGCCTACGGGATTACTTGGAATTTTCTTTGCTGCTTTTCTTGCAGGATTAATGTCAAGCGTTGATTCATTCCTTAATTCTGCTGCAACAGTATGGACCACAGATATCTATAAAAAGTATTTTAGACCAAATAGAGATGATACCCATTATTTATTTGTTGGCAGGAGCTTTACTATTGTTTTTATTTTTGTTGCTATTTTTGTTGCACAATTTGCAACGGGCTTTGAAAGTATATATGATTTAGCACAAACTTTATTATCATTTTTTCAAGGGCCAAGTCTTGCTATAATAATATTAGGGGTTTTATGGAAACGTGCTACTGGAACAGGCGCATTAGTGGGTTTAATAGGAGGTATATCTTTTTCTGCACTTTTAATGTGGGTTCACAGTAATGCGACCATACCTTTATTTCAGGTATCGGAACCTTTTTTATATGTCGCCCTATGGTCGTTTATTCTTTCCATAGCACTTACAGTAATTGTAAGTATATATACTAAACAGGAACCTGATGAAAAATTAAGAGGGATGGTATATAGATATGATTGATATATTAACAATTCATATATCCGTATCTATTGCAGATATTATATCTAATTTTTTAGGAATTCCTGGGCAATTTATAAGAGATATATTACTAAGTATTAATTTGCATATTGCTAAATCCTTATTTATTATTTATTTCTTATCAATAACTTATTGGGTATATAACTTGCCAAAATCTGAAGTTATTTTGAATAATAAGAATTCTGGAAAAGATATTAATCTAAAACCTTTTGCAATATCTGCAATGGTGATGATTATTATAATATATTTGGTATTTTGAACATAAATATGAAGCATATATGTATTTATATAATGATTGTATCATCTATTTTAGATGCTCAAGCCAGTTCAGAATTAAAAGATTATTTTTCCAAATCGAGTGAGAAGATATTATCCAATAATTCTAACCAATTAATTTTAGGATCAGCTGCTTTGGCCGCATTTGCTGCAACAACGATTGATCAAAAAATAAAATTATATGCACAGGATAAAGGGTTGCTATCTGAAAAAGTTTCACACTTTGGTGATATGTATGGTGGATATTGGGCACATTGGATAATATGGTCATCCATTGTAAGTACTTCATTATCAAATAAAGAAGAAAATAATTTCTCAGAAAAATTAGAATTTTCCACATTGGCTATGGTTACAAATGCCGTAATTACAGAATTAATGAAAAGATCCTTCGGGCGAGTTAGACCAAATGGCGGCTGTTGTAAATCTTTTCCTTCTGGTCATACTTCTCATAGCTTTACCGTTGCTACAATTGCAAATGAACTTTATGGAAAAGAAATGGGTATAGCTGCCTATTGTTTAGCTGCCTTAGTTGCTACAAGTAGAATCCATGATAATAAACATTACTTGAGTGATGTTATATTTGGAGCCGGATTAGGTACAGCAGTAGGTAGAGGATTTGCTTTGGCATATCAAGATAGGATAAATAATAAAAATCTAAATATAAACATCCCTTTTTCTTTTCGTATCTCAATACCATTAGATTAAAGTGAAATACATCTCTATTTTTCTTATTATTTCAATATTAACAATCCATGCAGAAGAAAGGGATATGAAACCACCTCGTGGATATTTAAATAATACATTTTTAAAATGGTCTGCAATGTTTGGTAGGATTGATCTAGTTAATACTAAACCAGAAATACCTCATGATATTGAATCATTTATAGATGTGAAATTTAAAGAGACTGAACAAAGGTCACTTTTTCTTGATGTCTATCGTGAAAAAGGAGTTAATAATTCTATGCCCTTAATTATTTTTGTGCATGGTGGTAGTTGGACAAAAGGAGATAAAAAAGATTATCTTATTTATTTATTATCGTATGCACAGAAAGGATATGTTACTGCCTCATTATCATACAGATTCTCACAGGAAGAAAAATTTCCTGCAGCAGTAAAAGATGTAATTTGTGGAATTAAATGGTTGAAAAATAATGCAATGGA
>MDTB01054662.1_pt1 | contig 14038 bp, 10 predicted proteins | sample 811161 | NCBI WGS metagenome assembly MDTB01 (sample SAMN05326650, study PRJNA326480) | marine metagenome | isolation source: seawater | place: Mediterranean Sea | collected 2009
ACTACCGCCATTGAAGCCAAACCAGCCAACCCACAGCATGCCAGCCCCCATGAGGCTCAAAGTCATGTTGTGTGGAGGCATGGGCTGATTCGGAAAACCGCGACGTTCGCCCAAAACCATTGCCGCAACCAGAGCCGCGACGCCCGCAGTGATGTGCACAACAATACCGCCAGCAAAATCCATAACGCCAAGATCGCTGAGCCAGCCACCGCCCCATACCCAATGACATATCGGCGCATAAACGCCAAGGAGCCAAAACGCACTGAACAAAACCACTGCCGAAAATCGCATACGTTCAGCGAAAGCGCCGACGATCAATGCAGGCGTGATCACAGCGAACGTCATTTGGAACAGCGCGAATACGCTGGTGGGAATACTGCCGCTCATTGACTCTTCACTAATGTCACCAAGCAAGAAATTGCTCGTGCCGCCAATAAAGGCATTGAGGGAACCACCGTCTTCAAACGCCAGCGAGTAGCCGATGAGCAGCCACAGTACTGACATAAGACAGGTGACAGTGAAACATTGCATCAGCACGCTTAGCACGTTCTTTGAACGTACTAGGCCGCCATAAAATAGCGACAACCCAGGGATCGTCATAAACAGCACCAAGGCGGTAGCTGTCATAATCCAAGCCGTATCGGCGGCAACAAGGCCATTAGCATTTGCCGTTGAGGCTGCCATAAGACCTAGTAATAAAATTGTTATTTTTGTCATCCCAGACCCACTCCTCACTTTCGGAGCAGCAGATTAAATATCAAACAAATACCGTTTGCTACATTATTGGGCGACCGAGATACAATTTAGGGCATTCATTGTATTTTGGCTATTTTATGCACTAATTCAGTGCCTTTATAGATAAATGATGAGTATATCTGTAACGCATCTGCACCGGCAGCGAGCATGGCGGACGCGTCTTCTTCGCTCCCAATGCCTCCAACACCAACAATCGTGAAAGGTTTTGGCAGTGCCGCTCTGAATGACGCCACTACATTCAGACTAGTCTCTAGCAATGGTTGTCCGCTCAAACCACCAGCCTCCTCCGCATGCTGATGACCCGAAACTTTTTCTCTGGCCAAGGTAGTGTTAGTCGCAATCAAACCCTCAATACCCGCGCCACGAACAACTTCTGCAATTTGCTTAATGTCCTCGAGCGCAAGATCTGGGGCTACTTTGAGCAGCAGCGGCACTGGCTTCGAAGCGCTAGCCAGAGCGAGCTGACAGTCCTTTACCTGTGCCAGCAATGTCTTTAAGCCTTCGCCGTGTTGCAACTGCCGCAACCCTGGCGTATTCGGTGACGATAGGTTCAAGGTAAAATAGTCGGCATATGCGTGTAATCGCTGCATGCCAAACAGGTAATCGTCTACCGCACGTTCTAGTGGCGTATCTTTATTCTTGCCCAGATTCACTCCCAGCAGGGTGCTGCTCAAGCGCCCAGACATACGGATGCTGTCTAAGCGCCTGGCCATCTGCGCCACGCCTAAGTTGTTAAAGCCCATGCGATTAATCAACGCTTGGTGATCAGGTAAGCGGAACAATCGCGGGCGAGGATTACCCGGCTGGGCAAATGGCGTTACGGTACCCACCTCAACGAAGGCGAAACCACAACGAGCCAGACCCAATACCGCCTGAGCATCCTTGTCTAAACCCGCAGCCAAGCCCAACGGATTCGCCAGCGGCAAACCGCACAAAGTAGTTGCGCGCCCAGCTATCGGCCGAATGGCTCCTGGGAGTGCACCGAGAATACCTAAGCCACGGATCGCAAGGTCATGGGCTGTTTCGGGTGGTAATGCTAGCAACAAGCGTTGTGATAAATTAGACATCCTGAGAGTTTAGTATCCTTACAACATCTGCCCAAGGACTAAACGCAATTATTCATTGCCTCGCATCGGATCGGTCTCTGCTCATGTCAAGCATCGCCCTGTCTTGACCGAACCGATCTGGCAGCAAATGGCTATTTAGCAACAGGCTGGCTAGCAAAAAGCCAATTAAGCAAAAGCCATTTAGCAACCCCCTTGGGTTATCCAAATTCGCCCGCACCTTTGCTAAGTCAACACACCGTCGGTGGACCTTCACAGCAGGACGGCTACAATACTTTTTCTGTCTCCTATGGATTGTTATGAACACTACAGCGCCAACCACACCTCATAGTGCATTTATCAATGCCCGAAACATGTTGTCTGAACAGGTGGTCGGCCAAGCAAAATTAGTTGAGCGCATGCTAATGACTCTACTCTGCGGTGGTCATCTATTAGTCGAAGGTGCGCCTGGCCTGGCCAAAACTCGAGCCATCAAAGCTCTAGCTGAGGTTATGGAAGGTGACTTCCATCGCATTCAGTTCACGCCCGATCTTCTGCCCAGCGACGTTACCGGCACAGAAATCTTTCGCCCAGAGGACGGCAGTTTTGTCTTTCAGCAAGGACCGATTTTTCACAACTTTGTGCTTACCGATGAAATCAATCGAGCGCCCGCTAAAGTTCAGTCAGCTTTGCTCGAGGCCATGGCAGAACGTCAAGTCAGCTTTGGCAGAAAGACTTTTGCCTTGCCCAACTTATTTATGGTGATGGCCACGCAAAACCCTATTGAGCAAGAAGGCACCTACCCATTACCCGAAGCGCAACTCGACCGCTTTCTTATGCAGGTACTAGTCGACTACCCTGACCGCCAAGCAGAGCTACAGATCCTCAACCTGGTCCGCAAGGAAACGCGGCAAGATGCCAGCGGAGGTGCCGAAAGTCACCCATACAGTAATTCCAGCGCATCAGCAGTTCCGTTGATCAGCCAATCTGTGATCATGGCCGCCCGCCAAGAAATTCTTGATATTCATATGGCAGAACCAGTTGAGCGTTACATTGTTGAGCTGGTTCTAGCGAGCCGCCAACCACCAGAAACCATCCGGCCGTTTTTAGAGTACGGGGCCAGTCCCCGCGGCACTATCGCCCTTGATCTATGCTCCCGCGCTTACGCTTGGCTGTCGCAACGCGATTTCGTCACCCCAGATGATGTCCAACATATAGCACACGATGCGTTACGCCATCGTCTTATCCGCACCTTTGATGCCGACGCACAAGACATCACCGTAGATCGCATCATTGATGCTCTGTTAGAACATGTAGCAGTGCCTTAGTTGCTATGGGCATGCCATTTTCCAATCCGTTTACTAAACCGGATGATGACTCTGGCCCTAGCGGTGCAGGCCCGGCGAAACCAGATGTTCTCTTAGGGGCATTTGCCAGTACAACACAACTGTTAAGCCTACGCTTCAAGCCATCTGCCGCTAAGCATCGACGCGACCAAAGTATTACTGGCCTGCAAGCGGGATTGAAGCTATCGAAAATCAAAGGTAGAGGCGCAGACTTCGCCGAAGTACGACCCTATCAGCCCGGCGACGATGTTCGCGCCATCGACTGGCGGGTGACCGCACGCAGAGATAAACCCCACACTAAGGTCTTTCATGAGCAGCGCGAGCAACCAGCTCTTGTTCTAGTGGATCAACGGCAATCAATGTTCTTTGGCTCCACTCTGCGACTCAAATCTGTGGCAGCGGCGGAACTCGCTGCACGCATCGCCTGGCAAATTGTAGATGCTGGTGACCGAGTCGGTGGGATTGTTCTCGATCAGCATAGCCATGTGCTGTTTCGGCCGCATCGCGTAGCAAAAAAAGTCGGTCGCTTCCTGGCTCAGATAAGCGCTGCCAACCACCAGCTTAGCCGCATTCACACGGACGAAATCGCCCCGATAACCGATCAAACTGCAATACTCGTAGAGGGCCTGCGGGCGCTCGAGCAGCTCAAGCAAGACAGATACAGGATATTTATCGTTAGCGACTTCGCCGATGACAGTGAGGCATGGAGCCTGGGCATAAACCGTCTGGCGCGCAAAAACAAAATTCATCTGCTGCAGATCTGGGATGCCCTGGACAGCGAACTGCCTCCAGCCAACAACTATACGGTGGCGCAAGCGCAAAAACGTATCAGCTTCTATTCAGGCAACAAACGCCTGCGAGAGCATTACTCTGCAGCCTTTGCAGAACGACAGCGGGCCCTGGCGGACATCGCCTTGCACAGCAACATCAATATGCGCTCGCTCAGCACCAGCGATAGCCATTGGGATCAACTGAGCTGGACCTGATGAACCAAGACCCACTGGCCACTCTTCGCGACATCTATGCTCCGACCGAGCCCTCGTGGTGGCCGCCCGCCATCGGCTGGTGGCTACTTGCGGCGACCATCATGCTAATCACTGCAGCCATGGCCTTGTGGTTGTGGCGACGCTATCAGCGCAAAGCCCCTATTCGCGTTGCACTAACATTGTTAGAGCTGAAGCTACAGCAAGCCAAGCAGGGCGACATCACCTACCAAGCCTACGTCAACGCGAGCAATGAAATCATTAAACGCGTTGTGATCGGCAGCCTCGGCAAAAGCGAACTCGCTGCCGCCTCAGGACAGGCATGGCTTGAAGCTCTAGATCAATTAAGCAACAGCGACACATTCACTGTAGGGCCTGGGCAAGTCCTCGGCGACTTACGTTTCGCTCCGATAGACGATGGGCAGCTTGCGACTGCTATAGAACCGTTACATCGTGAAGTCGAGCACTTGTTACGATGCCTTGGCGCGGGCTTATCTGCCGGCAGGGGCGCAGTATGATCGACTGGATGTGGCCCTATGCCTTTACCGCCCTGCCGCTGCCCCTGCTCGTACGCTACCTGTGGTCGCGAGCCAAGCGTCCAGAACCTGCTCTACAAGTACCGAACTTGCAATATTTTGCCGGACTGAGCGAAGGTAGTCTGGCCAGCGGTTCGGGCAACAACATCAAACTTCTACTGTTGACACTAGCCTGGCTTACCTTGGTCGCCGCGCTAGCGCGTCCACAAATTACTGGCGACCCTGTAAGTTTGCCCACCACTGGGCGAGACCTCATGCTCGCGGTTGATATCTCCGGCAGCATGGCTACCGAAGACATGCAGGTTCAGGGCGACTACATTGACCGACTCGCCGTGGTCAAAGCTGTTATCGGACAATTTGTTAAGGCACGGATCGGCGATCGGATCGGACTTATTCTTTTTGGTACCAACGCCTACCTGCAGGCGCCACTCACTTTCGACACGCAAAGCGTTAACAGGTTACTAGTTGAAGCCCCAGTAGGCATAGCCGGCGGCAAAACTGCCATCGGCGACGCCATCGGCCTCGCGGTCAAGCGCCTCAGACAGCGCCCCCATGACGACAAAGTATTAATTTTGCTGACCGATGGCGCCAACAATGTAGGCGAGGTAGAACCGATTACCGCAGCGGAACTCGCTGCCCGCGACGCCATCCGAATTTACACCGTTGGCGTAGGCGCCGACGAGATGCGGGTACCTGGGCTGCTGGGCCGGCTCAGCGGCCGCATGACTAATCCATCAGCAGACTTGGACGAAGAAACCTTGCTGCGTATTGCCGAAACCACCGGTGGACGCTATTTCCGTGCTCGCGACCCGCAAACCCTCGTGCAGATTTACAGCCTCATCGATCAGTTAGAACCTGTGGATCAGGAAGCCGAAATCTATCGGCCAATACAAGCTCTGTACCACTGGCCGCTGGGCACCAGCCTATTATTGTTGGCGCTGATGCTGATGCTCGACATCGCCATGCAGTTTTACCGAAGACAACAGCATGATTGAGTCGTTCTTTTTCCTTCGCCCTCTCTGGTTGCTCATGCTGTTGCCAATAGCAGCTTTGGTCTGGCTGTGGGTGCGACGTACTCGTGAGGACAGTTCCTGGCAAAAGGTCATTAGTCGCGAACTGCTGCAGGTGCTGGTCAATCAAGACGACCGCAAACTTGCCAGCGGCCTACGCGCTTGCATGCTCTTGGCCTGCGTAATTTTTTGCCTCGCCATAGCAGGCCCAACCTGGGAGAAGCTGCCGCAAAAAGTGGAACAAACAAACGATGCTCTGGTGATTGTGCTCGACCTGTCGCTGTCCATGCTGGCTCAGGACATCGCGCCATCGCGCATCGACAAAGCACGCCAAAAAATAGTCGATGTTCTGCGCCAACGAGATGAAGGTGTTACCGGTTTGGTAGCCTTTGCCGGCGACGCCCATATCGTCGTCCCGCTCACCGACGACAGCAATACTATCGAAAATCTCTTGGTCGCCCTTCACCCCCAGATGATGCCCGTGTTAGGTAGCAACGTTGATCAAGCGCTTGAGCTGAGCAAGCAGTTGTTGCGCAATTCCGCATTACAGGAGGGTCGCATCTTGCTGATCACCGACGGGATTAGCAGTGTTGACGATGTTACTAAGTACCGCGACCGCGCCTTCCCAATTTCGATCATCGGGGTGGGTACTGCGGCTGGCGGTCCTATCCCGATCAGCCAAGCCAATGGCCAAAGCGGTTATCTGTCCAATGACGATGGTCAGGCTGTTACCGCGCGATTTTCGGCCACGCCATTGATTCAGGCGGCCCAGCGTAGTCATGGTGCGTACGCAGACCTCAGTTTGAATGACGGTGATATACAACAAGCTCTATCCGTCACCTTACCGAGCGAGAGCGATGTTATCGAAATAGAACGTCAGTTCGATGCGTGGAACGATCAGGGCTATTGGTTAGCGCTTTTGTTGATCCCGCTCATGCTCGCCGCGTTCCGGCGCGGGCTGTTTTTTGCGCTACCCATATTGATTATGCTTCCCAACCAGGACGTTTTCGCTGCTGCAGCCAGCGTGCCACCAGCGACTGTAACGACACCTATTCAGACCGAGCCGCCAAGTCTCTGGCAGCGATTGTGGTCACGTCCAGATCAGTTGGGTTATCAAGCTCTCAAGGAAAATCCGGGCCAGGCTAGCCAGCTATTTGAAGATCCTCAATGGCGGGCCACAGCTCACTATCGGAATGGCGACTGGGGTGATGCTTTTAGCGGTTTTGAATCTGATCCCAGCGCTACCGGCCAATATAACCAAGGCAATGCTCTCGCGCGGTTGGGCGACTATCCTGGCGCCATCGACGCCTATGATCGCGCCCTTACCGACAATCCAAATCAACAAGACGCAGCGCACAACAAGGCCCTGGTCGAGGCTTTGCTGGAGCAACAAAACCAACAGCAACAACAGGGCGACTCTGAGCAACAATCGCAACAGCAATCCCAGCAACAATCCGAAGATTCTGAGCAGCAGCAAGACGACGAAGCCGATTCCTCACAGCAAGATGGCTCGTCTGAGCCGACCCAAGATAGCGCTGAGCCACCAGAGCCGGAAGAAACTGAAGACGAGGCCCGCGATGAGGAGGGAGAATCAGACGACAGTCAAACAGAAGATGCGCAGCAACAAGCATCTGCGGCCGAGACAGCGGTGAGAGATGAGAAACAGGAAGCCCTAGAGCAATGGCTACGCCGGGTACCAGACGATCCTGGCGGATTACTCCGGCGAAAGTTTCAGCATGAGTCGAAGCAGCGTCTGCGTGAAGGCGATTACCGTAATCGGCAGGACCAACAAATATGGTAGAGCGATGTATTTTCGGCCTACTCACCATGCGCTTAGCACCGCGGGGATCGAGGATCTTCGTCAACGTAGGCCCAGCTTTAGGCCTTGCTCTAAGCCTGGTCTTGGCCGCCATTCCCGCACAAGCCGAATTATCTGCCGCCCTGTCCCGTCAAATTGTCGATGAGTTGGATACGGTGCAGTTGGTAGTTCGCGATCAAGGCAACAGCCAAAGTCAAACGCCAGATTTGACCGCTCTAAAACCAGACTTCAATGTAATGGGGGTAAATACCAGCAGTCAGTTTCGCTTCATCAATGGACGATCAGAAAATTGGACCGACTACACCATTACCTTGCAGCCCAAACGCACCGGCAGCCTAACAATTCCGTCTTTGCGAATTGGCAGCCAAAGCACACGCCCGATGACTCTCGAAGTGCGCCCGCTGCGCCGGGAAGTGCGCGAGCTACTAACCCAGCAGGTTTTCTTTGAGCAAGAAGTTTCCGCGAAACAGATTTATCTACAAAGCGAGTTAGTGGTCAACCGCAAACTCTACCTCTCTGCAAACTCCCAACTCTTTGGCAGTTTGCCGGAAATTCCTGACCTGCCCGATGCTCGGGTCATCTCGCTAGGCGGCAATCAAACTAGAACCGAAATGCGTGACGGTGAAAAATTCTCAGTCCTAGAGCAGCGTTTTTCGGTCATTCCAGAGCTTAGCGGGACTATGACGGTCCCTGCTGTAACCGTTACTGCCAGCGTTCGCACATTAGAAAATGGCCAGCTATCAAGAAAAAATCTCCGCGTCACTAACGATGCAACCGTAATTGAGGTCAAACCCATTCCCGACAGCTATCCTGCGGATCAACCTTGGTTAGCCGCCGCAGATCTGGTTATTGAACAGAATATCGCCCCTCTTACTAATGGGATAACTAATGTAGGCGACACCCTGCAAAGGGTTATCACGTTCTCAGTGTTGGGCAATACGGCAGCCAGCATCAGTCCGCCGGACCTATCCTTGGAGGACAGTTCCTTCCGACAATACCCGCAGCCGCCCACTCTTCGCGATGACAGCGAAGGGCGACGAATATCAGGTGAGAGACAGCAAATTATCGACATCGTGCCTATCCGATCGGGCGACCACATTGTCGGAGCCGCTGGCATTTATTACTGGAACACCCTGACTGACAAACTCACCCTTGCCCAAATGCCCGAAGTACGAATTTCGGCTATTGGCAACCTACCGGGGCTGAAGGCCCAACCCCAGGCTAGCGCACCCTTAGGTAACGATGATCGACAGATCCAATCTGACGCCAGCGGAAATCTACCCGAAAGCGCCTTGGTAACTTCAATCACACTTAGCCAGCAAATCAGGCGCAGTTTAGCAGACAGGAATTTTTGGCTGGCTTTGACCCTACTACTTATTCTGGTCGCACTTTGGCGGCGCTATATCAGGACAAGCAATCAAGCACAGCAAGACGCGCGCCAGCTCTTGTCAGACCAAAAACCATCTGACGCGCACTCAACCCAACACGTCCGCCCGCTGAAGAAGGCTTTAAGCAACGCACTGGATTCTGCGCAACCTGAACGCATCAAGACCACGCTAACAGACTATTTAAGTGCAAAGTGGAACGTGCCGGGGCATGAGGCGATTAGCCGCTTTTGCGCCATGTCTGGGGACGCCAATAGCTTTACCAACCAGCTACTGAAGCAAATCTATGGCACTCAAGCTGACCAGCGCAACGATCTTCCAGACTCCACCATAGATCTGGCTCGACGTGCTATCCAGGTCGTCGACGATGATGCTGAGCGTCAAGGCGCGGTCTCGCTACCAGATCTCTATCCCAAATATCACTAGCGCCGGCGCTATGCAGCGGCTAAGCCAAGCTTTTGTTGACGATTTCCGTCAGATCCTTTGAGCTATCTTTACGATTAGACAGAGCCATCAACTCATTGCGCATAAGCTGCTGGCGCTCGCTATCGAAGCGGCCAAAGCGGGTTAACGGCGTCACCAAGCGTGCCGCTATTTGCGGATTGAGCTGATCCATTTTGGCCACGGTCTCACGTAAAAACTCGTAGCCTGTCCCGTCTAGAGCATGAAAACGACGATGATTTAGCATGGCAAAGACGCTGTACAACGAGCGCGCGCGATTTGGATTTTTGAAATCGAAGTCTTCATGCTGCTCTAGTTCGCGGATACGCGCCACAGTGGTCAGCGGGCTTTGGGCCTGCAAATTGAACCACAGGTCAATCACCAGCGCTTGGTGTTGCCAGCGGTGATAAAAATCTGCGAACAAGGTATGCCGTAAATCTTCAGAAATACGCTCGCTGCGGCTGGCAATGCCGAGCACGCTGCGACGATCGGTGAGATTATCAGCTGACTGATAACGAGCGCGTAAAGTTGCGGCGAGGTCATCTGCACTCAAAGCACGGCACAAGTGACTGAAGGCCACATTACCTATAGCACGGCGTGCCATGCCCGCAGCATCAGCAGTATATGGCTGCCCATTGATGTGCCTATCCACAAGCTCCGCCCAGATATCCCGATGGGTTTGGGCTGCCTCAGTTAACACAGCATCGCGTTGATCTAATAGATGATCCAAGTTAAACGATGCTAGTTCTTCGAACAGATAATTTTCGGTTGGTACCGTTAGCATTGTGGCTGCGAGCATCAGTTTATCTGCAGACTCAACAGTGAGTGCCTGGCGCGCGATCTCCCCCAATGTCTGAACAGGATTGGCTGACAAGGGCTCAGCATCGGCAGAGAAATATCTGCTCCATAAGCTCTGCTGAGAATCCCAAGCAACAAAACCGTCTGTATCGTTCTTTACCAAGAACGCAAGCTCAGTGTCTGGGCGAACATATTTCACTCGTACCGGCGCGGAGAATTCGCGTAAGAAGCTGACAACTGGCTTGCTTTGCAGTCCGCCTAAGGTCAACGACGTGGATTGTTCTCGCAACTCCAACATCAGCGTGCGACCCTGGTCTCGAAGCGTTACCGCAATATCCGCGCTCACGCGCTGATCTAAGTCTTCCTGACTGAACCGAATGTTATCGCCCTGTGCGTTGATAAAACCGATGCACACTGGCAAATGGAATGGTTCTTTGTCTGCTAACTCGGGCGTGGCTGGACACGATTGACGGATGTCTAGCGTCATAGTGCCATCGTTAAAGTCTTCTCGAACCTGCAAAACCGGTGTGCCTGCCTGGGTATACCAACGCTTGAACTGACTCAGATCAATGCCGCTGACATCAGACATGGCAAGAGCAAAATCATCCGTCGTGGCTGCAGTGCCATCATGACGATCGAAGTACAAATCCGTGCCCTTTCGAAACGCGTTATCACCTAACAAGGTTTGATACATACGCACCACTTCCGCACCTTTTTCATAAATAGTGGTGGTGTAGAAGTTAGAAATCTCGTGATAGCTGGCTGGTCGCACAGGGTGCGCCAAGGGACCTGCATCTTCAGCAAATTGAATTGAACGCAGAAAACTAACATCTTCGATTCGCTTCACCGGCCGAGAGTTCATATCGCTGGAGAACTCAGCGTCGCGGAATACTGTGAAACCTTCTTTCAAACTCAGCTGAAACCAATCGCGGCAGGTCACCCGATTCCCGGACCAGTTGTGGAAATACTCGTGCGCTACCACTGCCTCTACGCGCTGATAAGCATCATCGGTAGCAGTATCCGGCGAGGCCAAAACACACGACGTATTGAAAATGTTTAGGCCCTTGTTTTCCATGGCCCCCATATTGAAATCTTCCACCGCAACAATCATAAAGATGTCTAAGTCGTATTCACGGCCAAAGCGTTCTTCATCCCAACGCATGCAACGCTTGAGCACATCCATCGCGTAATCACACTGCTCGATATTGTGTGGTTCAGAATAAATCTTCAGTGCCACTTCCCTGCCACTGCGAGTAACAAACTGATCCTCTAGCACCGCTAGATCCCCTGCCACTAGGGCGAATAAATAACTTGGCTTCGGAAACGGGTCCTCCCAAGTCACTTGACGACGGCCATCGGCAGTCAGGGACTGGGCGGTTAAATTACCGTTCGACAGCAGAGTCGGATAACGATCGGCATCTGCGGTGATAGTCGTGGTAAATCGGGCGAGCACGTCGGGTCTATCCTGATAATACGTAATCTTGCGAAAACCCTCGGCCTCACATTGAGTGCAATACATGGTTTTAGAGCGATAAAGCCCTTCGAGAGCGGTATTCTTCTCGGGACAAATGCTCGTGACAATTCGCACTTCATGGACGTCCGCCAGGTTATGCAGAGTTAGCGCTTCGCTGTCTAAAGAATATTCGTTGCTGCCCAGATCGCGGCCATCAATCTGCAGCGCGATCAATTCAAGCTCTTCACCCAGCAAGACTATAGATGAGGCCGAATCAATCACCCGGCGGATGTGCAAGATAGCCTCCACCTCGGTCTGACCATCACGTATATCAAAACTCAAATTAACTTGCTCTGTGGTATAGCCCGGAGCCTCATAGTCCGCCAATTTGATTAACTTGGCCTGACCTTGCTGTAGTTGTGCTGCCATAAATTCTTTCCGTCCACGTCGACTAAATCAAAAGCCCATCCGCGCCGACTTTGCGGTTCGGGTCCGAGCAGGAGGATACAGTATTCAATCAGCATCATCCCAACAACAGTCAGCTTCTCACCCTTTAAGGTCACGCCTTCTTGTTCACTGCCACAGCCGCCTTGGACAAGCCCTTAACAGATATGACACGAAGGCACTTAGATACGCTACCATCTACTTACTTTTTTGATCGAGCAGCGTCGCCTCGACGCTTTACCAAGCCCATGCTGCAATCTGTAGACAAATCCGTTTTATCCCAGGTACTGCACTGGTTGCAGGACGACCAGCCTTGCTGGCTGGCTACCGTCGTCGCCACATGGGGATCGTCGCCGCGGCCCGAGGGTTCACTACTGACATGCAACCAACAAGGCACGGTGGTTGGCTCCTTATCAGGCGGTTGCGTCGAAGATGATTTGCTAGAGAAGTTACTTGCCGGAGAACTGGCCGCAGACCGAGCGCAGTTTTTCGAGTACGGAGTGACCGCTGAAGATACAGAAAAATTCGGTTTGCCCTGCGGCGGACACCTGTACATTGTTGTCGAACCCCAGCAACCAAACAGTAAAACCATTGAGCACTTTCGTTTACTTAATAGCGCGCTAGACGCGCGACAAAATGTACGCAGACGGATCGACCTGAAGCATCAACTTACCGACATAGCAACAGACGTGAGCTTTGCCCCTCTTACTTGGGATAGCGAAACCCAGGTGTTGGACCATACTTATGGTCCCGGACATCATCTATTCATCATTGGCTCAGGCATGGTGAGCCAATATTTGGCGCAGATGGCTTTAACCTTGGACTATGAAATAACCGTATGCGACCCCCGAGTTGAATTGTTACAACAATTCCCAATAACCGGCGTGCGCAAAGTCAGCGACATGCCAGACGACGCCGTTAGCAAATATGCCGGTGACTCGGCTACTGCGATCGTTGCCTTAACCCACGACCCGCGCATCGACGACATGGGTTTAATGCAGGCACTCGAGACCGACGCTTTCTATATCGGCGCCATGGGCTCGAGCAGAACATCCGCTAAGCGTCGAGAGCGTTTACTTGAACTCGACGTCAGCGATCATGATATCGACAAGTTACGCGCACCCATTGGCTTGCCCATTGGCAGCAAAACCCCGCCGGAAATCGCCATCGCGATTATTGCCGAAATTACCGCCGTGCGAAAAAGCCGAGTTGACCAAACCCAAGCCAGTCTGGCGCAAACTGCCTCTGTGTAGCTGGCCTTAGCATGGCCAAGCAGCAATCTGCTCGTGACGTAGCATCGGCCACTAAGGCGCATAAGACAGCCGTTGGGGCTGTTATTCTTGCTGCGGGATCCGGACAACGCTTTGGCAGCGACAAACGACAGGCTTCTCTGCATGGCCGTCCAGTTATCGAGCAAACCTTGGATCGTTACCAACAAGCATTTAGCCACCTCAGACTTGTTGTGCGTCCCGAGGATGAAATCTTCATTGAGCGGTATGCTGACGTTGCAGAAATCATTGTCGCCGATGACGCCCATATGGGCATGGGGCACTCTCTTGCTCGCGGGTTTATGCAGTTAACTTGGGGTTGGACCTTTATCGGCCTTGCAGACATGCCTTTCATACAACCTAGTTCGCTACTTTTGCTGATGCAGCGCTGCCAGGGCTCTACGGCGAAGATTTTACGCCCACGCTATATGCCATCCAGTACTCAAGAGAACCCCGCCCAATTGCGCGATGACATGTTAAGCGCACCACACGGGCACCCAATAGCGATCCACCAATCTTTGTATCAAGAAGTACTGCAGCTAAAAGGCGATCAAGGAGCGCGCCCGGTGATTCAGCGACACCAGCAGCACGCGGAGGATGTATGGTTAGATGACCCCGGCGTTATTCAAGACATAGATTATCCGGGCGATTTAACCCACACAGAAACCTAGATATGTTTCTGACCACCCAAGCGGCTGGCCCAATCCAATTTAGACCGACAAGCCTCGTAGAAACTGTGCTCTGACGGATAAAGCA
>MDTB01135329.1_pt1 | contig 14038 bp, 13 predicted proteins | sample 811161 | NCBI WGS metagenome assembly MDTB01 (sample SAMN05326650, study PRJNA326480) | marine metagenome | isolation source: seawater | place: Mediterranean Sea | collected 2009
AGTTCATGAGAAAGGGATTGAGGTGTGCTTGGTAATAGGAGGCGGAAATATTTTTCGTGGACTTCAAGGCAGTGCGCAAGGTATGGAAAGAACAACTGCAGATTACATGGGAATGTTGGCAACCGTAATGAATTCACTAGCTATGCAATCAGAGTTAGAAAAAATTGATGTCCATACAAGGGTAATATCGGCTATACCAATGGATCAAATTTGTGAACCGTATATTCGAAGAAGAGCAGTTAGACATTTAGAAAAAAATAGAGTTTGTATATTTGCTGCCGGAACCGGAAATCCTTACTTCACCACTGATACGGCTGCGACATTGAGAGCAATAGAGATGAAATGCCAGGTTATCTTTAAAGCTACAAAGGTCGACGGCATTTATGATAAAGACCCAGTATTAAACCCAGAAGCAAAATACCTTGAAAAGGTTACCTACGATATGGCATTGCAAGAAAAGTTGAGAGTAATGGATGCAAGTGCAATTGCGTTGGCAAGAGATAATAATATTCCCATTGTTGTTTTTTCTTTGTTTGAAACCGATGACTTTTTGAGTATTGTTGATGGGAAAGGAAAATTCTCATCGGTAAATTAACGCAATGAATGAATTCAGTTTAGATATAAGTGATATTGAAAAACGAATGTTTGGAGCGATAGCATCCTTGAAAAAAGACTTCCTTTCTCTAAGGACAGGAAGAGCATCGACTTCAATGATTGAACCTGTAGTGGTAGAAGTTTATGGATCGAAACTTCCCTTAAATCAATGTGCGACTGTAACAGTTCCTGAGGCTAGGACGTTATCAGTTAACGTTTGGGATGTGAATAATGTAAATCTAGTTGAAAAAGCACTAATTAATTCAGGACTTGGGCTAACGCCTCAAACGGAAGGAAATTTTATCAGACTAATAATTCCGGAATTAAATGAGGAAAGAAGAAAAGAGTTGGCAAAACTTGCTGCAACTTATGCAGAGAACGCAAAAATAGCGGTAAGAAATGTGAGAAAAGATGGAATGGATAGCATTAAAAAATTGCGCGGTGAAGGTATGTCGGAAGACGAATCTCAGATTTGGAGCGATGAAATTCAAGCATTGACGGATAAAATGACGCTTTCCATAGAAAGCTTGCAGAAGGAAAAACAGTCAGAGATTGTCTCGTTTTGACTTCGAGTGTCATAAGCACACCCATTATTTGTGTGCTTTGTGTTTGAGGATTTAAAATTGAGATCTTTATCAGCTTTGATATTGATCTCCCTCCTTTTTTTATTTGCATTAGCAGCGCCTTTTTTACTCGTGCCAGCGATATGTTTGCTAAATATGCTGTTTATAAGAGAGCTGTTTAAACTTTTTGATTTCAAAAAATTTCCTTCTATTTACAATATGACTTTTATACCTGTTTGCATCCTTCCCCTTTACTTCTCACAAACTGATTTGGCACTAACGTTTTTTTTTAATTTTTGTTTGTTTTTCCTGCTTTTGTATCTGTCCCGATCAAAGGGTCTCAGCTTTTCTGTTATTTACGTAAATTTGTCAATATCATGTTTGCTTAGTTTACTTGCCTCTCAAACAGAGATAGGGGGTACAAGCTTTTTTATTGTTTTTGTGCTTGCCGTTGCGTGTGCTGATATGGGGGGTTATTTTGGTGGTCGCGTAATTGGAGGTCCAAAGGTTTTGGAACGAATTAGCCCTGGGAAAACATGGGCTGGAATATTAGCTGGATGGGTTTCAGTCATTATATTTTATCAAATACTCAAATTGTTTGATTTTTACCTATCAGATTTTTTCATTTTTATTTTTTTTGGCATTGCTTTGTCATCACAAGTAGGTGACTTTATAGAAAGCTACATTAAACGAAACTTGGGGGTCAAGGATACTGATAATATTATACCTGGACACGGTGGATTGCTGGACAGATTTGATGGGCTACTATTTGCAAGTTTTTTTGTAAAATTTGTGGATTTTTATTTGGCAGTATAATGAAAAGAAAAATAAATATTTTTGGAACAACTGGATCTATAGGCCAAAGTACACTAGAAGTTTTTCGAGGAAATAGGGATGCCTATGATTTTATTGCCTTCTCAGCTTATGATAATGTTGATCAACTTATAAATGATTGTATAGAATTCAAACCACAATATGCGAATATTGGTAATGAAAAACATTTTGCCAAATTAAAAAATGTTCTTTCTGACACCGGTATTATTTTAAGCTATGGAAGAGATTCACTTGTCGATCTAGCTTGCAAAAAAGTTGATTGGTCTATGTCGGCAATAATTGGTTTTTCTGGGGTTGAAATTTCTCTCCTGTGTGCGGAACATTCAAAAATTTTAGCGCTTGCAAATAAGGAAGCACTTGTTTGCGCTGGTAAATTATTATTATCTATTTGTAAAAAAAATAATACTAAACTTATCCCAGTTGACAGCGAGCATAGTGCTATCTTTCAGTGCCTAGAAGGAGAACGTAGAAAAGATTTAAAGAGTATAACCCTAACTGCAAGTGGTGGACCATTTAGAGATTGGAGTCTGCAAAGAATGCAGTCGGCAACGCTAGAAGAAGCGCTAAAGCACCCAAACTGGAGCATGGGGGCACGAATAACTATTGATAGTGCCTCAATGTTTAATAAATCACTTGAATTAATCGAAGCAATGCATCTGTTTGAATTAGATTTTTCTGATGTGGAAGTAGTAATACATCCTCAGTCAATAATACATTCCATGGTAAATTTTAAGGATGGTAGTACTTTGGCACAATTGTCTCTGCCAGACATGAGAGGTCCAATTGGTTATTCACTTAATTATCCAAAAAGATTAAACATTGATATGGAGAACATTGATATTACAAAAATAGGCTCTCTTGAATTCTATGAACCCGATAAAAAAAAATTTCGTGCCCTAGAAATTGTGGAGAAAGTTGGAAGAAATCTAGATTTAGGAATTATATTTAATGCTGCAAAGGAGATAGCTTTGGATAGATTTATTTCAGGAGAAATCAGTTTTTTAGATATGGTAGACTTAGTTGAGAAAACTCTTGCAGAAAGTTCATTGGTAAATAAAATCAAAGTTGCACCAAGAAACGTGTCCGACATGTTAGAGATAGATGAACTTTCAAGAGTAATAGCAAAAAAAATCAAGTTTTAGGAGCGGATCATTATTTTTTTTCAGTTTATAGCAATTGCGTTAGCATTTGGCGTTGTCATCTTTGTACATGAATTTGGACATTTTTTAGTAGCACGCCTCAATAAGATAGATGTATCAGTTTTTAGCATTGGCTTTGGTCCGAGGTTAATCTCATTCAAAGATAAAAACGGCACAGAATGGCAGTTTTCAATTATTCCTCTCGGAGGTTTTGTAAAATTTTCGGGAGATAATAATATTGCATCTATAGGTACAGAAGCTAACAATCCTCTGTGTGTCTCTGACAAAGCTAAATTTGATACGGCTCCGCTATTTAGTAGATTTTTAACAGTTGTAGCTGGGCCATTAGCAAATTTTGTATTTTCTGTGTTCATTTTTTCTTTGATATTTCTTATCCAAGGAATTTCTGTAGAAGAACCGGTAGTCGGAAAAATTAATGGTTTTTACGAGACAAAGTATGACCTTAAAATTGATGATAAAATTCTTAAAGTTGAGGACAAAGAAGTTACTTTCTTTTCAGATATTTTCTCTTATGCAAATAAACTAAATTCAGAAACGACCAATTTCACGATAAAAAGAGGTTTCTTAGAAAAAGAGATTGAGCTTCCCTATCTTTTTCAGCCTATAGTGGAGGCCATAGAACCTCTTTCTGCTGCATCGCTTGCTGGACTGGAAATCGGTGACGTGTTTTTAACTGTGGGAGGTGAAAAGCTTCTTAACTTTAATGATTTAAGAAAAAAAATCATGAACTCTGAGGGAAAAGTTATGAAAGTAACTATTTTTCGTGATGGCCAAACCCTTCAAAAATCAATTCAACCTGTTTTAAGTCCTATTGAGGATCGAAATGGAAATTTTAATACCATTTACCGGATTGGTGTGGCTGGCGGTCCAATATTTTATCCCCACACTAAGACACCAAGCGTTTGGCAGGCAGTTATGTTAGGCTTAGAAGCAACAAAAGGAGTGATTGAGGCTTCTTTTAAAGGTATTAAAGGTATAATTAGTGGCCAAGTTGATCCAAAACACCTTTCTGGCCCAATCGGAATAGCACACGCTGTTTCAGACTCCATCAAGTCAGGGCTTGTGGCATTCCTATCTTTGGTGGCTATTATTTCAACTGGGATAGGATTTGTAAATTTGCTGCCAATTCCTATTTTAGATGGGGGTCACTTAATTTTGTTGATATACGAATATTTTTCTCGTGAAAAACCAACTGAGGCAGTAATAAGATTTTCTATGATATTTGGTCTAGTTTTGCTAGTATCTTTACTCATGTTTACCACCTTTAATGATATTTCAAGATTAGTTTTATTTTTGAACTTTTAGGGAGACGCACTTGAGACAAGTTAGACTTCAGTTTATTATTTTTTTCTTGTGTTTTGTAGTTTGCTTTTCAAAACCGTTGCATTCACAGTTTAAATTTTCTCAGATTGTTGTTAAAGGCAACACTACTACAGATGTTGAAACTATCAAATCTATATCGGGCTTGAAGCAAAATATTTCTCTTTCGGCTGTGGACCTAAATTTAGCACTAAAAAATTTATATAAAAGTAATCTTTTTGAGAATGTTGAGGTTACTCCTAAAGGAAAGACGGTTTTTATTAAAGTAAAAGAAAACAAAAGGATACGTCGCTTGGTTTTTGAGGGAAACAAAAAAATCGAGGACAAAGAGTTGCTTCCCCTAATAAAATCTAAGGAAAGACAAGCTTTTAATAGATCACAGGTTGTAAAAGACAGCAGAATTATCTCAGATTTTTATCGGTTTAAGTCTCGTTACTCTGCGAGGGTAGAGCCAAAAATTATTGATAGAGAGAAAGGATATGTAGATTTAATATTTGAGATCAATGAAGGTGATATTCTGCAGATTACGCAAATAGATTTTGTTGGAAATAAGAACTTTTCTGATCGGCAGCTCAGAGACGTTATTAGATCCAGAAAAGCGGGCATTTTTTCTTCATTTTTTACTAGTGACAACTACTCTGAAGACAGTCAAGAAGCAGATAAGTTTCTCTTGGAAAAATTCTATAAAGATCATGGGTTTCCAGACGCTAAGGTTATTGCATCACTTGGCGGGCTTAAAGACGGTGGGGGGTCAGCTTTCCTGACCTATTCAATTTATGAAGGACCTCTTTTCAAATTCGGTAGGGTTTCAATTGAGTCGCTGGTCAATGGTGTTTCATCATCAATTTATAAAAATTCTGTGGTTGTTTCTGAAGGGACCAATTTTAATTTTTCTAAAATACAGGAAACCTTAGATAATATAAAGAGAGTGTCTGTCAATAATGGATACCCCTTCCTGATTGGAAATGTAGATAAAGTTAGAAGGTTTAGAGATAGAGAAATAGATTTTCTTTTTAAGGTTCAAGAAGGCCCAAGGCTTTTTGTTGAGCAGATAGAGATCAGTGGTAACACACACACTCGTGACAATGTAATAAGGCGCGAATTCCAAGTCGAAGAGGGAGATGCTTTTGACCCATCCATGCTCAAAAGATCAGAAGAGAAGCTGAAGTCTCTAGGTTATTTTGAAAGTGTAAAGGTCAATGTTCGACAAGGTTCAAATTCTCAGAATGCAATTGTCGATATAGATGTAAAGGAAGCACCTACAGGGGCACTTTCATTAGGTTTGGGATACTCTACAGATACAGATGTTTCAGCTCAGTTTTCATTCAGTGAATCAAATTTTAGAGGCGCTGGGCAAGGTATCAGGTTAAGTGTTTCTGCATCAAAAGATAGATCCTCTGTTGGGTTAGGGTACAAGGAGCGAGGTTTCCTTGGAAGAGACGTATTGGTGTCAATGGATATTGATTATACTGACTCTAAGCCTCGTTCTACAGGGTACACAGCTAATCTTTTAGCTATAAAGCCAGCGATTGGATTTAATCTTTCATCAGATACCAGAGTTAATATTGTTTATAAGATCGAGAATTTAGATGTTACCGCCGTTGGTACATCTGAAGTGTTGAAACAGGACCTTGGGAAATCTACTAGGTCAGCGATAGATTTGGCATTTAGACTTGATAAACGAAACTCCATTATTAAGCCAACTAAAGGTTACATGATTAAATTTGGTTCTGAAATTGCAGGTCTCGGGGGCGATGAGCAATTCGTCAAGTCCAATGCAAGTGGAAAAATATACCAAGGACTATATGGAAATAATATTATCTTGTCCACCGAACTGGAAGGTGGAGTTTTAACAATGGGCAAAGGCTATTCAAAGATCGTCGATAGATTTCAACTAGGCGGTCGTTCTTTTCGTGGGTTCAAATATAGTGGGATAGGACCTAGAGAGCTTTCAGGAGGATCATACACCATTCCTCTAGGAGGTGAAAAATATGCTATTGCAAGATTTGCTGCTTCTTTTCCGTTGGGGTTACCCAGAGAGCTTGGGTTATTTGGTAGCATATTTGCTGAGACTGGCGCTTTGTGGGATTTAAAAACTGACCCAAGTGTATCTGGACTTTCAAATAAGATTGCTTTAACCAATAGAAGCTTAAGAACTTCTATCGGATTTGCAATGAATTGGGAAACTCCAATTGGACCACTTCAGTTCAATTGGTCAAGGCCACAAAAATATTTAGATGCAGACAACCTTGAATATTTTAGCCTGAATTTAGCCACAAGATTTTGACTATTTTTTATAAGAATATATTGAGGCTATCAGTTTACCTTTTTTTCCTTTTCATTGTATTTTGTAGTGCTCTTTTTCCTCAACAAAAAAATATCACATCATCTGTTCTTGTAATTAATAGTATGATGGTTTTTGAGAAATCAAAGTTAGGTAATGATATTTTAATCTCCTTCCAAGAAGCAGCAATAGCCTTGAAAAAGGAGGCTGATCTTAATGTAAAAAAATTTGAGGATGAAGAATTAGAGCTTACTCAAAAAAGAGAAGTTCTTACAAAAAAGGAATTCAATCAGTTAGCAGACGACTTCGATAAAAAAACCCAAAAGACCAGAAATCTCTATGATTTAAAGGACAGCCAATTAAGAGATAATTTAGAGTCTTGGAAAAAAAAATTTATTGAGTTATCTGGAAGAGTTATTCAGCCTATTATGGCAAACTTCAATGCATTCATTGTATTAGATTCATCACAAATTGACCTATTCTTTGATAATAGAATAGATATAACTGAACTGGTTATACTTGAATTAGATAATCTTTATAAGAGTGACCCAAAATATTTAGAAACTATCGTTGGCAAATGACTAGGAGAAATTTATGAATACAGAATCCTGTAATATTGATGAGATTAAAAGATTGATCCCTCATAGGTACCCATTTTTACTCATAGACAAGGTAGTAGATATCGTAATAAACCAGTCTGCTACTGGAGTAAAGAATGTCACTATAAATGAGCCATACTTTCCTGGCCACTTCCCTTCCTCATCAGTAGTTCCCGGCGTTTTGCAAATTGAATCAATGGCTCAAACAGCAGCAGTATTGGTAGCCAAAAGTTTAAATATTTCCGACTCTCATGCCCTGGTTTTGCTAACTACAATAGATAATGCAAAATTTAGAAAACCAGTCGTTCCTGGTGATGTTATGAATCTTGTTATATCTGTTAAGAGGATAAGGAATAAATTATGGAAATTTGGTGGTCAGGTCATCGTAGACTCCCAGAGAATGTCTGAGTGTGAATTTTCTGCGATGATGAGAATCTGACCCTGATGTTCGTAAAGAGATTATCTTTATCATTGAATGCATCTAATTTTTTTTAAGTTTTTGGTAAAATAAAAAAGGTAGGGACTTGTGACTAAAATTCCATTAAATATCCATCCGACAGCAATTGTTGAAGATGGGGCAAAAGTAAGTAATTCCTGTAAAATAGGACCTTATTGCTGTATTGGTTCTGAAGTTACTTTAGACGACGATGTATCTTTAGAAAGTCATGTCGTCATTTCAGGGAAAACATCTATTGGGAGGGGAACAAGAATTTGGCCTTTTTCTTCAGTAGGCAGCAATCCACAAGATCTAAAATATTCAGGAGAAAAAACGACACTTATAATTGGTCAGAATAATTTGATAAGAGAATGTGTAAGTATTAGTACGGGTACCGATGGAGGGGGAGGTGTCACTAGTATTGGGAATAACTGTCTTTTTATGCTGGGTAGTCACGTAGGCCATGACTGTAAGTTAGGTGATAATGTTGTGGTTGCTAATAATTCTGCTATAGCCGGCCATGTCATTATCGAAGATAATGTAAATATTGGTGGGTTAGTTGGAGTTCATCAGTTTTGTAGGATAGGGGAGGGGTCAATGATAGGAGCTCATGCTATGGTGTCCAAAGATGTTATTCCATTCTCTATGATTGTTGGTCTGCGGCCTGTACTATCGGGTGTTAACTTAGTTGGCTTAAAAAGAAGAGGTAGTAAGAAGGAAGATATAAAAACGCTTGTCAAAGTCTTTTCAAGAATTTTTGAAAGGAGAGGAAACCAGAATTTTCAAGAACGATTAGATGCAATGAATAAAGATGACTTGCGTAAAGTTACGGAGGTTCAAAAGGTTCTAGAGTTTATGAAGCAAGAAAGCACCAGATCATTTGTTGCCCCAAAAGGTTGACAAATTAATGGTATCTAAAAGAAAGAAAATTGGCCTTATAATTGGAAGTGGTGATTTAGCCGTTTATTGTATGGAGCAACTGGTTCTCTTAGGTTATGAGATAACCATACTACGTTTGCCCTGTAGCAAAATAAAAATAAAAAAAAATATTGACTACATCGATATACATTATGAACAAATCAGTGATGCACTGTCGTTTTTAAAACAAAACAGCATATGCGACATTGGGTTGATTGGGTATGCAGAAAGACCTGTAATAGATGTTTTTAAGGCATCACTTGATTCTCAAAAGATTTTAATGAAGGTAATTTCGTCGCTTAATAAAGGGGATGGAGTAATATTTACTGCAATAAAAAAGATGCTTATTGAAGAAAATTTCAATCTATTAAAAGTCCAAGACCTTTTGCCTGAATTGACATTGCCTTCTGGAAGCTATGGATCATTTTTCTCAGAAAAAGATACACTTCGTGAAGTAGAAAGTGGAATATCTATTTTTCTTAACTATGCAAAACTTGATGTTGGTCAATCTATTATCATTAAAGGTGGACATTGCCTGGGAATGGAAACAATCTCTGGCACTGATCAAATGATAAAAGCGGTTATTAGTTACAGAAAAAGTAAGTCACCAAAATTATGCCCTGGAGGGATGTTGATTAAAGGATCAAAGCCGAAGCAAGTCCTAGATATTGACACTCCAGTTATAGGACCTAACACTATTAAGTTAGCAAACAAAGCAGGCTTGAAAGGATTGGTGGTTGAAAGTGACAAAGTTATTCTTGTAAAAAAGGATTTAATCTTTGATCTACTTAAGAGTTATAATATGTTTCTTATCTCAATTAACTTTTTTAATAAAGACCTCCAATGTTAAAAATATTTATAAGCGCAGGAGAACATTCTGGCGATTTCCTGGGAGCACAATTAATCAGAGCTTTGAGATATGAATTAGACACTCAAAACCATATTGATTTTCAAGGGGTAGGAGGTCCGTTAATGGAACGTGAAGGTTTTAAAAGTATATTCAATTTCAACCTCCTCTCAGTAATGGGTATAAAAGATATTATAATTAATTTTGTTCCTATCTTAAAAATATTGAGGCAAGCTTGCAATTATAACCTTGCATGGAAACCTGATCTTATAGTCACTATAGACGCCCCAGAATTTAATTTACGACTAGCGTCGAGGATAAAAAAACAATGGAAAGATGTGAAAATTGTTCATTACGTCTTGCCATCTGTTTGGGCATGGCGTCAAGGAAGAGTACAGGTTTTAAAAAAGAACGTTGACCATATTTTATCTATCTTACCCTTTGAAAAAGAGTTCCTTAAAAATTTTAATATAAAATGTGATTTTGTTGGACATCCCATATCTTCAAACACACAGCCAAAAACAAGAGATGTTATTTCTTTTAAAAGAAATTTAAATATTAAAGATTCAACAAAGATTGTAACTCTACTGCCAGGATCTAGGATTGGTGAGTTACATCGAATGCTTCCAATTTTCCTCAAAACAGCTCGTTTATTAGCTAATAGATTTCCTGATATTGTATTTATATGCCCAACTCCAAAGTTAGTCGCAAAGTCGTTTAGGGAAATAGTTTTAAAAAGCAATATTAAAATTGAACATATTAGTGCAGATTCCATCACTAGTGATGAATTTGAAAAGCTCAAAAAATCTCTTTACGCCTGTTCGGATTTAGCACTTGTGACGTCGGGGACGGTAGTTTTAGAGCTAGCAAAAGCTAGTGTGCCAATGATTGTTGGCTATCGTACAGGCTTTTTTACTGAGAATATATATAGACTTTTTGTAAAAGTTTCTTCTGCGAATTTGGTAAACCTAATTACCAAAAGAAATGATATTCCTGAGTTTCTTTTCAATAGATGCAATCATAAAAATCTTTATAATGAAGCGAAAGTCCTTCTTGATAAAAAGAAGTACGCAGAAGCCCAACTTATTTCTTCAAAACAGGCCATAAGAGAGCTTGGATACGGTTCAATAGACCCTTCAGTACGAGCCGCAAAATCGATAAAAAATTTCTTAAAAGTATATTAAAAAAAATCTATCTTTTATCCAAAGACACGTAGTTTCGGTGAGTTGCGCCAGTAAAAAGTTGCCTTGGACGACCAATCTTAATATTAGGATCGGAGATCATCTCTTGCCATTGAGAAAGCCAGCCTACAGTTCTTGCTAAAGCAAAAATTGGGGTAAACATTGATGTTGGAAACTCCATAGCCTCTAGTATTATACCTGAGTAAAAATCAACATTCGGGTAGAGCTTTTTCTGGATGAAATAGGTATCATCCAATGCAATCTTTTCAAGCTCTTTTGCTACCTGAAGCGTGGGGTTATCTTTAACTCCCAACAAATCGAGTACCTCGTCAGCACTTTGCTTCATTACCCTTGATCTTGGATCAAAGTTTTTATAAACACGATGCCCAAATCCCATAAGACGAAATGGATCGTTTTTATCTTTAGCCTTTGAAATATATTCTGGTATTCGATCTGGAGTTCCTATTTCCTTAAGCATATTGAGTGCCGCTTCATTTGCTCCGCCATGAGCTGGTCCCCAAAGGCACGCTATTCCTGCAGCGATGCAAGCAAACGGGTTTGCCCCAGAAGAAGCGGCAAGTCTTACAGTAGAAGTCGAAGCATTTTGTTCATGATCAGCATGAAGAATAAATATTCTGTCCATAGCTTTGCTTAAAATTGGGTCACAAACATAGTCCTCGGCAGGCACAGAAAAACACATTTGCAAAAAATTAGGAGCATAGTGAAGATCGTTTTTTGGATAAGCGAAGGGCTGTCCTATAGAATATTTATACGCCCACGCAACTATAGTTGGAAGTTTCGCTATCATTCTAATTGTTGCTACTTCTCGTTGCCAAGGGTCATTAATATCGGTACTATCGTGATAAAATGCAGACATAGCAGCTTGCACCCCACAAACGATTGCCATCGGATGGGCATCTCTTCTGAATCCTCTAAAAAAGTTTAACATTTGTTCATGTAACATTGTATGTCTATTTATTCTGCTGCAAAAGTCGTTGTACTCGGACTTTTTTGGCAGTTCGCCACGCAGCAAAAGGTAAGCAACTTCTAAAAAAGTAGATTTTTCAGCTAGTTCCTCTATTGGGTATCCTCTATAAAGTAATTCTCCCTTGTCTCCGTCTATAAAAGTTATGTTGCTGTCACATGAGGCTGTTGAAGTAAAGCCAGGATCGTATGTAAATAAACCTGTTTCTTTGTATAAACTTCTTATATCTAAAACGTCTGGTCCCAATGTACCTTTACTGACTGGTACCTTAATACTCTTTTCATCTATTTTAAGCTCAGCGTACTTCTGTGATTTATCTAGCAAATTTTTGACCCCCTAATGATGTCGTTATTATACTTTATTATTATCAATAATCAATTTTTTGATTCATCTGCTATCAATATTTAATCTATCAAGTATTTCGTTCGCTCCCAATATTTCCATAATATGCACTATGCTGGGAGACGATGTTGATCCAGTTATTACTATTCGAAGAGGCACACCAATGTCACGAAATTTTAGGTTATTTTCATGACAAAAACTATTGATGAATTTCTCTAACTGTTTAGCCTCCCAAGTTAAGTTTGTTAACTTAATTGAAATTACAAACTTTTTAATAATCTTTTTAGATCTATCATCTAATAAAGCTAGAGCTTGTTCGAATCCAACTGTAACATTTTCAAATAGAAATGATGCAGCCTCGAAAATTTCACTAAGCGAACTGCATCTCTCAGAAACTAGGGGTAAAAACTGCCTTAATCTATTTATACAAGTTACTGTTAAGTCTACATTTTTATAAATTCTTATATATTCTAAAAGAGATTTTTGAAGCTCGCTCTCTGACTTCAATATCAAATATTTTTTAGAAATGAATGATAGTTTCTTTATATCAAATCTAGATGGGCTTTTGCCAATCGCCTCTAGAGAAAACCAAGAAATTGCTTGCTTCAAGTTGAAAAACTCTTCGTTTTTATAGCTCCAGCCAAGTCTTGCGATATAATTTAACATTGCATCTGGAAGAAAGCCCTCTTGTTTAAAGTCCAGCAAGTTACTCTTTCCGTCTCTCTTAGAAAGTTTTTCCCCATCACTATTGTGAATAAGTGGAATATGAGCGAATTCTGGAGGATCCCATTTCAAGGCTTGATATATAAGAAGCTGTTTTACTGTGTTAGTGAGATGATCTTCACCTCTAATGACATGACTAATATTCATGTCATGGTCATCCACAACAACTGCTATATTATAAGTGGCGGAATTATCACTTCTTGCTATTACAAAATCTTCTATTGAATTCAAATCCCACGATAGTTCTCCTCTAATTTTATCAGTGAAATAAATTCTGGAAGCTTCAATTGGAATTTTAAATCGTATAACGTATTCTTCAGAGGGGAGTTCATTGGAGCTGCGATCTCTCCAAGTTGACCTAAAGACAGACCCTCCTCTTTCAGTATTATCCCTGGTACGTTTTGTTAAATCGTCTTTTTTAGTAAAGCATCGAAAGGCTAACCCTTTATCTAATAATTGATCGATTATCTGTCGATGCCGATTAACGTTGTTTCGCTGAAAAACTACTGTTTCGTCCGAACGGATATTTAACCATTCAAGGTCATCTATTATTCTTTTTGATAAGGAGTTATCTGATCTTTTTAAATCAGTATCTTCTATACGAACAAGGAACTTCCCACTCATGCTTTTTGCAAAAAGATAGTTAAAAAGAGCTGTTCTAGCACCACCAACATGCAATTCACCTGTAGGGGAGGGCGCAAATCTTGTTCTTATTTCCATAACTCAAATTTATAGGCTATTAATATTGCCTTATCAAGCCAATCAAAATCCCTTGAATGCTAATTTGACCCGCTGAATATATTCTAGTTTCAAAATCTTCATTTGCAGGTTCCAAGGCTATTGTATCTCCACGCTTTCTAAATCTTTTAAGCGTGGCTTCATTTTCATCAGTCAATGCTACCGCGATGTCTCCATTATTTGCTGTACTTTGTTTCTTGATGATTGCATAGTCTCCATCATTTATACCAGCGCCAATCATTGAGTTGCCTTTTATTTCGAGAACAAAGCTTTCCGCTCCTCTTGTTAACAATTTTGGTACGTATAAACAATTCTCCCCAGACTCAATAGCTTCTATTGGTAACCCGGCAGCAATTCTTCCGACTATAGGTAACTCAACTATCTGGTTACTATTTGTAGTGTTCTTATCATCTGAAGATTTTTGTCCTGTGTGAGGTGATTTTAATATCTCTATAGCCCTAGCTTTAAAGGGCAGCTTTTTTATAAAACCTCTTTCCTGAAGACCAGAAATAAG
>MDTB01200548.1_pt1 | contig 14038 bp, 13 predicted proteins | sample 811161 | NCBI WGS metagenome assembly MDTB01 (sample SAMN05326650, study PRJNA326480) | marine metagenome | isolation source: seawater | place: Mediterranean Sea | collected 2009
AGAAAATTTACTTTAGGATAAAACTTAAAAATTATTAAAATATTATTGATTGGCGAAAAAGCCTTCCAAATCTTTGAAAGTTTTTTTTGATGTTTTCACATCTTTAACTACATGGCCTTTGTCCAATACAACAATTCTTTCACAAACTTCAGTCACATGTTGAAGATCATGACTGGAAATAATGAATGTCTTATCAGAATTTTTGGATTTATCTTTTAGAAGAACTTTTAGTCTGATTTGAGTTGTTGGGTCAAGATTAGCGAATGGTTCGTCAAGCACAACAAGTGGAGTATCACAAATCAGTGCACCTACAACCCCAACTTTTTTTTGATTTCCTTTTGAAAGATCTCTTATATACTTTTTTTTACCCATGATTTCACCATGAAAAAAGTCCTCATATGGTTCCAAAGATTTTAAGATTTCATCTTTTTTTATGTTTCTAAGCTCTCCAATGAATGTAAAATATTCTTCAGGTGTTAAGTAACCAATTAAAAATTGATCATCAATAAAAGCAGATGTAATTGATTTCCAACTTTCATTTTTCGAAACATCATTATTTGATATTGTTACTTTACCTGTGGAAGCTTTTATTAAATCTAAAATTAGGCTAAAAAGTGTTGTTTTTCCAGCTCCATTGTTGCCTACCAATCCAAATATCTCAGATTTAGGAATGCTCATTTTTGGGATGTTTAAAACAACATCGTTGTCATAACTTTTTGAAAGGTTGTCAATTTCAATCATTTATCAATTATTTTATAAGCTTTTACAGTTTCGTATTTTTCACTCTTGTAAATTTTTTCTACAATTTTAAACGCAATATTTCTAAAAAAGAAGCCAATTACCCCAAAAGAAGCAATTAATAGAAAACCTAGGTTGGAATCTTTAATTAAAATCCCAACATAGAATAAAAAGAGCGGGATTAACATCGGGAGTGTTCCTGTGATGAACATTCTAAAATTAAACGCCTTAAAATTACCAAAAGATTTGGGGTTTTCTAAATCCATAGGAATCCTTGTGTAAGCACCACTAATTAATATTATTATTGAGTTTACTCCCATATTAAAAATTCCACCAGCAATAACAGCATAAAAAATCTTCCAACTAAAAAATAAATAAAATGAGGATAAGATGGTTGTTCCAAAAGTAAAAATTACCATCATCCACCATTTTGAAATTAAATATTCTTTGTATGAAATATTTTGAGTCATGATTAAAGGATAAAAACTACTGTCCCAACTTGGTATGTATTGCCCAAAAGTTAAAAGAAATCCACCTGTTACAAAAATTCCAGATAAAACTTGCCAAAATCCATCATTACGATATATCTCAAATTGAAAAAGTAGACCGTAAAACATAAACAAAAATCCCATCACCGCTACTCCCCGAGCAGCTTTGCTTCTAATTATTAAACGAATATCATTTTTAATAAATGTTGAAGCTTTTCCGAATCTATCAAAAAGCGACAACCATTCCAGTTTTTTAATTTCTACTTTCTTTTTTGAATCAGAGTCTAAATAAAATTTTTGTTTAAAAAAATTAAAACTAAAATAGTAACTCAAAATTATTAATGGAATAAAAATTAAACTTGAAATGGGGCTTATTAATGAAAGATTAAATATTGGGGCAAAGAACTCTCCGACTTCAATTATTTCGTATCTCTGAAGTAAAAAAAAGGAAATCAATACCGCAGCTACTAAGTAGAGAACTCGGTCAACCCCGTTTATAATTATGTTAATATAATTTGTAATAAGTATTAAAGAAAAAACCACTAACCACCACGACAAAACAATCCATAAATTATAATCATACCGATAAACTAAAAAAAGGCCAAATGGAATAAAAAAATAAAAATTCATTGTGTTCCAAAAACTGAATGTTGATTTAAAAAGAGCATAATGGACAACATTTTTTTTGGATAAGGGTTGTAATAGCAATGGATTAATTACAAGCGTTGGAATTTTTTGAAAAAAATACCTTATTACAACCCAAAGAATTGAAAAATAAACAAGATAATTGTTAATTTCTTTTAATGGATCTTTTCCTAAAGTATCATCAAAAAAATCGTAACTTAAATAAGCAAGTCCACATGTTATCAATACAAAACAAACAAAGAAATAGCCTAATAATATTTTTTTGCCAATGTTTGAAGCCACATTTGAGCCTCTAAAAAATGATTTTTTTGATAAGTAAAAAAAGGTCGCTACAACTGATTTAGACATACAACAAAGATAACAGAAATGAGATTTTAGTTATTTAAAATTTTATAAGCCAAGTCAATTACCAATTTAGGGTCTATGGTTCTCATAACATCTTCATAGCCTTTAACCTTTTTATTGCCATAAACTGATGTTGGTATGAAAGGGAACCTACTTCTGTTGGAGACTATACTATTTTCCTTTGGTTGTCCAAAAGGGGTAAATCCCAAACATGGATGGGTACTACCCCAAAGTGTTATTACGGGAACATTATAATTTGATGCCAGATGACCATTTGCTGAATCCATAGAAATCATAAGATTTAGTAGTGCAATCAATTGAATTTCTTCACCAAGCTCAAACATTCCTACGGAATTTATAACGTTTTTGGAAGCATCTGCCCAAACATCAAGTTTGTTTTTTTCATAATCTCCAAATCCAAAAAGTACAACATTATAATCTCTTTGTAAGTTAGCTACAATTTTTTGCATTAGGTCCAATGGATATTGTTTTGATTCGTGAGCTGCAAATGGGGCAATACCAATAATTTTTCTATGATTTTCAAAATTCAGTTCTTTGAACTTTGAAAACTTTGGCATAACTGGAATTTCATCATTTGACAATGAAATTGGAAAACCAAGTTTTTCAAAAACTTGCGCATAGCGAAAAATTTGAGGGGTAAGAGGAATCAATGTCTTTAATTTTTTTTTAGTTAGTCTTTTTTTGGAAGCTCTCCCCTTATCAATTTTTGCTTGTTTAATCCAAAAATATCTTTTAAAGTAAGCCATCAATAGCTTTGTTCTAATTACCTGATGCAAGTCAGCTATATGTGTAGGACGTAATCTTAATATTTGACTAAACAAGTTATAAAGACCAATAGGTGTTTTATGTTTATTTTTTAAATCAGGAGTTATGAAATCAACATTTTTTAATCCATCAAAGATTGGCACAAACCTTCTTTGTGTAACCATCGTGATTTTTGTATTAGGATAAGTTTTTAAAATTGCCCTAATCACAGGAACACACATTGCTACATCACCCATTGCTGAAAGGCGAAAAACAATAATATGAGAGTTTAACATTAGGTCTTGTTTTGGTATAGAACAGGATTTAATGATTCGTCGTTGTACATTTTCATCTGCTTATATACCTTCATGTATTTTAGTCCATTTTTCATGTCCTGTAATAATTGGTCAATAGCTTCTGATAAGTCATTTTTTTGTTCCATAAGTACTAACAATTTTTTTTTGCATAAACCCCTGTGTTCTTTAGACCCGGAACTTCTTTCTGATTCCTCTTTCATGTGAAAAATTTTCAAGGCTAAGATTGATAATCTATCTATTGCCCATGCCGGACTTTCAGTATTAATTGAAGCGTTTTCATTTACTTCTACATTTTTAAATTTTGAGTAGTAAAAACTATCAATATATTCGACAGTATCTGTTCTGTCTTGGTTTGATGAATCAATTTTTCTTTTTAGAGATAGCGCATTATTTGGTGATATTTTTGGATCTCTTATTAGGTCTTCATAGTGCCATTGAACTGTATCAATCCAATTCTTTTTATAAAGTAAATGTTCTAATGATTTTTTATCAAAAGGGTTCTTCATTGGCTGGTTTACGTCATCTTTAATGTGATAATCATTAATAGCCATTTCAAAAATTTTGAAAGCTTTATTACTAATCATGAATTAGTTTTTATCAAATATATTAAATGTAAAAGTTGTGATGCATTGCACCACTTGCAGAAAGCCAATTAATAACATAAATTTGAACAAATACTTATGAAAAATTTCTTTGAGCTTATACAATTCATTTTTGAGGAAATCCTTTTTTATCCTCTCAACTTTCTAAGAGAAGTTGAGCCATTTAGTTGGTTATTAGCAAATGGCATAAATTTTCTTTTTTTAGGTATTGGTATTTTAGGTATGATGTATTGGTTAAAACAATTAAAAAAATTTAATGATAGCGGTGAAGAAGACACTGATTCAACTTCACACTCTTTTTTATAAGTCAAAACCAATATCTTTTCTAAAATACATTCCTTTGAACTTAATTTTCTTCAAATTTTTGTAGGCTTTTGATAATGCAATTTTGATACTTGAGCCAACTGCAGTTGAGGAAAAAACCCTTCCACCATTGGTTACAATTTTATTATTATTTTTCAAAGTACCAGCTTGGAAAACAAGTTCTTGGTTAATGTCACCCAAAATATCTAACCCTTTTTCATATGACTCTGGATAGCCCCCTGAAACACTTACTATTGTTACTGCGGAATTTGGGCTAACATCAAGCTTAATTTCTGATAACTTATTATTTGCAGTGGCTAACAAAATTTCAAGAAAATCGTTCTTTATTCTAGGCAAAACTACTTGAGTTTCAGGATCTCCCATCCTTACATTGTATTCAATAACAAAGGGCTCTCCCTTTACATTTATAAGTCCAATAAAAATAAATCCTACATAATCAATATCATCTTTCTTAAGTCCTTTAATGGTGGGTTTAATAATTTTATTCTCAATTTTATTTTTAAAATCCTCATCATTAAAAGGTACTGGTGAAATGGCGCCCATACCACCAGTATTTAATCCAGAGTCACCCTCACCAATTCTTTTATAATCCTTTGCATATGGAAGCGTTATGAAAGAATTTCCATCAGTCAAAACAAAACAGGACAACTCAATTCCGTCAAGAAAACCTTCAATGACAACTTCTTTACTAGCTGATCCAAATTTTTTATTTTTTAACATTTCTACAAGACTATTTTTTGCTTTTTCTAGCTCATTAATTATCAAAACTCCTTTACCTGCAGCAAGTCCATTTGCTTTTAAGACATACGGTGGACTGATGGACTCCAAATAATCTAAACCATCGTTCAAGTTTTTCAAACTAAATTTTTTATAAGGTGCTGTTGGAATATTGTGTCTTTCCATGAATTCCTTTGCAAATGATTTACTCCCTTCAAGCATGGCTCCAAACTTCTCTGGACCGATGACTTTAATTTTTTCAAGTTTTTGGTTAGAATTAATAAAGTCTGAAATTCCAGAGACTAGTGGCACTTCGGGTCCAACCAAAACTAAATTAATATTGTTCCCAACAATTGAGTTTTCAAGTTGATTAAAATTTGAAATGTCGATATCAAGATTAATTCCTATGTTTTCAGTCCCAGCATTACCGGGAGCAAAAAATAATTTATTTGGAATTTTACTTTTAGAAATTTTCCAACCAAAGGCATGCTCTCTTCCTCCACTTCCAATAACTAAAACATTCATTGATTAATGATTTTAATGACTAGATTGTATAAATAATCAGTTATTATAATTGATTTCAATCATAACCTCGTTTCTTCTGTTGTAAAATTTATATGGAGCATCATATCCAAGAATTTTTAATTCCCCAATTGTTGCAATTCCACTTTTTTTAAGAGAATTAATTAAAGTATTCTTATGCTTTTTTACTTTTTCTGAGTTAGAGTATCCCCCATAAGTTAATGAAGCAACATACATCGGTTTGGTGGTATGAGTTGTAACATCATCTCTCGTGGATTCAGGAACTTCAATATCATTATATGAACTTGGAAGCACAAACGCCATTTCCTTTCCTTTTTCATCCATGTAAACTGGAGCTGTCATAGCAATTTTTTTGTTTTTATCATTTTTTCCAGAAATGTATTGAAATAATTTACCAAAATTATTATCACCATTCTCTGATGATGCTTTTACGATTTTAGCGCTCGGATAAAAACGAATCTCGATAGAGTCAATTTTTTTTATTAATGTGTAAGGCTGAATTTCTGTGTTTTGTCCAAACAAGCTTAAATTAAAAATTAATAAGATGATGATTGTTTTAATTGTAAAATTCATTTTATTTTTTTCGTGTCTCTTTTTATGTCTTTTTCGACAACTTTTAAATACTTTTTTCTTTTCTTCTCAGAAACAAATGGGACCGACCAAAATTGTTTAGTTTTTGTAAACAGTGACAATCTCCACCCAAAAACAAATGTATATACACCCATGACTAGACGAAGCTTTACTGAATTTACGTAGAGAGTTTTGACAGGAATTGCAGGAGCCCCATGAGTTATGTATGTTCTAATTTTTTTATTATTAAAATAAGATTTCGGGTAAGCATAAACACCTATTATTTCTGCCAGCCATTTCCACTTAGGAGTACCAATTACATTCGTTACATTAATAAATTCATATGCAAAACCAGGTGTAAAAACTTCATCGAAAAATATTTCAGTTCTGGGAGTTAATCTAAACCACCAAACAGGAGAAATTATATAGATTCGTTCAGACCATGTTACCAATTCTTTATATTTATTAATTACTTTGTCTCTAGGCCTAGTAAAACTATCTCTATATAAATCGATTATTTCTAAATCCTGACCAGACTCTTTAATTCCATCTTTAACGGTTTTAAAAATACCATTGTAACAAAATGATTTGGTATCTGGGTGTCCAACAATAATAAGATTCCTCATAGATATTTCTTACAAATTTAAATGATTGTTTTAAAGTATGACTAACAATATTTAATTATAAGAGTCTATTTAATTAAATTAAGATAAAATGAAATTGAAAAGCTAGGATTTTAAATCTAGTTTTCTATTAAGTATAATAATTCCAATGCAAGAGATTAACATTAAAGTCGATGGAACAGTAGGAATAACCGGGTCATTAATACTAATATGAAAATATATGGCAGCTAACATAAAAAACCCCATAACAGTAGCAGCAGGAACAACTAATTTTTCTTTAAAGTATAGCCCAACAAGTAATAAAACAGCAGTTGTCACCTTACTAATTCCAACCATTACCATTATATTAAAATTGAGTCCATAAGCCTCAAATTCTTCAAGCATAGTAGCAGCACCGCCACCTCTAAAAGGAGATTCTAAATTAATTTTAAACCAAGCACATATTACAGAGAATGAAACCAATAGTATCAAACATTTATATAAAACTTTCATAGTTTAAATTTAATAAATCTAAAATTTTCTCAAAAAACAGAAGTTTAACTATTTAGCTTTTTAATTAGATTGAGCGCTGAACCTGCTTTAAACCATTCGATTTGAGTTTGATTGTATGAGTGGTTTAAAGTTATAAGATTTTTTGTTTTGTCAGAGTGAATTATTTCAATTTTAATTGGTTTTTCATTTGCAAAATCCTCTAAATTGATGAAATTGAATGTGTCATCTTCTTTAATTAAATCATAGTCGTTTTCATTGGAAAATGTCAATGCAAGCATCCCTTGCTTTTTTAAATTTGTTTCATGTATTCTCGCAAATGATTTAACAATTACGGCTTTTACACCTAAATGTCGAGGTTCCATTGCAGCATGCTCTCTAGAGGAGCCTTCGCCGTAGTTGTGATCTCCAACAACTACTGTTTCAATTCCAGATGCTAAATAGTGCCTCTGAACGTCGGGGACTCCTCCGTATTTGCCAGTAATTTGATTTTTGACAAAATTTGTTTTCATATTAAAAACATTTACTGCACCAATTAAACAATTATTTGAAATATTATCTAAATGTCCTCTGAATCTAAGCCATGGACCAGCCATTGATATGTGGTCGGTTGTACATTTTCCAAAAGCCTTTATTAATAATTTTGCACCTGTAATATTTTTTCCATTCCAAGGTAAAAATGGATTTAACAATTGTAGTCTTTCAGAATTTTTATCAACATTTATATTGATTTTACTCCCGTCTTGTAAGGGCTCTACATATCCATTATCAAGAAAATCGAACCCATCAATAGGCAATTCAGTTCCAGTAGGAGGGTCTAAAAGAATTTCTTTTCCGTCCTGATTTTTGAGCCTATCTGTTAGTGGATTGAAATCTAATTTTCCAGATATTGCAATAGCCGCTACTATTTCAGGAGATGCAACAAAAGCATGGGTATTAGGATTGCCGTCGGCTCTTTTAGAAAAATTTCTGTTAAAAGAGTGAATGATAGAGTTTTTGGGCTTTTTATCTGCGTCTTTTCTAGCCCACTGGCCAATACATGGGCCACAAGCATTGGTAAAAATTGTAGCATTTAAATCTTCAAAAATTTTCAAAAGACCATCTCTCTCAGCTGTAAAACGAACTTGTTCTGAACCGGGATTAATACCGAATGAAGATTTAGTAACAAGCTTATTGTCAACTGCTTGTTTGGCAATCGATGCCGCTCTAGATAAATCTTCATATGAGGAATTGGTACAGGAACCAATCAGACCCCATTCAATATCAATAGGCCATTTATTATTTTTTGCTTTTTGACCCATTTCAGAAACGGGAGTTGCAAGATCTGGGGTAAATGGCCCATTTATATGTGGAGTAAGCTCATTTAAATCGATTTCAATTAGTTCATCAAAATATTTTTCAGGCTCAAGATAAACTTCTTCATCAGCAGTTAAATGTTCTTTAACATTATTAGCTTCATTTGCAACATCATTCCTCCCTGTAGATCTAAGATATCTTTCCATAGATTTGTCATAACCAAATGTTGAAGTTGTTGCTCCGACTTCAGCTCCCATATTACAAATAGTTCCTTTACCAGTACAAGACATTGACTCCGCGCCAGGACCAAAATATTCAATTATAGCTCCAGTTCCACCTTTCACAGTAAGTATTCCAGCAACTTTTAATATAACATCTTTTGGTGCTGTCCAACCATTTAGTTTTCCAGTTAATCTTACACCAATTAATTTTGGAAACTTTAATTCCCACGGCATGTCTGCCATAACATCAACCGCATCTGCACCGCCAACACCAATTGCCAACATGCCAAGGCCACCAGCATTAACAGTATGAGAATCAGTTCCAATCATCATACCACCAGGAAATGCATAATTCTCAAGAACAACTTGATGAATTATACCAGCCCCAGGCTTCCAAAAACCAATACCATACTTGTTTGAAACAGATTGTAAAAAATTAAAAACTTCTGAGGATGAGTTTTTAGCTGATTTTAAATCCTCAATAGCACCATCTTTTGCTTGAATTAAATGGTCACAATGCACAGTAGTTGGAACAGCAACTTTTTTCTTTCCAGCTTGCATGAATTGCAGCAATGCCATTTGTGCTGTGGCATCTTGACAAGCTATTCTATCTGGCTTGAAGTCCACATAATCGTTGCCTCTTGAATATGGAGATTCAGGAAGTTTGTTCCATAAATGTGAGTAGAGAATTTTCTCTGATAGTGTCAAAGGTTTTCCAACAAGTTTTCGTGTCATTTTGATTTTTTCACCAAGTGTTTGGTAGAAGGACTGTATCATATTTAAATCAAATGCCATCAATTCAATTTTGAACAGTAAAAATATTAAATAAAAAACGATTTAGGCTGTTATTGGCCATAGTTAGGAGATGATTTTTATTATTTATGTTTAATATTGCACTTTAATAAAAAAATAATTGAAAAGTATTTGTTGCATTGGTGCGGGTTATGTTGGGGGTCCAACTATGGCAGTTATTGCTCTAAAATGTCCTGAAATTAAAGTAACTGTTGTAGATATAAATCAAGATAAAATTAATTTATGGAATCACAGAAATTTAGAAAATTTACCAGTATTTGAGCCAGGTCTTGCAAATGTAGTTTCTGAAAGTAGAGGTAGAAATTTATTTTTTTCTACAGACGTGGACAAGGCAATTGAAGAATCAGAAATGATTTTTATTGCTGTCAACACTCCTACGAAAACATACGGTCAAGGAAAAGGAATGGCGGCAGATTTAAAATATGTTGAACTTTGCGCAAGACAAATTGCTAAAATATCGAAGACAGATAAAATTATTGTAGAAAAGTCTACATTGCCTGTAAGAACAGCGGAAACAATACAAACAATTCTAGATTCAACTGGTGAAAAAGTAAATTTTCAAGTATTATCTAATCCAGAATTTTTAGCTGAAGGTACAGCAATTGAAGATTTATTTCAGTCAGATAGAGTTTTAATAGGCTCAAATCAAACGCAGGAAGGAATTGAAGCAGCTAATAAATTGGTTGAGATATATGCTAAATGGATTCCAAGACACAAGATTTTAACTACCAATGTATGGTCTTCCGAACTATCTAAACTGACAGCAAATGCATTTTTAGCTCAGAGGATATCTTCAATTAATTCCATTTCTGCATTATGTGAAGCGACAGGTGCTAATGTAGAGGAGGTTGCTAGCGCATTGGGAACAGACAGTAGAATTGGTCCAAAGTTTCTAAAAACCTCTGTTGGATTTGGAGGATCTTGTTTCCAAAAAGACATTTTAAATTTGGTTTATTTATGTAAGCATTTTAATTTAAAAGAAGTTGCGGATTATTGGGAGCAGGTCATTATAATGAATGATTTTCAGAAGAAAAGATTCTCAAAAAAAATAATTTCAAAATTATTTAATACTGTTTCATCAAAGAAAATAACATTTTTTGGATGGGCTTTTAAAAAAAATACAAATGATACAAGGGAGTCTCCATCAATTTATGTAGCAGATCATTTAATTGAGGATGGTGCTGAGATTCATGTCTATGATCCAAAGGTAAAAAAGAAGCAAATCATTAATGATATGAAATATTTATGGGATTTAAATGGATGTTCAAAAAAAATAATAAAGGAAAAACTCAACAATATCGTTGTCCATGATTCTCACATGAGTTCAGTCAACAAATCACATGCTGTAGCAATTTTGACAGAATGGGATGAATTTGCAGCATATGATTGGGAAAAAATTTATAAAAAAGTATTTAAACCAGCTTTTGTTTTTGATGGAAGAAATATTTTGAATCACAAAAAACTTGAATCAATTGGATTTGACGTATTTTCTATTGGGAAAAGCTAATTTATATATTCAACATTTCCCCTACGTTTTCCTAAACTTGTCCTTAATTTAGACCGAAGTTTGTTAGTATATAAAACAATAATTGTTACAAATAAAAAATAGATTAATATTGTATAAAATGCTGAAATACTAAAAGTTAACAACGAAATACAAATTATAAATGCAAGAGCACATCCGTTAATAAACAACGAGCATAAAAGGTGACTTCTACTAAAAAACCTTAAGCATAAGTGGTGTATATGAAAATTATCTGCACTTAAGGGCTTTTTTCCAATACTTACTCTATAAGAATACACACCAGCTGAATCTATAATTGGTAATATAAATAAAGTTAGAGGTGCAATTGGAAGCAAAGCCTTGCTTTCTAGAAGATTTAGTGTTACTATACTTGGGTCGCTTAAAAAAACTAGTGTAAAAATATACATAACTAGCCCAAGAAATAATGATCCGGTATCTCCCATGAAGCTCTTTTTATTTTTTGAGAGGTTGTGTGGTATATAACCAACCAATAACCCAATAATTAAAATAGACATACCGAAGAAAGCTTGATTGTTTTCAATCCAAAAAAGAACAGCAAATCCTGAAAACGAAATGATTGACATAAGACTTGAGTTTCCATCAATTCCATCAATTAAATTAAATGAATTAATCATAAAAACTCCTATGAATGACGTGAATATTACACCAGCTATATTACCAAGCGAATGAATATCAAGGAAGCCATATAAATTATTGATAATTAAATTGGGGTTAAAATATAATAAAATCAAAACAGAAATTAATTGAAATAATAATTTTTCGCTAGAGCCAATTGTTTTTAAATCGTCTCTTAGACCTACAATCGAAACAATTAATAGCGACGCAATCATAGAAGAATAACTTATACTGGAATCAAAAAATTTTGAGTAAAAAAATGTACCTACAATTGTTAAAAAAAGAAAACCAAAGCCTAATATTGATGGTAATGGTTTTTGGTGTAAATCTCGTTCCTTTGTTGGACTGTAAAGGTTGTAAGTAATAACAGTTCCTCTAATTACATTAAGGGATAAATAAGAAATTATGGAAGTTGCAATAAGATAAATTCCAAAGAACTCAATTGTGAACATATTTTAATGTTAAAATTATTGAAACTTAATAATATTAAAATACTATTATTTTAATAATAGCATATTTAACTTTCAAATATAATTAATTAAATTTGAAAAAATATTCTCTTGAAATTAGCTTTCTACTTTACATTACTAATATTAAATTTTCAATCATTTGATCGAGTTTTAACTTCGTCTGAAAATAAATTTTATTTACTCAAGAATGAGTTAATTGAAGTTAGAAATTTTCAAAATGAGATATTAGAAAAAATTTCTTTTGATTCTCAATCCAAAGACATAATTGATTTTGATAATGTAAATAATTATAATTTTTTTATTGATAAAAAAAATGAATTTTATATAGTACAGAAATCAGGCGGCCTTGTATTTAAATCAATAAATAATAAGATTAAAAGAATTGACAAATCTTATGATCACGATATGACAAATTTTTCGGATGTGTTTATTAAGAACGATACAATTTTTAAGTTTGGAGGTTATGGTTATTGGGGAGCGCGAAATTTTTTTACTTTTTTTTGTAAAAAAACACTTGATTGGGAATATTATAAAACCAATCAATCGATTGTTCCTAATGGCATTTTTGATTTTAATTCCAGTTTAATTGATAATCATTATTATATATCTAACGGCAGGTCTATTGATTTAAACAATAGATTGAATGATAAAATAATTAATAAGGAAATATGGAAATTTGATTTTTTATCAAAAACTTGGATAAATTTAGGTACATCTAACATTCCTAAATTTAATTTATTTCATAGTACCTCACTTGGCGCAATTATTACTAGTGATTATATTTCAAAGCCTGGAAATACAAAAGAATTTTTCTTTGTTGATTTTAAAAACAATAATAATTCTATCTACAACAACAGCAGTAATTTAGTTTTTGATAACAATCATTCATTTATAGCAAATGACACTCTTTATAATATTGAAAATGATCTATTAGTCAAGATTGGTCTGTATAGTATTATCAATCAAAACAATCTTATTGAAAAAAGTCCAATATATTTAAATACTGCCTCTTTATTTCAAGGCTTAACCAGTACGGGATTAATCATTTTATTAGTGCTAGTTTCATTGGTTATATTTCTAAAGTACAAAAGAAATCAAATGCCAATTATCTCAGAATTAGGCCTTAGATACAAGGGTATTAGTTATAGCTTTGATAATAATGAAAAGAAAATTTTATCTCTAATTATTAATCATGAACAGGCTTCTTCAAAACAGATTTATGAGATAATTAAGGATGAAAAGCTAAGTTATCCTCAAAACAATAAAAAGAAAAAGGATACAATAGACAAAATAAACAGTAAAATCCTTAAGATTTTGAACATAAAAAATTTTATTCTATCCAAGAAGTCAACTGAAGATCAAAGAGCTATTGTATATTTTACAAACGATGCAAAAAAATTTATAAAAAGTGAAAAATAAATTAGGAGAATTTAAATTTATTTTACTTCTTATTTTTTTAGGACTTTATTCTTTTTCACAAACTGATGTTAAAATAAATCTTTTTACAGCCCCTTTCTTAATACCAAATTTTGCATTTGAAATACCTACTAAAAAAAATCAATCGGTTCAGTTAGATGTTTTGGCATCATTTTGGAATGAATTTTCATTGTTTAATGATGAGCATCTTTTAGTTAATCAAACTTTTTTGGAGTATAGGTGGTATAAAAATGAGTTTAATCAAGGCTGGTTTATTGGACCTAATATTGGTTACGGAATGTTTACATTCAATAAGCCTAATTGGGCTGTAGTTAGAGAATTTCCAAGGGCTACCCCTGTTTTACTATCGGAGCACATTACCTCAAACGATGAATATAGTTCTGGAAGAACTTTCTTTTATGGTCTATCGCTTGGAATAAAAAAACAGGTAAGTTCAAATTGGTTTTTGGAATTTTTCATAGGTGCTGGTTTAAC
>MDTB01188257.1_pt1 | contig 14037 bp, 14 predicted proteins | sample 811161 | NCBI WGS metagenome assembly MDTB01 (sample SAMN05326650, study PRJNA326480) | marine metagenome | isolation source: seawater | place: Mediterranean Sea | collected 2009
GAAATTTCCACTTTTAAAATTTTTATGTTTTTGTCCAAGTGAGTCAGATATATCTTCAATCAAAATAGTTTTATTTTTTTTACATATATTTTTAATTTTTTCTAAGTGTGAAATATTTCCAAATAGATCCCCAAACAGAATCGCTTTTATTTTTTTATTTAAATCATTTTGATCAATTAAAAAATTGTCTTTATTTATCTTTACATAATTTTTTTTAATTTTTAATTCATTTATGCACTCAACAATGATTTTATCGCATAAATCAGATATAGCAATTTTCTTTTTTTTTGAAATATTGATTAATTTTAAAACAATATTTGTTACCATTTTAAATGATGGTAATAATAAACAATATTTTTTATTATGATATTTTGCGAATTCTGTTTCAAATTTTTTTAAATATCCAAAGTTATCCCAGCCAAATCTCATCATATCATCAACTATTTCTCTTTCTAACTGGGTGACAGAAGGTTTATTTGATATGGATACTTTCGAAATATTCTTTTTTAAAACCTCTAAATTTTTTCTATCCGTTACTGACTGTTTTTTTTTTCTTAAAATACTTTTTAGTTTATTTATATTTACGGAGCTATTTTTTGGAAAATCTCTTATATTTTTAACACTAATTGGTTTTACATCTTTTTTAGTTTTTTTAGCAAAAGAGAAAACACTTTCAGTAATGTCTGAACCAATATTAATTACACCTTTTTCATCAAGCAAATATGGAATCATTTTAATTACCTCTTCTCGATAGATAAAATTTATTTTTGCGTCAGTGAAAGCTTTGTCGTGAATAAATGGATACTCTGTCATTGCTAGTCTTAAAACTAACGAATTTTTATAGAGTTTAACGCTTGACTCTCCACCAAGTTTAGACCATGCATAATTGTTAATTGGCTTTAAAGCATCATCCTCTTTATAGTTTCCTTTAGTTCCTGGGTAGATATAATTTGTAGAAAAAAATATTAATTTAATATCTCTTTCCGAACATTTTTTGACTATATTTGCTGTTCCTATAATATTAGCATCTATACTAGACGATATATCTTTTTCATGCACAATCATTGGGCGTGATAGAGAGGCTAAATGAATTAAGTGTGTTGGTTTATTTTTATCTAAACATTTATCAATTGAGTTAAGATTTAAAATATTTAATTCTTTTCTATCGGTGTAAACTATATTATTTCCGTAAAATGTATTTCTTAGAGCTTTTGCAAATCTACTGTTGGAACCAGTTATAAGAATTTTTTTATTCTTTATAAGTGTGTTATCCATCTACCACCTTTTTTTAAATATTTTTTTTCCTTTTTTTCAATTTCTTTTTTATGATTCCATGCGAATAAAAAAGAATAATTGTAAAAAGTTTTTGTAAAATTTTTATAATCTAAAATTGGAATATGTTTACCTGGTGAAAATTTACCGATTTTATCTGGAGTAGTATCAAAAATACAGTCAATTATATCAGGTCCGATATTACAGTAGTTTAAAATCGTAGTACTCTTTGATGTTGCTGCATAACCACAAATTTTGTACCCTTTTTTTTTTATCTTAAATAATTTGTCTAATAATTTTTCTTTAGATAATTCACAATTTTTTCTAAAATTTAATGCTCCCTGCAAACTACTTATTTTTTTTCTTTTTTCAGTTTCTAACATAGATTTTATTTTTTTATTAAAATGTTTTGTTTTTTTTCTTGAGATAACATATCTCATTGATCCACCATGAGTAACTTGTGGGATTGCATCAATAATTTGAAAGTCAAATAAATCAAAAATCTTACTAATTGCTGTGATTGAAAAAATAAATATATGTTCATCATAAATTTGATCATATGAGGTTTTCTTATACATTGAGCCTAGATAGGGTTCTTCAAAAATTATTTTCCCATCATCATTTAACAATTTATCTGCAGTTTTTATAAATTCTATTAAATCTGGAATATGGCAAACAACATTTGCACCAAAAATGATATCAGTTTTACCGATAAATTTTTCAGCTTTTATTAAGTTTTCTCTAGTAAAAAATTTATTGGTACTATTTACCCCTCTTTTTATAGCTAAGTCAGATACGTTTTTTGATGGCTCAAATCCCAAATGTTCAGTGTTTGAATTTTGAAAATTCTTTAAAAATGTTCCATCATTTGACCCAATTTCAATTATTTTATTGTTAATTTTCTTTAAAAATTTTTTCTTAGCCCAACTTGCATATTCATTGAAATGTAATTTCATAAAATTTGAGCTGGAGGTATAAAATGGATATTTGCTATTAAACATCATTTTTGGCTTTGGATGGTCATTTAGTTGCAAAAGTGAGATCTCTTCTGAAAATGAAACACTTAAATTAAAAAAAAATTCATTTTTAAAATCTTTTTTATTTAAAAATCCATTAGCAATTGGCATTTTACCAAAACTGATAATATTTTTCGTTTTATTTCCTGTGATTTTACAATTAGAGTTTTTCATATTATAAATTTTTCATTTTTAATAGTTCAAAAGTTTTGGTTATATCTTTTTGTATTTTAGAGTCTAGTGCAAGTTTAATGCTACGAACTTTTGATGATTTCACCTTGTAAGACAATTGATTCATTATTTTTTCGTTCACTAATTTAATTTTTGTTTTTTTATGTTTATTTATTTTCTTAATTATTTGTTTCACAGTCAAATTTTCAGATATAATATTATATAAATTATTATTAACATTTTTTTTTATTAGAAAAAAACTAAGTGCTTTAAAAGAGTCTCTAATAGATAAATAAGGTCTGAATTGATTTAATGCAGTCTTCCAGACATTTAGAGGGTGATTAAGGTATGCTTGCATACAAAACTTGTTAACAGCAGTATGAAATCTCATTCCAGTTGAAGGACCAACAATTGTTCCAAATCTCAAAGAAACATATTTAAAATTAATATTTTTTTTTTTTAAAAATTTTTCCTCTAATAGTTTGACATCTGCGTAAGGACTTTGCGGTTTTAACTCTTTACATTCTTCATCCACGTAAAGCTTTTGTGATCCATAAACACTAGTTGATGAAATATGAATTAAGTTGGCTTTTGTTTTATTACAAAAATTTATCACATTATAAAAACATGACAAATTATTTTTATAAACATCTTTTTTATTTTTTACACTTGCAGCAGCATTTGTAGTTGAAGCCAAATGTACAACTGTATCGATATGTAAATGTTTCAAATTTATTTTTTTTTTACTTAAATCTAGATTAATAAAAAAGATTTTTCTTTTAAGTTTTAAATTTATTAAAGTTAAAATTTTTTCATCGATCCTGTCAATTGCAAAAATCTTTTTTACCTTTTTAAGTTTATGCGAATTAACTAAAAAATTACTTCCTATATGACCAAGCGCACCTGTGATAATAATATTCATAATCTAAAAATACTTTAAAAATTTTCTATAATTTCTGATATACTCTTTTTCAGAAAATTTAATATCACATAAAACTAAAATTGAACTTTTCTTTTCTAAAAAATTAATTTTACACCAATGAAGTGGAGGCACTATTAACATATCTTGATTCATTTTGCCTAAAATAAAAATCTTTTTATTTTTTTTTAAAACTTCTAATTTTATTTTTCCACTAAGCGGTATAAAAATTTGTGTACACCTTTTATGTGCATGATCTCCCCTGATACTATTTTTTTTTCCATGAAGTATAAAAAATCTCTTTATTTCAAACTTTTTAAGTTTATTTAAATATATTGGAATAAGGGTTCCATTATTATTTACAAACTTTTTTAGTTTTAGCAATTTAATAGGCATATATTTATCTAATAATTTTAATCAGCTCGATTACTTAAAAATTTATTAAACACCAAAAATTATCTATTTAATATTTCTCTACAAAAATTAAATAATTTGTATTTTGTCCTATAAATAAATTTCGTTTTAAATTTGTTAGCAAAATTATTATCACTCTTAATATCAGATTTGGATAAAATTGTGTTTTTATTAAATTTATCTTTCCCAGAAACAAGAAAACATATTGGTTTTTTTTTTGACCACTTTGTATCTGGATATTCATAGTTTTTAGGTATTTTTACTTGATTATTAGTTGTACAATACTGAAGTATCATCGAGTCCCTTGCTGTTTTACTAGTGTTAGAAGTTTTGTGCCAAAGTCTACCACTCCAAATGATAAATTCTCCTTCCTTCAATCGAAATTCTTTTATTTCACACTCTGGATCAATCTTTCTTGCTTCATTTAATACAGAAGTATCGTCATTTAAATCAATTAACTTCGTATTTTCCAATTCTTTTGGCGCCGTATTTATTAAATGTGATTTTGTTATAATAGATAATGGAGTATTTTCATTTAAGTTTTTTAGACCAATCCAAACTGTTAAACCATTCCAAGAACCATATTCTACATCTAGGTGCCACGCATGTTGTCCACTTGGCTTTTGGTGAATAAAATGACTTCCCCAAAGCAAGATGTCATTTCCCAATATATTTTTAATTTTCTCTAAAATTAGGGGTTTTAGTGAAATTTCTCTAACCAATGTCGATTTTTCATGTATAGACTTATACCAAGTATATTTTTTAGGAGGTATACACCTCTCATCTAAAATTTTATTACATGCATCGATATCAAGTAGTTTAAAGGGTCCAATGTACCCTTTATTATAAAATTGATTTATTATATCTTTCATGCAGAATGATAATTAAATAAATATAAAAAATAGTCAACTAATACACAATAATTTACTCTTTTTATTTTATTATTTTAAGTTTAGTTTTTCTAAATAAGTATTAAATTGTTATATTTAACAATTTTATTATAATTTAAATTTATCTTTGACCATATTAAAAAAATATAAATTGAAAAAAAAAATATCATTTATCATTGATCGTTCAAGTAGTGGTGGCGCCATGATAGCAGCATCTAGAATTGAAAAAATTTTAAGAAAAAATTTTGAAGTAGATTGTTTGTATTCAAAAGAGAAAGATTTTTATGGAAAACTTAAAATTTTAATTTCAAAATTTATTTCCAAACTATTTATTAAAGAGAGGACTTATTTAAATTCATTAAATCTATTTTCAAGATTAAATATTGAAAAATCAAAAAGTGATTTGATAAATATCCATTGGATTGGAAATGAAATTGTTTCTTTAAATGATTTAATTAATACGAAAAAAAAAATTATTTGGACAATGCATGATCTTTGGCCAATAACCTCAACAGAACATTTTCTAATAAATCCAAAAAAAAAAAATTATCAATCAAAAGATATAAATAAAAATTTTTTAAAGCAAAAAATTTTTATTAAAAAAAAAAAATTATTTTGTAAAAAAAATGTTTTTTTAGTTTCAAATAGTAAATGGCTTGAAAGTTTTGCAAAAAGAAGTGAACTTACTAAAAATGTTAAAATAAAAACAATTTACAACCCAATTGAAACTAATTTTTGGAAAAAGCAAGAAATTTCCTCTTCTAAGAGAAGTCTTGGCTTAAATATTAAAAAAAAGTATATTCTTTTTGGTGCTCAAGGTGGTGTAAATAACCCAAGGAAAGGAGGAGAATTATTTTTAAGTTCAATTCAGTATTTAAATTACGATTTAGATAATTTAGAAATAGTAATTTTGGGTGGATCTAGAAATTATATTGATAAAATTAATGGTATAAAATGTCATTTTAGGAGATTAGAAAAGGATAAAAAAAGGCAACTTCTATATCATTCTATATCTAGTACTACAGTATCTGCCTCTAAGGCAGAGTCTTTGCCGCAGTTTATTGTTGAAACAATTTTGTGTAAAAATCCAGTTGCTACTTTTAATATAGGTGGAATTAATGAAATAGTAACGCATAAAAAAAATGGATATATTGCTAGTAAAATAGCTCCAATTAGTTTGGCTAAAGCAATTTCATACTGTTTAAGTTCAATTAATAAAAAATATTTGACTGTTTCAGAAAATAAATTAAGAAAAATGTTTAGTGAAAAGAAAATTGAAAATGAATATAAAAAATTAATTAATGAAATAAATAAAAAATGAAAGTAAAGTTTACAAATTTATATAAACTAATTTATAATAAAAAAGAAATTTTTAATAAAATTCAAAATTTAGTTAAAAATTCACATTTTTCAGGAGGGGACGAGGTTTTAAAATTTGAAAATAGTTTTAAGAAATTTGTTGGGGCAAAATATTGTGTAAGCGTTGGAAATGGAACAGATGCACTAGAAATTGCAATTAAATCCTTAAGTTTAAAAAAAAACTCTGAAATTATTATTCCTGTAAATACTTGGATTGCTACCGCAGAGGCGGTTGTCAATAACGGATATAAAATAAAATTTTGTGATATAAATTTAAATGATTATTCAATGTGTATGGATGATTTAAAAAGTAAAATAAATAATAACACAAGCGCAATAATTCCAGTACACTTTTATGGGATTGCTACAAATGTAAAAGAAATTAAAAAAATTATAAATAAAAAAAAAATAAAAATAATCGAGGATTGTGCCCAGGCTCACGGAACAAAACTCGGAAACGCTCATGTCGGAACAATTGGCAACATTGGTACATTTAGTTTTTTTCCAGGAAAAAATCTTGGTGCATTTGGTGATGGTGGGGCAATTGTTACAAATTCAAGAAAACATTATATTTATGCTCTAAGAGCTAGAAATCATGGTGCTTTAAAAAAATACGATAGCAAATTTTCAGGTAGAAATTCAAGACTAGATACTATCCAAGCAGGGATTCTAAGAATAAAAATTAAAAATTACAAAAAAGTTTTAAAGAAAAGAAACGAGATAGCATCAGTATATTTAAGTAAATTAAAAAATATCAAAAAATTAAAGTTAATGAAACTAAACAATAATAATACTCATTGTTTTCATCAATTTGTTATAAGGTTAAACAAAAGAGACCAATTACAGAATTATTTGAAAAAGAATAATATTCAAACAATGATACATTATCCATATATGTTAAATGAATTAAAATTTTTTAAGTATAAAAAAAAATTAAAAAATTCGTATAATCTAGGAAAAAAAATCTTAAGTTTGCCAATATCTGAGGAACATACAAAAAAAGAAATTATTTTTGTTATCGACAAAATTAAAAGCTTTTTTAATAATCAATAATCATAGCTTATTGAACATTTTGCACCTGAATACCAATGCTTTTCCGGTTTTTCAGAAAAACAAACTAATTTTTTATTATTTAACATTGAAAAATCAGATAAAGAGTTTGAACCAGTGTCAGAAATAATTATGGATCCAGGAGCAAAGTTTTTTTGAATTAATTCGTATTCTTTAATTTCAAAATTATAATTGTGCTCTGCATCTGAAATATAAAGTATTTTATTTTTCTCGTTGTAATTTTCAAGAAATTCATGACTATCTTTTTCAATAAGTTTAACATCAACTTTTGATGGATTTTTTTCGTTATAAAATAAATTATTAAGTTTTATATCGAGTCCCTTATATTCAAATTTAGTTGAAGGTAATTCCAAAGAATTTTTGTGCAGAGCAAAAATTAACAATCCCGTACCCAGTCCATTAAAGACACCAGACTCAATAATCACATTAGGCTTAATTACCCTAGCTAAAATATACCACAAAATTCTTCTACCAAGTTTTTTTGTATCTTTTATTTCCTTAAAAAAATATGTCGTAAAAAATAATTTTAAATCTTTATTTGTAGGATTTAGTTCATCTATTATTTTTTGGATACTTTTGTAATCTAAATTAGTAACTAAATTAGCAGCATGAATTAATTCATTTTCATTTCTAATTTTATAAGTAAAGTTAGTAATTTCTTTACCAGTAAGTATCCATTTAATGGTTGTTTTTATATTTTTCTCGTACCTTAGGTAAATTTTTATTTTGACAAGTATAAATTTTATTTTTTGGAAAAAATTCATTGTTTTTATTTTAATATAAAATATATATAATTTCGTCTAATATATATCTAATTTATTTTTATTGTACTTCAATATTTATGAGAAATTTATCACCAATAATTTTATTTACATACAATCGTCTAAATACACTTAAAAAATGTATTTCATCCTTAAAAAAAAATAGTTTATCAAAATATTCAAAAATTTATATTTTTTCAGATGCTCCAAAAAATAGTAATCAAATAAATAAAGTTGAAATAGTAAGAAAATATATAAGAAAAATACATGGTTTCAAAAAAAAAAAAATTTTTTATAGAAAGGTAAATTATGGCTTAGCTAAAAATATAATTTCTGGTGTAACCGAAATTTTAAATAAAGAAAAGAAAGCAATTATATTAGAAGATGATTTGATTTTTTCAAAAAATTTTTTATTTTTTATGAATAAAGCGCTTAACTATTATGAAAAAAAAGAGAAAGTATTTCACATATCAGGCTGGAATTATAACGTAACACCCAATATTGATGAGGATTGTTTTTTTACCAGAGGCATGAACTGCTGGGGCTGGGCAACATGGAAAAACAGATGGAAACACTTTGAAAAAAATCCAGATAAAATTGCTAGAAATTGGAAAAAAGAAAAAATAAAAAAATTTAATTTTGATAATTCTTACAATTTTTTTTCTCAAATAATCAGAAATAAAAAAAGAACTTTAAATTCTTGGGCAATATTCTGGTATGCATCAATTTTTAATAAAAAAAAACTATGCCTTAATCCAAAAATTTCATTAACACAAAATATTGGTATTGGGAAAAAATCGACTAATACGACTAAAATTGAAAAAGTTTTTAATACTAGATTAAAAAATAAAAAAATTTTTAAATTGAAATTTCCAGATGAGATTAGCGAGAATTTAATTGTATTTAATCTAATAAAAGGAGAGTTTAATAAAAATCAAAAAGCTAGCTTTTTAAAAAAACTATTTTTTTACACAAATGATAAAAAAAATTTTAAAAAAAATTAATTCTATTTTATTTACTTTTAAGCCATCTTTTTACTATGAAAAAAAATTGGAGCATATAGGAACTATTTATGGGGGTTATGATATTTGTATAGATAACTTAGATAATCCAAATATAATTAGTTGTGGGCTTGGTGAAGATGCAACTTTTGATATTGATATGATTAATAAATTTAATGCAAAAGTTATCGCTATAGATCCAACTCCAAGAGCACTTAAACATTATAATGATATTAAGGAAAACTTTGGTAAAAAAAACTCTACAACACCCACTGAAAGTGGAAAATTAGAAATCTCTGATTACAATTTAGAAAAAGTTAATGAAAAAAATTATATTTTTATTTATAAAGCTCTCTGGAAAAGCAATGATAAAAAACTTAAACTATTTTTTCCTAAAAATAAGGAAAATGTAAGTTTGTCAATAAATAAAAATCCTAAATTTAGTGATGAATATTTTTTAGCAAACACAATTATTTTTGATGAGGTCTTAAGTTCATTGAATATTGAAACAGTTGATATTTTAAAACTTGATATTGAGGGAGCTGAGATAGAAGTTATTGAGTCTATTATTAAAAGTTCTAACTTACCAAGGCAGATTTTAGTTGAATTTGATATAAGAAGGCGTCCAAGTTTAAATTCCTATTTAACATTAAAAAAAATACATAGTACTATTTTAAATAAATATTATTTAGCTGGTATTAATAAAAAAGGCGACTTTACATATATAAAAAATAAATGAAAATTCTAGTTACAGGCAGTTCGGGTTTTATTGGCTTTCATCTTTGTAAATTTCTTTTATCAAAAAATTACGAGGTAATAGGAATTGACAATCATAACAATTATTATTCAATTTCTATCAAAAATAAAAGACTGTCAATTTTAAAAAAAAAAAATAAATTTAAATTTTTTAAAATTAACTTAATTAATGAAAAAAAATTAGATGAAATTTTTAAAAGATATAGTCCGAATATTGTATTTCACTTAGCGGGGCAACCAGGTGTGCTTTATTCTTTTAAAAATCCTAAGAGTTATTATTTAAATAATGAAAAAGCAACAAAATCATTATGTAAAATTTCAAAAAAGTATAAAATTAAAAAATTTTTGCTAGGATCCTCAAGCTCAGTATATGGTGATCAGAAAAAATTTCCAATTAAAGAAAACGCTAAACTTAATCCAAAAAATGTTTATGCAAAAACAAAATTGAAGTCTGAAAAAATTGTGAACAGAACTTTTAAAAAGAGTAAAACAGATTTTATTATTTTTAGGTTCTTCACAGTTTATGGATCGTACGGAAGACCTGATATGTTTATTCATAAATTTTTGAAAAACATTAAATTTAAGAAATTAAATAAAATTTATAATAGTGGTTTAAATTTTAGAGATTTTACATTTGTAGGTGATGTAGTAAAAGTTTTAGAAAAATCAATAAATTTAAAGACTAATAATTCAATAATAAACATCTGCAGATCTAGACCAATATTAACTCAAAATTTAATTGATATAATTCTTAAATATTATCCAGTAAAAAATGCCTTAATAAAAAAAACAAAACCAGTAAAAGGAGAAATGTTTAAAACTCACGGCAATAATAATAAGTTAAGAAAGATTTTTGGAAAAATTAAGTTTACTGATATTGAAATTGGTTTAAAAAATACAATTAAAGATTTTATTAAATATAACATGTAAATGAAAAATTTTATTAATTAATTTTTGTTAAATATGTATCCTAAAAATATAATTAAATTTCTATTTCCAAAAAAAATTAATAATAAAAGAGTTGTTTTTTTTCATATTATGAAAACTGGAGGAACCAGTATAAATATTTTTTTTTATAGCCTTCTTTATTCAGATCATTATAAAAAAATTTTTGATGAAAATAAAAATATTGATAACAAATCAATAAAATTTAAGCACGAAACGGTTGGTGGGAAAATTTACGAGATATCAAATAACAATAGTGGTAATATCTATGGGAACGGTTATACAATAGTTAAAAATAGAATACTTAGGAGGCTAGGCTTATTTAGTTATACTCATTCCCACCAAATGCCTTTAAAGTATATTGATGCTCAAAACTTTTGTTTTACTTCCTTAAGAAATCCAATAGAAAGATTTATATCGCTACACAAACATATAAGTGAGTTGAATAAATTATGTAAATTAGATAAATATAATTTAGGCGATTTTAAATACTCCATTGATAATCCAAAAAATTTTATTAATCTTGCTAAAAAAAATAAGCAGTTGTTTTATGGTCAATTATATACTTTTTCAAAAAATTTAGATCTTCAAGAAGGGCTGAACAATATAAAAAAACTAGATCACATAATCTTTTTTGATAACTATGAAAATGATTTTAAGAGACTTGTTGAAAATAAACTTTGTTTACAAATTAAAAAAATTGACCATGCAAAGAATTCAAAAAAATATGAAAATATAAATTCAGATATAGTTGAAGAAATAAAAGAAATTTTTATAAATGAAAACCAAAAAGAGTTAGACTTTTACAGGTTGTCTAAAGATATTTTTAGTGATAGCTCTAAAACTATAAATTAATTTATAATGTATATCTTAAAAAATGAAGTTGAAAAGTTACTTAATCATGTCCCTAAAATTGATTTTTTAGATGTAGGTTCTAGAGGGGGAATTGTAGGTTGGTTTAAAATAATTGAGTCAAAGTTAAATATAGTCGGCTCTCATGAGGCTGAGGAAAGTAAAGCATTATCAAATACTGTAAGTAATAATATTGATTTTTTTCTAACTGAAGAACCATCACAGAGTTCTTTGTTTGAACCTAATGAAAAATTAAAAATTTATGAAAATCAAAAAAAAAGATTAAAATTTGAAAAAAAAAAAATTAATACAGATCATATAGATAATTTATATTTCCAAAAAAATTTAGATATTATTAAAGTTGATACCCAAGGATCTGAGTATGAAATTCTCGAGGGTGGCCTTAAAACAATAAGTAATTCAAATCCACTTTTATTTTTAGAAACATGGAGTTTTGAATATTATAAAAATATAAAACTATTTGATGAAATAATATTACTTTTAAGAAAAATAAATTACGAAATATATGCTTTAGAAAGAGCAGCTTCGCATAGGGTTGATATTTCAGATACATTTAATGCAAACTTAGGATTAGAAAGATGTACGGGATTTAATTTATTTATGGCCCCAAAACTTGAAATTATAAAAAAATTAGAATTAGAAAAAAGAGTTAAAATTTCATTTATTTTTTTTACACTAGACCTATTAAGTCATGCTTATTATATAATTGATGATATAAACGATAATATTTTCAGATTAGAGATGGAAAAGATTATCCATAATAGGGTTAAATATAGTAAAGTTTATGATTTTAAAAAATACTTAAATTATATTAAGTTGAGGTTTGGAATTAATAAAAATTTCTATAAGTTAACATAAATCAAATTAAGTAAAGAGAATTTTTTACAATTCTCATCTATATAAAAATAATATAGAAGATATATAAATAAATAATATTTAAATGAAAAATTTAAACTTAAGTAAAATTTCCAGTCCTGTGAAAATTACACAAAAAATGTTTTTTGATAAAAGAGGATTTTTTCAAGAAATTTTTTTAAAAAAAAAATTTAATTTACAAATAAAATTTACAGCTTTAGCTAAATCAAAAAAAAATGTAATAAGAGGATTGCATTTTCAAATTAAAGATAAACAAGCAAAATTTATTTATGTTGTTGAGGGTGAAATTTTAGATATTGTAGTTAATTTGAAAAAAAGTTCAAAAAATTTTGGTAAAGTTTCTAAATTTATTTTAAAGGAAGGAGATGCTTTATTTATTCCAAGCCATTTTGCTCATGGTTATGAATGTTTATCAAAAAAATGTTCAGTTTTATATCACCTAGAAAAATACAGACAGGCAAAATATGAGAGTGGAATAAAATTTAACGATAAATATTTAAAAATTAAATGGAGAACAAAAAAACCTATTTTATCTCAAAGGGATAAATCACATAGTAGTTTCGTAGAATTTTTAAAATTTCAAAAAACATTGTAAAAATCATTTTGATACTAGTGCTGAAAAAAACTTATAAGGTCTTTTAATAATTTTAAAAATAAATATGAGATAAACAAAAAATTTATTTTGATTATTATCAATTCTAATTTGATTTAAATCTTTTAAATGGTCTACATAGTTTATTTTTGATGAGAATCCACCTTTTTCAAATTTACCGATTATCTCATTTTTTCTGGTTGAGGTACCTTTCATTTTAAAATTATTTATCATTCTATAAAAAAATTCTAAATCTGCACTAAGGTATTTTTTGTTATATAATCCTATTTGATTATGTTTAATTCTCTTTATAAAAAACCCAACTGAATGTGACGTGTAAAAACCAAAACTCCATTTAATCTTCCATGGCTGAAAACCGTAAAGTAATTTGTATTTTTCCACGCTTCCGAATAAAAAATCTATGTCTTTATTCTCAAAATAGTTATTAACAATATCTAAAGCACCTTGATTATAAGTATCTCCTGAATTTAGGAAGCATATTAAATCTCCATTTGCTAATGATACGCCTTTATTCATCGCATCCCATATCCCATCATCACTTTGACTAATTAACAACGATATATTTTTTTTGTATTTTTTAATTATCTCTAAAGTTCCGTCTGTTGAATTCCCATCTATAATTAAATATTCCAAATTTTTGTATTTTTGACTTATTACACTTTGAATGGTTTTTTCGATTGTGTTTGATGAATTTTTAACAACAGTAACTATTGAAATCTTATTTTTTTCCATTACTCACTAATTTAATATATACCCTTGGGGTATTTATATAAATACATTTTTAAATTAAAATGATAAATAATTTTTTAATTTTTTTTATAATATTTACATCTGCTCTAACATTTTTTTGTAGAAAATTTAATGTACTTATTGATCAAAAAATAGAGAAACACAAAAAATATGCTTCAAAAAATAAAAGTTTCTTAATTGGTGGAATTTTAGTTTTTATCTTTTTAAATTATTACTATTTATTCGTAAAACAGAATCTTACACTTTGTTTATTTATAACCCTTATTTTTATAATTGGTCTTCTGTCCGACTTAAAAAAAATAAATAGTGTAAGTTTAAGATTTTTTTTGCAATGTGTTATAGTTTTATTA
>MDTB01026061.1_pt1 | contig 14036 bp, 23 predicted proteins | sample 811161 | NCBI WGS metagenome assembly MDTB01 (sample SAMN05326650, study PRJNA326480) | marine metagenome | isolation source: seawater | place: Mediterranean Sea | collected 2009
AACAACATTTTCCCAATGCAAAACTTATTAAAGTAACAAACCTAAAGACCAACAAACCTGTTAAGTTTGATCTTCATTAAAACAAATTGGATGATCAAGAATGTCTTGTCGCAACTGTTCTTGTTCATATTCTCCGTTAGCTAATTCTGTTATTAACTCAATTAATTGACTACGATTTGCATCAGAACCTAACCAGTGTTCAGCTTGTTCTTGTGTTACTTTTATATTTTCCACATTAATCCCCTAAACTATCCATATGCTCTTTTGTGGCTTCTTCAGCTTTTGCTAAAGACTCTTTTTCGGTAAAGCCTTTTTGCATATATTGTTGAACAAAATTTCGGAAAACAGTTTCATTATAAAATACTAGATTTGATGGTAGACTCATCACACATCCTCGCTTTCTTTAAATTCCTATTTTATTTAATCTTTCATTAACATCTTCTTTGACATCATCTGGTAAATCATCAAAGTGATCCATTAATATTTGATAGCAAACTAATTGGTCCTCTCTTACTTTTGTTGTTTCTTTAGCCAAATTAAATCTAAATGTATTTATCTTGAAAAAAGAATCAAAATCTTTAGCGAACTCTAATTGCTCTGATTCACTAGGATTATTATCATTAAAAACAAATGCAGAGATTATCTCCCTCAAGCCTTGTTTATTTAATTTATAATAAGTATTTGCATCATACCAAGTGTCTAAATGCTTCATTACTATCTCCATAGTGGTGGGGGTTAAGACAATGATGGGAAATTCTTTAAGTGACTATTATCTCTTCTGATAAGTCACACATCTTCCCCACCATTGCCAGTCGCTATATTACTGTTTCCCTAGGGGGTCCAATATAGCTTTGGCTTCTTTTCATTATGATACGCTTTCCCCAGGAAATACTACTTAGTCAGACCTTCTCTGGGTTGTCTCCTACAAGCTAATCTATCCGTAAACGGCTGGTGCTTGTAGGCTCTTTCAGACTGGAAGTTGTATCGTAGTCTGATACCAATTCGTTAAGCTGATTGTGGATCAAAACCTCCATGTTCCTGAAGTCTGTTGTAAATAGCATCAACGATCTCTTTCTTCTTCGATATTGGACATTGATCTTTAAAAACTATTTCATACAACTTCAAAAGCTTGGCAGTTGAGTATTTATTCAACCAACTTTTTTCTGGTGTGAACCAATATTCTGGTTCTTCTTGAACTTTATATATGGATTGGAATTCGTCAGATTGGATGTCTTGAGATTGAAAGCTTTGAATAAAACAGACATACAATATTTCATTAAGTTTATCATCGTCAAGATTAATGTAATAACTAAGAGAAGAAGTTCCATTAGCTTCACAAGACTCGTTGCAATCTTTAATAACCAATTCAAGATACTTATCAATGTCATTTTTATACGACCCCCTTTTTTCTTCATCTAAACAAATGCCTGGGAAATGTGATCGATCAGTTATGGAACCCCAACCAATAGAACCATATTTTGTAAGAGAATTGTAAGCTAATAACGCAAGTGCAAATTTGCCACTTTTAAAATTATTTTTCTGTCTAAATGCTTCAATTCGCAAATACTCATTCTTATATTCTTCCAATTCCACTTGTTGTGGTCTTGAATATTGTTTTGGGTTATCGCTTTCAGGAACATCAATAGTTCTCCCATCAAAATCAACAGAAACAGGTCCTGATCCATTTGATGATGATTTTTCTTTTAACTGATATTTTGTTTTGTCTAACACACCATTATAATTAGTATATTGAATACACAAGTATTGTGTTTTTGGTGTTTTATTAGTATGCGATGAATATTCAAGATTTTTAAGAGCTGGATGATTATAAGTTTGTTCATCAACAAGAAGAATAACTTTAATGTAACCCTTCTTTTCTTCTTTCTTAACAAGATCATCAAGAAACTTTTTTGTCAGTTTTTCATGAGCTTTTTGATTAGTGATATAAATTTCTTCAGAAAATAAATCTTTCTCAATGCCAAGTTCTGATTGATGTGTTTCCCAATCATAAATAGCTTTGCTTACTTTAACCTTGTTGGAAGTTAAAGCCCAAGTAACATTTTTAGCATCAAAAGATTTATTCTTATTACTTTTCAAAAATTTATCTTGGCTTTTATGGTCGCCTATTGTTAATGCTTCAGCTACACTTATACCAAATTCCATTGCTCTAAATTTTTCTTTAGCAAGAGGTGATAATTGCGATAAGCCAACTCTTTGAGCAACCCATCGTTCAGTTTGCCCAAATTGCAAAGCAATACCACTATAATCCATTTCTCCTCCCTCAACAATGTGATCAATAGCTTCACATTCATCTAAAGGGTGCATATGTTCATGCATGGTATTAGCATGAAGACCAATTTCTAATTCATTAGCATCATCATCTAAGATTTTGCAGCTAATAGCCTCGCCTGAATTTGAACCATAAATTTCTTGTAATGCCTGGAGTCGTCTATTACCATCGGTAACAAAATATCCAGTTCCATTCTTTTTAACGACTAAATTCTTAAGTAGTCCTTTTGATTTAATTGAGGCGATAAGTCTTTCCATAGATTCATCAGAAGCTTTTGTCTTTCTGACATTTTCTTTACTAGGTTTAAGATCGCAAATAGCAATTTCTTGCATATATTCTCCTATAAGTTAAAATTAAAATTGGGCATTAGGATTTGGTTCGCTCCACCTAATGCCTTTTATATTGTTAATCTTTTCGTTAAATTTTGTTCAACTTGAATAGCACCTTGCGTATCAAGCCATTGAACTTTAATTTTTCGATTAATAATATTGCTTAGTAATTTTGGAGAAGTGTCTATACTTTCTCCAGTTTTTGGATCAAATCCAAGAATTAACCCTTTGCCAACAAGAGGCATTGGGTAAAGCTCAGGAATATAAAAAAAATCTGACGGAACTTCATGAAGACCATTATCATTGATATAAATAGTTCCTGCTTCGTCTTTATAATCAAATCCAACAGCAGAAACAGTATCGCAAACAGAGCAACAAAAAGCTATTAGGTCTTGTATTTCCGAAAGTCTTTTTTTTCCAGTTCCTAATGTAACAGTTTTAAAAAACAAAGTATGAGGGTTAATTAATATTCCAAGCATATTAGTCCTCCCTACTTTCTGGATGAGGTACTGGCTTTCCTTTATAATAAGGGTTCTTGTACCAAACATCTCTGGAGCTTAATAACCAAGCTTTATTAGGATATTTATAGCCATCCCAAGTGGCTTCTTCTTGGTCGATTTCAGCATCACTAGAATAGTTATATTCGCAATGCTCATAGTATTGATCATATGTCATTCTTCTGTACCTCCACAGTCAATGCAGAATTGTGAATCCCATGTGAACCATTGATCAGTTTTAGGTTCACAACCACAACTCTGACAGGTTATTTTGTTATGTTGTCGGTTATGTACTTTGAGGCGAAAGCTACCCCTATCCATAAGGGAGCTCCAATAACCGACACTAGTAATGTTGGGTTGATTCCAATAAGTATAAGCAGAAACAGGATTAGAGCAGTCAGTAACAGATGAACTGTTACAAACCACCCTATCCATATGGCTTTCTTGTTTATAAATGGAACCTTTTTTAGGTTGTTCCACATTTTACCTCCTATATTTGTGGCATTAAATTATTCATTAAAATTGAGAATCCGTAGACAATTAATAACAAACAAAGGAATGTTAAAATGTCTTGAAACCATTGAAACCAAGCATAGGTTTTAAGTTCCTGATACACTTCCTTAAGTACCTCCATGATGTTCTCTTAATACTTTTTTCCAATCAGAAGGACCATGAAGCTCACTATAAGTTGGGTATCGACCATTCGCTTTTATAAACTCGTGAGTAGCTAATTCTTCGCCAAGAGTGTTCTCTATTTTTCTGAGGCGATTTTCTTGATCTTTTACAATATCTTCTAATGCTTGAAGACCTTCCAATAAACATACATTTAAATCTTTTATCCCTTCAGATTGAAGCTTTATAGTATCGATTATTTTATCAATTATTGGGTCATCCATTTTTTTCTCCATTGTTTTACACCAAAAAAGGGGATGTCTTTCGACACCCCCAGTTAGGGAGGAAAACTCTACATTCCCATTACTAGAATGGGATATCATCCATACCATCAAGGTCTTTTTTCCCTTTTGGTGTGGAATTAGCTTTTGGTGATCCATTAGCACCATTCTCAGGCTTTGAACCAGCAAGACGTATCTGAGAAGACATTCCAGCGATTTTGATTTTGAAACCTGATCTCTTCTGACCAGTTTCTTTATCATCCCAACTGTCAATCTGAGGAAAACCTCTAACATAAACAGTTGAACCAACACCGACATGAGGCTGAATAATGTTTGTGACAACACCAGATGGTTTACCATCTTTGCTTTTGCCATCCCAAGCTTCAACATTAAACCAATGTGTTTTCTTTTGGGATTCACCTTGCTTATCTCTGTAATTTTCATTTACAGCGACAGAAAAGTTAGCAACCTTAACGCCATTAACATCTTTGATTTCAGGAACTTGTCCTATGTTACCAGATACTGTGATTTCTGCTATATTCATAGCTTATCTCCTTCTACTTAGTTTTAAGTTACCATTAGCGATAACTCATAAAAAATGCCCTTGGCTTTCACCAAGAGCAATTCACAAACTTGACATAACGTTTAAGGCGAGGTATGTAGAAACGTTTTGATTATGTACATACAGTCCATTAGTTTAGGTTTAAGACGTTTATAGTCACCTGTCACGGCATTGCTACTTTGTCGACTAAGTATCCGTGTCACTCACTTTAAACTTTGAGGATTATTTAGGAGGAACGGAAACCCAAACAACCCTCAATCCCTTTCTTATTGGCTTTTCATATCCTCGAATCTTCTTCAAAACATAGAGAACAATCGATATAATTGCACCACCTATAACTGCCGACATCATCCCAGCAAATGTTCCAGCAAAGAGAACAACTAACAAAAAGGAAGATGCTATATCGACAGCAATATCGAAAGCCAAGACTTTTTTAATATTAAATTTGAATAATAGAAATAAAATAGCTAAAGCTGAAAATATTCCTGTTAAAATGTAAAAAACCATGTCTAATCCTTACTAACTTTTTTGTAGGATTTTGAGTATGCTTTTCCTACATAGTTTTTAACGTCTTTTCCTATTTCACAAACTGTTAAATAAGAAGCTTTAACTTGCCTTTTTGATGTTAAATATGTTGCTGTGCAACCTAAGGCAAACCAAGTAAACTTACTAAATTGAAGATTTGTTCGCATTGTTTCCTCCTAACGAAATAATGAGTTGATAAAATATGGGGTTAAAGTAATTAAGGAATTTATCCATAAAGGAATAAAGAATATTATTAATACAGCACCCATAAATCCATAAATAAGATACCATTCATTCTTTAAAATCCATTTCGACCAAAGCTTAAGTTTTTTATTCATAAATGCTCCTTCTGAGGCGATGCCATGGCATTGCTCGGTTAACAATTAATAAAAAGAATGAAGTGAGAGAGTTATTTCCCTCACTCCATATGTAATTCCAATTACTTATCTTCAGGAATTTCAACGAGATTTAAATCTTCATGTCTGACATGAGCGTAATGATCAAAATGCTCTCTATCATTTATCAAAGTATCTAAATTCAATTTCTGATTTACCTTTTTGGCTTTGTTACGTTTTCTCATCTCTGCCATCGTGGTATACTCACCAAATTCAATTCCAGTCTGCCCAAGAACTCTTGGTCTAAGTTGATCTTTACAAATGACAAAAGCATTGTTCAAAATGACCCATTGCTCTTTCAGTCTTTGAATTTTACTATCAACCTGTTCTATTTGATTTCTGTCTATTTCAAGGTTAAGACTTCTTCTCTCAAGAACTCGCCTTTCAGCTTTTTGCTTATGACCTTCTTCTTCAACATTATCTTTCATTCTCTCAAACATTCTTGTAATCTGATCTCCAAGTTTTGCTTGAATGATAACGTCATTACCATCATCAAATATATTAATAAGAGTCATGCAACACGCCAATAAATGTGATGGAAACCATTCATCATAACTCTTGCGTGGTCCTAATGCTTCAGCAAGTTTATCAAGTTTTTCTGGAGTCCACTTTTCATCTAACTCCATTCTGGCTTTTTGTTGCTCTCTCTTGAGTGCTACATTTCTCTCATATTCTTCTTGCTCCAGTTTTTTGAAATCTGGAGTGGTTAAATATGGTCTTGTATCTTTCTCAAGTTCCTTAGCAATCTTATGCAACCCAATAGTTGGGTCTGCTTTATATTCAGGATTAGTTGGATAACCATTTTCCTTAAAGAATTCCATCATATAGTCAATAAGTTTGGATTTCCCCAATCTCTTGTCTAACTTCATAGATGGTGTAGCACCCACCATGTCGTGAAGTTCTTTAATGGTGTTAGCTTCAAGAGTGTTCCTATATGGTACAATCTTAGACTGTTCGTCATCAATTAATGTATCGATGTTCATAATACGCTCCTATTTAAATTTAAAAGATTATAATTGGCTTTTTGTGATGCAGATTTTACTCTGCACCACATTGGATGCTCGATAGATTGTCTACTCCGACATCTGAGTTAATTGAGCAAGTTCACGATGTAATCGTTTCTTATCATGCTCACAATCTGTAGTAATAATTTGTGCAAGTTTCATGTCGATATCACTCTTCAAGATATCGTCACGATCTTCTTTACTGTTTTCGTAAAACTCATTTATATTGATTTTATCTAATTTCATGGTTCGCTCCATTGTTATTGTTAATATTGAATCTAAGACGAGAATAAACTCTCCTCTTAGAACTCCTATCTCACACTTAAATCAATCCAGTCCATGACCTGAACGGATAAGAAAATACTCTTTGTAGAGCGTTCTTCAGCGAGGTATTTTCTTAGGAGAGAATCCATCTTGGAACTTTTTCTTGCTTTAAGAAAAAGGGGTCTTTACTTGTGCAGATTTGCGAGTGTCATCATCTAATGATAAAATGGAGAGAGTTTGTTGTTGTTGTTTTTACCTTTCGTTATCACCTGTGCTGAACAAGCACAAATCAGAGAACTTACATCGCAGAGAATACCTCTGGGATGTTAGTGGTACAAAAGTGAGTATCGTCCGTCAGCCCGAAGACGATGAAGATGTTACAGAATGAATATGGAACGTAAGTGGTCATGGCAGCTTTGCTGACATAACGAAGTGGATTATTCATTCCATAGCAAAGAATCGCTGGGGAGGGCTGTCGCAACGGAACGGAACTTTTACAAATGTGATGTGAATAGACAGATAAATCACCATAGTTATTATACTCGTCAGTACTATAACTTAATGGACTTCCTAATGACTAAAGCCAATACACAACAACAAGAAAAGTATAAAACATCCGTTGTTCCAATGGATGATATCGAAAAGAATGCTAATCAAATCCAACACAGTCACAGTCAAGTAACCGAAGCACAATCCGATTTAGTCCATGCAATGTTGCATGATGGTTGCAACCCAACACAAGCTAGTGAACGCATAGGTAGGAATAAAGCTTGGGCTTATAATACATTGAATAAACAACACGTTATCGACTATCGCAAGGAATTAGCAATGAAGACATTGGGATGGGATGCCACACAAGCACTTGCAACTATGAGAGAGTTATTGAATGCCAAGTCCCAAGTTGTCAGGCTCGAAGCCAGCAAGGATTTGATGGATAGAGCTGGATTTCGTAACGATGCTCCGTCTACTCCATCTACTGCAGTGCAAATAAACTTTAATGTCGATTAGGGGTCCCAAACGCCAACACACCTATATAGAGAGGGTGCTTTAAAAAATGGGTCTTGAACCCCTAAAAGGTAAACCATTCACGCAAAAGAGTAAAATAAGTAAACAACTAAAAAAATTTTTTTCTAACCGACAATTTAAAAAGGAGTATTACATATGGGTGAAGCAAAAGAAATAAAACCTACTGGAGTTAAACTTAGCACAAACAAAATAAGCACTTACAAGGGTGGAGAAAAAGGTCAGAGAAATGTTTCAAACATTTATGTTGATCCTAATAGTGGAAATACTATAGCCACAAGACAAGCCAGAGAAAACATTGCTGATGGTGGTGATTATAATAAGATTGCATCAACAAGTGCTCCTGCTGGTTTTGGAGGTGCAGTTGACACATCTATTAAAACTGGTTCTGTCATGGAACAAAGCAAAAGAATGTATGGCAAAGTTATTGGTGGAGAAAAAGACACTCAAGAAAAAATTTTAGTTGATAGTTACAATCCCAGACCGAGTAAAGATTTATTAACTGGTGAACCTTTAATCTATAAAGATAGAACGTCAACGACATCCCAAGCAAGTCCAGCTTTAAGGCGATTATTACTTGGTGGTGGTGGATCAGCTATAAGAAGGATGTTTGGTCTGTGAAATTAGACTACACTCCTCCAGGGGAAGTAGCGAAACACTTTATGAAAGACCCCTCGTTTGTTCGAGGGTTGAGAGGTCCTGTAGGTTCTGGTAAATCGGTTACTTGTTGCATGGAGATAATGCGTAAGGCAATGCAGCAAAAGCCAAATGATAAAGGGGTAAGAAGAACACGATGGGCAGTTGTTCGTAACACCAATCCCCAATTAAAAACAACGACAATAAAAACTTGGCGAGATTGGTTTGATGATGATCTTGGCAGATTTATATGGTCACCTCCTTATACGCATCACATGAACTTTGCTATGGCTGATAAAACAGTTGTTGAATGCGAAGTTATCTTTTTGGCTTTGGATAAAACCGAAGACGTTAAAAAACTTTTATCTCTCGAATTGACTGGGGTGTGGGTAAATGAAGCCAGAGAGATTGGAAAATCTATAGTTGATGCGTGTACTATGAGAGTTGGAAGATTTCCTTCCATGCGAGAAGGTGGTCCAACATGGTTTGGTGTGATTATGGACACAAATGCTCCCGACGAAACTCATTGGTGGGGAATTATGTCAGGAGAAGTTCCAACACCAGAATATCTAACAACGGATGAAAAATTATTGCTTGTCAAACCTGATGATTGGAATTTTTATTCGCAAGCAGGAGCTATGGTTGAAACCTTGGATGAAGGTGGAAATTTAACAGGTTATGATTTCAATCCTAAAAGGGAAAACAAAGACAATCTTCAACCTGATTATTATAAAAAAATAATTCTTGGTAAATCTCCAGCTTGGGTTAAAGTTTATGTATTAAATGAATACCAAGCATTAATGGATGGGAAGCCTGTTTACCCAACATTTAGAAAGGACACTCATGTCGCAAAAGAACCGATTGAACCAACCGATCAATCCGATGTCATTGTTGGAATCGACTTTGGCAGAAGCCCATCGGCAGTTTTCTGCCAAAACCTCTCCCTTGGAAGATGGACAGTCTTTGCCGAATACGTCACCCAAGACATGGGAGCCCAAAGATTTGCTGAAGGTCTTAAAAGAGAAATAGCTCGTAATAAATGGGATAAGTTAACTTATCGTTTTATTGGTGATCCAGCTGGTAATCAGATGGCACAAACAAACGAGACAACACCATTTATGATACTTCGAGCAGCAGGTATCAAAGCTTATCCAGCAAATACTAACGATACAAGTGTTCGTATTGAATCTGTAGAAGCTGTCATTAATCGTCTTGTTGATGGTAAGCCTGGAATGCTCATATCTCCTATTTGTACAAACCTTATTTCTGGCTTTGAAGGTGGATATAATTACAAACGCATGGTGTATATGGGCTCCGAAAAGTATGATGAAAAGCCAAATAAAAATAGGTTTAGTCACGTTCATGATGCGTTGCAATACGCAATGCTTGGAGGTGGAGAAGGAAGACGAGTTCTATCAGGGAACCAACCTATAAAATCCCCCACCACTGTGGAGAGAGCAAGTAACCCTTTTCAACGATTAAAATCAAGAAACAGAATGTCAAGGTTTGACAGATTAGGAGTAAGATAATGCATATGAGAAATATAAAAGGAAGCACAACTGGTAAAGTTCGTGATGTATCAAAGTATATGAAACGATATTACTTTAATGTTACGATAGATCAATTTCCAGATAAACCAATCCAAGTTTTTATTGATGCTGAAAGTGAAGAAGAATCCGAACAAAAGCTTAAAAATAAATTACGTTGGGAAAAAATTAAACGAACACCAAGAGCCTAATGCTTTATCCTCATAGAAAATGTCACCGAGAAGATTGTGACAACATTATTTTAAATGCACAACGACATAATCGAATGTATTGCTCAGAATATTGTAATAAAAGGACTTGGGATTTAAAAAATCGAACTCCAAAGAAATATCAATTAAAATGAAGTGGATTGTGTGTTTTGCTCCTCATTCAAACAGAGGAATTTGGCGATTATTTACGTTTTGGCGACCAAAATACCAACACGTTTTTGCTGTTCGCTATGATTTAAGTGTTTTATCATGGATTTACGTTGAATGTTCTTCAAAACGAATGAATTTCGACCTTTATAAGGATGATAAAGCAACACATTTGATTGATTATCTAATCAATGAGTGCGAATGCATTGAAATAGAGGTTAAAGACTCACTTGTTTACTTTCCAACTATTTTATATTGCGTCAGTTTTGTCAAACATCTCTTGGGAATTCGGAATATGTTCCTTTTAACACCCTATCAACTGCGATGTGAATTGATTAAGCAAGGGGGAAGTGCCATTTTCACTAAGAATACAGGAGAAATATAATGGGTCGTTCCAGAGCACCTCAGAAATCTGCTGAATTAACCGAAGCAGAATTAGCTGAAAAAGAAAGACTTAGGAAAGAGAAGGAAAGTCTTGCTTTACGAGAACAAGAGCAAAGTCGGATACGAGATAATAATCTTTTAGGGTTTCGATCTTTACTTGGCAATGATGAGATTGATATGAGGGGTCATAGACGAAAAACTATGGGTAAAACATCACCATGAGAGATGAAGCTAGTGGAGATGCAAGTCCAGCTCCTTCAGGTGGTCAATCCAGTCATGATTCGGATTACAAGCTTGTTATGGACAGATATAAAAAGGCTAAAGGTCGTTGGATGTCTTGGTCTGATATTTGGGAAGAATGTTATGATTATGTTCTTCCTCAAAGAGAAAGCTTTTTTCAAGAATCTTCTGGGTCTCGACGTACTGAAAATATTTATGATGAAACAGCAGTAGTTGGTCTTCCTAAATTTGCCTCACGATTACAACTTGGCTTTTTCCCTCCCAACGGAAGAGCCTTTAAGCTGGCTCCAGGTCCTGAGCTTCCAAAAGAAATGCGAAGTCGTTCTTTAGATCAGGAGTTAGATCGTATTACGGACTTACTGCATGAAGGATTAAGAAACTCAAACTTTAATGCAGAATTTCATGAAGGGCTGCAAGACTTGGGTATGGGCACAATGAATCTTTTAGTAGAGTCTGGAAGGTTTGTCGGTGATCTTCATTTTAGTTCTGTTCCTCCAACAAATGTAGCTATTCTTCCAGGAGCTATGGACTCTATTACTGATTGGTTTCGATGGAACAACGAATGCGATATTACGGATGTTAAGCATCGTTATCCTTATGCAAAATTTAGCGATAGAATGAAAGAGATTCAAAGGCGAGACCCAAGACGAAAGACTAAAATTATTGAAGCTACTATTTATGATTCAAAAGATCGCTTTAAGGATGAATATAATTTTTATCTTGTGTCGGAAACAGATAAAGAAATTTTGTTTAAATCAACAATGCGAGGAACTGGTTCTATTCCTTGGATTACAACTCGTTGGTCTAAATCTGGCTTTGAGGTCTGGGGAAGAGGTCCACTATTACAAGCAATGCCTGCAATCAAAACTTTGAATCTGACAGTTCAACTAATTCTTGAAAATGCAGAAATGGCTATTGCTGGATCGTATGTTTATGATGATGACGGAGTATTTAATCCTGATAACATTACTATACAGCCAGGAACTTTTATACCAAGAAGTCCAGGCTCTTCTATTGATTCATTACAGTCCCCTTCTCGATTTGATGTTGGTCAACTTATTATCGAGGATATGCGAAGGAATGTCAGGAAAGCTCTTTTTATAGATGAGCTTGATACTCGACCAAATGCTAAAACACCCTTATCAGCAACCGAAGTATCAGAACGATTGGCTGATGTAGCAAGAGACATGGGAGCAGTCGCTGGTCGAATGCAAAAAGAATTTCTACAACCTCTTGTTCAAAGAATTATTCAAATTTATACCGAACAAGGGTTATTGGATATTCCAAAAGTTGATGGCAGAGAATTACGAATAGTTCCAGTATCGCCATTACTTAGGGCTCAGGATCAGCAAGATGTATCAGATTTTGTTAGATTTCAGCAAACAGTTGCTGGAACATTTGGACCTGAAATTACACCAGCATTGTACAATCAAGATGCTGTTATTAAATTCTTAGCTGATAAGTTTGGTATTTCTCAAGATTTATTAGCCAACAAACAACAAGTTGACCAAAACATTCAGATGGCAATGCAACTAATGCAACAACAACAAGGTGGTGGTCAATGACAAAGCAAACATTAGAAAACTCTATTGATGGAAGGTCTTATACAAAAGAAGTGGAAGATGATCTTAATTCCAAAGCTTATGGTTTATTTGGAAGTGGCATAGGAAAATCTTTTTTACAATATTTAGACAATCTAACAATAAATACTGTTCGTTCACCAGATACCCCTCCAGAACAAATGATGTATTTTGAAGGGCAAAGATGGACTGTAGCAGTTATAAAAGCCAGAGTTGAAAACGGAAAAAAATTAAATAACAATTAGGAGTAATAATGTCAGATGAAGGGCAAACAGTATCAGAAAAAGACAGTGGGGAAGAAGGGTATCAAACTGAGCCAAATCCCACAACCAATGCCGAAAATCAATCGGTTTCGGAGAATGAGGAAACAACTACAGAAACTGTGGAAAAATTTGATTGGTTACCTGAAAAGTTCAAAACACCAGAGCAATTAGTTCAATCTTATAAATCTTTAGAAAGTAAGTTTCATACTCGAAAAGAAGATTTTCAAAATTCTATAATGGAAGAAATGGCATCAGAAGCGAACAAAGATGTTCCAGCTCCAGGAGATTATGAAATTAATATTGAAGCTCCAGAAGGCATGGAATTTAATATTGATGAAAATGATCCTGTTCTTGGGTGGTTTCGTAATACAGCCCATGATCTTGGTTTAAATCAAAAAGACTTTGAAGGTTATGTTAAAGAGTTTATAGCGATGGATAATTCTCGTGGTCCTGATTGGAATGAAGAAGCTACAAAACTAGGTGAACACGCTGAAAGACGACTAGAAAGAGTTGATACTTGGGCTAATTCGCATTTGTCAGAAGAATCGTACAATAAATTTTCGAATATTCGAGCTGATGCTCAAACTGTTCAACTTTTTGAAGAATTAATGGAGCTTAATGGTCAGCCAAAGTTTAATATGCAAACATCAGATTCTTTTCAAGAAAAACTTTCACGAGAAGATTTACAGTCTATGCAACAAGACCCAAAATACTGGAAAGATAAAGACCCAGCATTTATTGCCAAAGTTCGACAAGGTTTTAAACAATTCACCAATGGCAAAGGGTAATGTGAATTAACATTCTAATTTTTTTATGCAAGTGTCAAATTGCTTGAAAGCCCGTGATCAGACATAGTAGCCATTTTGAATGACAACTACGATATTGAAAGCTATCGGAACAACTGGAAAGTCAAAAACTAAACTTTAACTTTAAGGAGAAGAAACATGGCAGTTTCTACTATAGATACCTCCTTTGTCGAAGAGTTTGAGAGTGGCGTTCACATGGCATACCAGAGAATGGGCTCTAAACTTAGAAATACTGTTCGTAACAGAAGTGGTGTTAAGAACAAGACGACATTTCAAAAAATCGGCAAAGGTTTTGCGACTACTAAAGCAAGACATGGTTCCGTAGCACCGATGAATTTAGCCCATACTAATGTAAATGTGACATTAGAGGATTATTTTGCTGGTGAATGGGTCGATGATCTTGATCAACTTAGAATTAACCACGATGAAATGTTAATAGCAC
>MDTB01014549.1_pt1 | contig 14035 bp, 9 predicted proteins | sample 811161 | NCBI WGS metagenome assembly MDTB01 (sample SAMN05326650, study PRJNA326480) | marine metagenome | isolation source: seawater | place: Mediterranean Sea | collected 2009
AGAGAACTGGAAACTGCAGATAGATTGGACCGAATTTGCCGAAGCCTGGCGCGCTGAATACGCGCCCTCGATGGTGGAGGTTAAGTCCGGGCGGCGTCCCTATGCGCGGCTGGATATCCTACATCGGGAAAACCTTGATCGAATAATTCCGCGATTTGGACTAGATGGGTTAGACGAATCCCAGCGACAGGCGTTGAACCTGGCGTGGCATAAGTTGAATCCTTGGGCGGACAGTGTGCCCGGATTAACCCGCCTGAAACGGCAGTTTATTCTTGCCACCATGTCGAACGGCAACACGGCGCTGATGGTCAATATGGCCAAACATGCAGGGTTGCCATGGGACTGCATTCTGGGCGCCGAGCCTGCACAGCATTATAAACCAGATCCGGAGACTTATCTGACAGGCGCCGACTGGCTTAATTTACCGCCGTCCGAATGCATGATGGTTGCAGCCCATAACAGCGATCTTGCGGCCGCTCGCGCGTTAGGTTTCAAAACAGCATTTATTGCCCGACCAACGGAATATGGACCGGCGCAAGCCGCTGATTTGGCGGCGGCCGAAGCCTGGGACTTCATCGCCGGCTCGATGACTGAGCTGGCCGACCAGTTGCACTGCGCATAAAGTGGCGACCGCACCCCGGCATGCTTGCTTGGGGTGGCTCCGGCAGCTATTGTCGCGCGGCGAATGAACCTTGGACTTGGAGATAAGTGAATGGTTGAAGTCGGCGGGGTTGCAGGCGACCAATTACGTTCTTACATCGAACGTATTGAACGGCTGGAAGAAGAAAAAGCGGCCCTGGCCGCCGATGTCCGTGAGGTTTTTGCGGAAGCCAAGGGTAACGGCTTCGATGTTAAAATTATGCGGCAGGTGCTGCGCTTACGGAAAATGGATGGCGACGACCGGGCCGAACAGGAAGCCTTACTGGATGTATACAAACGTGCCATTGGGATGACCTAAAAATGCCTGAGAAAGCGGCCGATCAGTTCCATTTTGCGGATCAGGTTGTGCGCCGTACGCGCGCGCTTGGGCACCCGCTCTGCGCTGGTTTGGATCCGTTTTTAGATCGTATTCCAAGACTGTTCCACAGCGGCTCCATGCGCCCTAACGACCCGATGACGGCGGCGGCGGTACAGCGGTTCTTAATCGCATTTTTGGACCGCGCGGCCGGCAAGGTGGTGGCGGTTAAACCGCAGATCGCCATGTTCGAACGCCTTGGCTGGCCGGGAATGCAGGCATTATCCGAGGTGATTGACCATGCCCATCGGTTAGACTTGCCGGTTTTGTTGGATGCGAAACGTGGCGATATCGGCAGCACTGCGGAAAATTATGCGGCGGCCTATCTCGATGCCGATAGTCCCATTGCCGTTGATGCCATTACCTTGAACGCCTATCTTGGCCGCGACACTTTGGCGCCGTTCTTGATGCGTGCCAAAGCTGAGGGCAAGGCGTTGTTTGTGCTCCTCAAAACCAGCAATCCAGGTTCCGCAGATGTTCAAAACCTGGCTGTGGACGGGCGGCCGTTATTTCTTCACTTGGCCGATAAATTGAACCAGCTTGATGCGGATCTATCCGGTCCGCAAACCGGCTGGTCTAATCTTGGCGTTGTGGTCGGCGCAACCCATCTCGACGATGCGATTGCGGCCCGCGCGGCGCTGCCGAATGCCTTGTTTTTGATCCCTGGTTACGGCGCCCAAGGGGGCAGCAGCGATGATGCCGTGGTGACGTTCGTTAATCGCGGACACGGCCCTGAGGGCGGCTTGATTAACTCCTCACGCGGGCTGTTATTTCCCGACGCCGGCGGGCAGGCGGCAAATGCCGCCGCTTGGGAGGCGGCGATTGATGCGGCCCTGAACCAAGCCAGTGATGATTTAGGCCAAGCACTGGCGCGGAAACGCTGATTAGCCGTTGCTTTCGTCTAGTTGATCGATCAGCGCTTCAATCACACCCAGGCCTTTTCCCCAAAAGTCAGGATCACCGGCGTCCAAACCAAACGGCGCGAGCAACTCACGATGGCGCAAGGTGCCGCCGGCTTTCAACAGCGTGACATATTTCTCGGCAAAGCCGTCGGGACGTTCTTGGTAAACAGCATACAGGGAATTGACCAAGCAGTCGCCGAAGGCATAGGCGTAAACATAAAACGGCGTATGCAAGAAATGCGGAATATAGCCCCAGTAGCTGCGATAATCATCGCTCAGTTGAATGGCGGGGCCAAGGCTATCGGCCTGCACTTGCATCCAAATATCGCCAATTTCATCGACCGTTAGCTCGCCTGAACTGCGGCGGGCGTGGACCGCACTTTCGAACTGATGAAAGGCGATCTGCCGAACCACCGTGTTCAGCATATCTTCGACCTTGCCGGCAATTAAGATGCGTCGCCGGGCGGGGTCGGTCTCACTGCCTAACAAACTCTGAAAAGTCAGCATTTCGCCGAAAACCGATGCCGTTTCAGCAAGGGTTAACGGGGTGTCCGCCATGAGCGCACCTTGCGGCGCCGCCAAGACTTGATGGACGCCATGTCCCAATTCATGGGCCAGGGTCATAACATCGCGGATCTTGCCTTGATAGTTCATCAAAATATAGGGATGTGCACTGGGCACGGTTGGATGCGAGAAAGCGCCCGAGCTTTTGCCGGGACGGGCGGCCGCGTCAATCCACCGGCGGGTGAAAAATTGTTTGCCGATATCAGCCAGCTGCGGCGAGAAGGACCGATAGGCACCATCGACGATGGTTTGCGCATCGGCCCATGACAGAAGCTGATTATCATCGCCGGGCAACGGCGCATTTCGGTCCCAAAAATCAAGTTTTTCACGGCCAAACCAGCGCGCTTTCAAGCGATAATAGCGATGGCTCAACGTTTGGTATCGCCCGGAGACAGCGGTCACCAAGGCATCCACAACATCATCCTCGACCTGATTGGCCAAGTTTCGGGCGCTGATTGGGCGGCTGTAACCGCGCCATTTATCCTCGGTCTCTTTATCTTTCGCTAAGGTGTTGGTGATATGCGCCAATAGCGGGGCATTGGCTTTCAAGGCATTTGCGAAAGCTAAGGCAGCGTTTTTGCGGGTGGCGGCATCTGGACTTGAAAGCCGGTCTAAAACCTCTGCCTCGGTCAGATCTTGACCATCAATCGGGATCCGTAGGCGGGCCATTGTTTCATCAAATAGACGCACCCACGCGGCGCGACCTGAGACAGATTTCTCATGCAACAGCCGTTCCTGCTCATCGCTGAGCTGATGGGCTCGAAAAAGCCGCAGATTATCAATCCACGGGCGGTAGTGCGCCAGTTCCGGTGCCGACATTTTTGCGGCCAGAACCGCATCCCCAAGCTGATTAATTTCAAGCCCGAAAAACAGCATGTCACTGCCGATATCGGTCGCACGTTCGTGTATTGATTGGTAAAATTGACCGATGGCAGGGTCTTCGGTATGGGCGGCGTGCAGCAATTGGGCGTAGGAAATAACCCGCCCGAGACGATCCTCCAAGGCCTCAAAGGCAGCAATTGCAGCGGCCATTTCACGGCCCTCAAGGGCGGCTAAGTTGCCTGCATAATGGGCTTTGAAAGCGGCGGCGGCATCCGCAATTTGCGCCAGTTCAGCGGTAATTGCAGGATCGCTTGGGCCGGTAAAAAAATCACTTAAATCCCAGTCGGGGGCGATAATCATCTGGTCTTGCGGCATAGCCGGCGTCCTTATGTTGACATGGGTGGTGGGTGGATCGTCAGGCAAGCCCGGGTGGCGTTCCTCTGCTAGCTGTGATCTGGTGTAGGAAATGCGTTGTGCAAGTGGGCGCGGGCTTATTGCCGTCGAAATCTCATGAAAGGGGTGAATCATGCCGTCATCGATTGTTGACTTCAAAGCGGTTCGGAATCTGCCCGCAATGTTCTTTGCGCAGGCGGAAATTTTCGCGGATAAACCGTTTCTCTGGGGGAAATCGTCCAGCAGCAGTGATTTCACGGCGGTCACCTGGGCCGACGCGGTTGCCCAAGTCACGGCCTTGGCGCGTGGTCTGAGGGGGTTGGGAATTGCCCCCGGCGATCGGGTGGTTTTGGTGGCGGAAAACCGCCCCGAATGGCTCTTGGCCGATCTTGCGATCATGACTGCCGGGGCGATCACCGTGCCCACATACACCACCAATACAGTCGATGATCACCTCCATGTGCTCAGCGATTGTGGTGCGACCGGTGTTATCGTGTCATCGGCGGCCTTGGCGGAGCAGGTATTGCCGGCCGCCATAGCCTCTGACAGCTGCCGAAAACTGATCGCAATTGACGCCGTCAGCGCACCTGCCGATGCGCCGCTCGAGGTCATTTCGTGGGATGACGTTTGCGCCCATGGTCAGGCGCTTGACGACGATGTGGTGGCTTGGGCGGCAACGCTCGAATGTGATGCGCTTTGCTGTTTCATTTATACCTCCGGCACGGGCGGCCGTCCAAAAGGTGTGATGCTGAGCCATCGGGCCATTTTAGCCAATTGCCATGGTGCCTTGCAGGTCTTGCAAATGCTTGGGGTTGGCGATGAAGTCTTTCTGTCCTTGCTGCCCTTATCGCATGCCTATGAACACACTGTCGGGCTGTATTTTCCAATCGGGATTGGGGCGGAAGTTTATTATTCCATGGGGCCGGATAGTTTGTCGCAAGAATTGGCCTCGGTACGGCCAACGCTGATGACGGCGGTGCCGCGCCTTTATGAGGTGCTGCATGATCGCATCCGACGTGGTGTCGAACGCCAAGGCGGGCGCAAAGCGGCGCTATTTGCGCGGGCGGTCAGTTTGGGCCGCAAAGCTTATGCAGACCCGCAAAGCCTGACCTTTAGCGAACGATTGATGAATGCTTTTCTGGAGTTGACGGTGCGGCGCAAAGTCCGCCAGCGTTTCGGTGGCCGGCTAAAAGCTTTTGTTTCCGGCGGTGCCGCGCTGAACGCTGATATCGGCACCTTCTTTTTGGCCCTTGGTGTGCGTCTTTTGCAAGGCTATGGGCAAACTGAAGCAGCACCGCTGATCAGTGTTACCCCGCCTGGAAAAATCAAAATCCATACCGTTGGACAGGTCATTGACGGGGTTGAGTTGCGGTTGGCTGACGATGGTGAAATTTTGGTTCGCGGTGATTTGCTGATGGATGGTTACTGGGGTGATCCACAGGCAACCGCCGCGACCATCGTCGATGGTTGGCTACACACCGGCGATGTCGGCGTCCTGGATGGCGACGGCTATCTTGAAATCACCGACCGGAAAAAAGATCTGATCGTTAATTCCGGCGGTGACAATATTTCGCCTATGAAAGTCGAAGGCGTGCTGACGCTGCAGCCGGAAATTGCCCAGGCGATGGTTTATGGCGATAAGCGTCCTTACCTGGTTGCCGTGTTGGTGCCGGAGGGTGAATTTGTGCCGCCGGCTGCCGGCTCGGACGATGAAAAGGCACTACTTTCATCGTTAAATGCGGCACTGGTAAATGCCAACGAGCAATTGTCGAACTTGGAAAAGGTTCGCCGCTTTATCATCGCTGACGCGGCTTTCACCGTGGATAATGAATTGCTGACACCAACATTGAAAATCCGCCGCCATAAATTACGGGTCGCTTATGCGGATCGCTTGGATCGTCTGTATGGCTAGGGGTGGCGAGGGGTTTTTTTGACGGACCACTGCGCTAAAACGACCCCGAAAACCACCATTGCAGCAGCGATGAGACGGTCAAAAACGAAACCGCCGCCAAGCAAGAACATCACCATCATGACGTGGAACGGCACCGCGTTCTGATGCATGGCGGCGATGGTGACGCCAAGCAATCGGCCGCCCATAAACCACAGCACCATCGAGATACCTGCCGAGATGCCGCCAATCCACAGCAGCAGTCCAAGGTCACGCGGGTTGAAATCATAGCGAAATGTGACCAAGCCGCTGGTCCAAACGCTGGTGATGATAATGCTCATGATGAGGCCGGCCGCAGCGGTGGTTGCGGCGCCTTTCGTCAAATCGGAAACATTCTGAAAGCGGCTGACTGTATTGCGGGTGAAAATGGTAAACAGCACCAGCGAGCCGAGGATAATAATTTCACCGCCACGAAAATCACTAAGCCCGGTTATCCCTGCCATTGCAGAAGTGATGCCGCCGGCGATGGCGAAGGCGATGGCAACAATCTTTCGGCTGCTTAAATCCTCGCTGCCGGCGAGATAGCCGATGAATAGCGAGATCACGGGGATGCCTGTGGAAATGATCGCAACCGAGGTCGGGTCGGCATAGTTTTGCGCGAGAATCAAACAGGTTGTTGATAATGACAGCAAACACCCACCGAAAAGGAAGGCATCGCGCCAACGGACCTGCCGTAACTCTTTGCCGCGACCGCTGACGATCACCAACAAACTAAGGGTGATACCGGCGACACTCATCCGGATGGTGGCCAGCAGCACCGGATCCCAGTTTTCCAGCAACAGGGCTGTCGCCGGAAAGCCTGTTGACCATAGAAAAACCCCGATAATGGTTACCAGATTGCCGGTCAATACCCGCCGGCCGCTGCTTGCCGCAGGCTCAATCACGGTCATCAAACGTCAAAATAGGATTTGTACCAATCCACAAACTGCGGGATGCCTTCCTCGATTGAGGTGCTTGGTTGAAAGTCCAGGTCGCGGCAACTATCGGTAATGTCGGCATAGGTTTCCAGGACATCACCAGCTTGCATCGGTTGCATCTCCAGCAGCGCTTTTTTCTGACAGGCGCGTTCAATCACAGCGATGTAATCCAGCAAATTGACTGGCTCGTGATTGCCTAAGTTATAGACCTTATGCGGCGCTGATTGTGCTGCCGTCGGCGGCCGATCAAGGGCCGCCAGAGTGCCTGACACAATGTCATCGATATAGGTAAAGTCACGCTTCATCTGGCCATTATTGAAGACCTTGATCGGGCGTCCTTCGATGATCGCCGAGGTGAACAGCCAAGGCGACATATCGGGCCGCCCCCAGGGCCCGTAAACAGTGAAAAAACGTAGCCCGGTCGAGGGGATTTGATACAAATGAGCATAGGATTGGGCCATGATTTCGGCGGCTTTTTTGGTCGCGCCGTAAAATGATACCGGCTGGTCTGTTTGCTGATCGGTGCTGTAGGGCAGGATGCGGTTGGCCCCATAGACAGATGATGAACTGGCATAAACGAAGCTTTTACAGCCGTGCCGGCCTTGCTTGAGGCTGCGTGCTAACTCCATCATCGTCAGCTGCCCGAACAGATTGCTTTCGGCATAGGTGAAAGGCTGCTCGATTGAGAATCGCACCCCGGCTTGGGCACCGAGATGCAAAATCTGATCAAGGTCGGGAAATTTTTCCGGCAACCGCGCGACAGCGGCACGATCTGCAAAGTCCATGGCTACGAAGGTGAATCCCGGCTCAGTTTGCAACCGGGCCAAGCGCGCCTGTTTTAAGCGCGGGTCGTAGTAATCGTTCAGATTATCAATTCCGACAACCTGCTCGCCCCGCGCCAACAGCGCTGTTGCGACGTGCATGCCGATAAAACCAGCGGCGCCGGTTACAAGGATAGCCATTAAACGGTTCCAGCGAATGATTCCGGGCAGTGTTATGCCTGATCTGGATGAACTTGGAAAGCATCACAGGGCAGTGATCGCGACTGTTTGCAGGCTGCGGCCTGGGCCGGCCCTTTAAAGCCGCTGCTTGATTTGGTTATTTTGTCGCACCAATACATTTGACGTAGGATTTTGGCCGCTTGCATTGTCGTCCGTGAAAATACCCCGTAACATATCAGGCTTGCATTTGGCATCTCGCCGACAATCGCATGCACCAGGAGGGTTAGATGGCATTACGAAATGTATCGCTTGACGACAAATACGTCGTGGAAACCGGGCAAGTTTTTATGACCGGAGTGCAGGCGCTGGTTCGGTTGCCGATGCTGCAGCAACGCCGCGACGAGCGTGCCGGCCTGACCACGGGAACCTTCATTTCCGGGTATCGCGGATCGCCCTTGGGGCTGGTTGACCAGCAGCTGTGGCAAGCCAAACAATTTTTGCAGAAGCATCGAGTCGAATTTCAACCTGGGGTGAATGAAGAACTCGCGGCGACCGCTGTGTGGGGCAGTCAGCAAACCAATTTGTTTGGTGATGGTGAAATCGACGGCGTGGTCGGCATGTGGTACGGCAAGGGCCCTGGCGTTGATCGCTGCGGCGATGTCTTTAAGCACGGCAATAACAGCGGCACCTCACCGCATGGCGGGGTTGTGGTGCTGCTGGGTGACGACCATGCCGGTAAATCATCGACGCTGCCGCATCAAAGCGAATTTGCGATGATGGATGCGTCGATCCCGGTGCTCAATCCGTCAGACGTCCAAGAGGTGATTGATTTCGGTCTATATGCCATTGCCATGTCGCGGTTTACCGGCCTTTGGGTGTCCATGAAATGTGTCACCGAAGCGATGGATAGCTCGGCAACGATTGATATTGATCCCGACAAGTTGACCTTCACCAATCCGGATTTTGAGATGCCCGAAGGTGGCTTGAACATCCGCTGGCCGGACATGTGGTATGATCAAGAGCCTCGCTTGCAAAACTTCAAGCTAAAGGCAGCGCATGAGTTTGCGCGCCGCAATAAAATTGATGAAATTGTCATTGATAGCCCGCAACCGCGCTTTGGGATTATCGCCACCGGCAAGGCCTATCTTGATGTTCGCCAGGCATTAGACGATCTGGGGATTGATGATGCCCTCGCGGCTGAGATTGGCCTGCGGGTGTACAAGGTTGGCATGTCTTGGCCGTTAGAGCCGCAAGGGGCATGGTCCTTTGCCGAAGGCTTGGACGAAGTTCTGGTCATTGAGGAAAAACGTGGCGTTATCGAGCCGCAGTTGAAAGAACAATTCTATAACCGGCCGGCGGCATCCCGGCCACGGGTACTCGGCAAGGTCGATCCCGATGGGCAGGCGCTGATGTCGGTCGTCACCGAACTGTCACCTGGCGAAATTGCCAAAGCGATCATGGCCCGCTTCGGACACTATATTGACCAGCCAAGTGTCGCTGCACGGCTGGCGATCATTGAATCCAAAAGCCAATTGCTGAAGCCGGCGGCGACAGATTTTAACCGCCAACCGTGGTTTTGCTCCGGCTGTCCGCATAATACCTCAACGCGGGTCCCCGAAGGAAGCCGGGCGACCGCCGGCATTGGCTGTCACTTCATGTCGGTTTGGATGGATCGTGAAACCCATACATACACGCATATGGGTGGTGAGGGTATCCCCTGGGTGGGGCAGTCGCGGTTTGTGAAAACCAAGCATATTTTCGCCAATCTTGGCGATGGCACCTATAACCATTCCGGTTCAATGGCCATCCGGATGGCGGTCGCCAGCGGCGCCAACATTACCTATAAAATCCTTTATAATGACGCTGTGGCGATGACCGGTGGGCAGCCGGCAGATAATGGTTTCACGGTGCCGCAGATCGCCGCTCAGGTATCGGCCGAAGGGGTCAAACGTGTGGTCGTCGTCGCCGATGATCCGGAAAAATATCCCATGGGGACCGCTTGGCCCAGCGGTTTGCAAGTGGAACACCGTGACGATCTTGACCGGGTGCAGCGTGACTTGCGGGACCAAGAAGGGGTGACAGTGCTGATCTATGATCAAACCTGCGCCACTGAAAAACGCCGCCGCCGGAAACGCGGCTTGATGGAAGATCCAAATAAAAGGATTTTCATTAATCCGTTGGTTTGTGAAGGCTGTGGTGATTGCGGAACCAAATCTAACTGTGTCTCGGTCACGCCGGTGGAAACGGATTTTGGCCGCAAGCGGCGGATCGATCAGTCAAGCTGCAACAAAGATTATTCTTGTGTAAAAGGTTTTTGCCCAAGCTTTGTCAATGTCATTGGCGGCGGTCTGAAACGCCGTACAGGCGAAGCGAAAACAGCTGACCTGCCTGCTGTCTTTGAAGCGCTGCCGGAACCTGTTTTGCCGACGGCTGATGAAGCTTATTCGATCATGGTTGCAGGGATTGGCGGCACCGGGGTTGTTACCATCGGCGCCTTGCTCGGAATGGCGGCTAATCTTGAGGGCCGAAATGCGACCATCCTTGATGCCACCGGCTTGGCACAAAAAGGTGGTCCGGTCGTCAGCCATGTGCGGATTGCGAACGCACGGAAGGACTTACACGCTGTCCGGGTTTCCTCGGGGAATGCCAAGCTCTTGATTGCCTGTGATATCGTTACCGCCACGCAGCCGGATGTTCTGGCCAAGCTTTCCAGTGATCAGTCGTTTGCGATTGTGAATACCCAGGAAACCATGAACGGTTATTTTGCGATGAATGCCGACATGAAATTCCCAGGTGATCCGATGCAGGAGGCGATCCGGGCCGCTGCCGGCGATAACTCCAGCCATTTCTTGGCAGCCACCCAGATTGCGACGAAACTGCTTGGTGACAGCATTGCCGCCAATGGTTTCATGCTTGGGTATGCCTATCAGCAAGGGCTTATCCCGGTGTCCGCCGAAGCAATCGAACGCGCGATGGAGCTCAACGGCGTTGCCATCGAGTTTAATAAGCAAGCCTTCCTTTGGGGGCGGCGGGCGGCCCATGACTTGGCTGCGGTCGAGCGGATTGCAACACCGGCAGAGAAGGCGGCACCTGCGGCGACTCCGGTGGATGACCTCGACAGCATGATTGCCAGCCGTCGTGAGTTTTTGACGGCCTATCAGAACCAAGCCTATGCAGGTCGCTATGAAGCCCTGGTTCGGAAGGTCGCGGCGGCCGAGCAAGCAAAACTGCCCGGCAGTGACAGTTTGGCCAAAGCCGTGGCCCGCTATGCATTCAAGCTGATGGCTTATAAGGATGAGTATGAGGTTGCCCGGCTGCATAGTTCAGCCACCTTCCGTGACCAGTTGGCGGAGCAGTTTGAAGGTGATTACAAACTTCAGTTCAACTTAGCGCCGCCGCTGTTCTCAAAACGCGATCCGGAAACAGGTCATTTGAAGAAAGCGACTTTTGGGCCATGGATGATGACTGTGTTCGGCATTCTGGCGCGCTTCAAAGGACTTCGCGGTACGGCCTTTGATGTCTTTGGTAAAACCGAGGAACGGCGCAACGAACGCGCGTTGATTACCGATTACTTCGCCACGGTCGAGATGATCTTAGAGCGTCTCTCCGGTGACAATCACAGCCTAGCGGTTGACCTTGCATCGGTGCCGGAACGCATTCGCGGTTATGGTCATGTAAAAGAGCGTCATCTTGCCGAAGCTTTACGTCGTGAGGGTGAATTAAAGGCTGCATTTGTATCCGCAGGCGATAAAAAAGCGGCGGCGGAATAAACCCGATTGGTTCCGCCGGCGGTCGTCGGCGGGCCTTTAAAATTATAGTTGAGGAGATTGTGATGGCGCGGATCGCGGTTGGCGGTATGCAACATGAGACCAATACATTTGCCCCAAGCAAAGCCGACCTTGCGGCTTTTGAAGTGGGCGGCAGCCGCCCAACACTGAGTTCCGGCGACGCGATGATGGCGCAAATGCGCGGCCGAAATATCTCTTTGGCAGGGTTTGTTGAGCAGGCCGAAGCGCTCGGGCATGTGTGCCATCCGCTAAGTTGGGGCTCGGCCTCACCATCGGATGTGGTGACCGAAGAAGCCTTCGAACATATTGCCGCCCTGATCCTTGACGGTCTCGCCGCAGCTGCGCCGTTTGATGCGGTTTACCTGTGTTTGCACGGGGCCATGGTGACCGAGCATTTTGAAGATGGTGAGGGTGAGTTGCTGCGCCGGGTGCGTGCACTGATTGGGCCTGACATGCCGTTGGTCGCCAGCCTCGACCTGCATTGTAACACCACGCCGGCGATGATTGACTTGGCGGATCTTTTGGTTGCCTATCGTACCTATCCGCATGTGGATATGGCGGATACAGGTGCGCGTACCGCCCGCTTGCTGAATGAGATGTTTGCCCGCGGTGGCCGGCCGGCCAAAGCCTTTCAGCAAATCCCTTTTCTTATTCCGCTTAATTGGCAATGCACAATGATGGCGCCGGCAGACCAAATTTACAGTGACCTGCCCAATTATGAACAGGGCGAGGTGATGCATGCCTCGTTCACACCTGGTTTCCCGGCCGCCGACATTCACCATTGCGGCCCCTCGGTGTTTACCTACGGCTGGGATCAGGCGGCGACAAATCAGGCCTGTGCGGCTTTGGCTGCGACCGTGAATGCCGCCGAGGGCGGTTTTGCCGGGCGAATCTGCGGGCCTGATGAAGCGGTTCAAGAAGCCATGCGATTGGCGCCCTCCGCACATGGCCCCATCGTCATTGCCGACACCCAAGATAATCCGGGAGCCGGCGGCGATTCGAACACTGCCGGAATCTTAAAGGCCTTGGTTGCGGCCCGGGCAGAGCAGGCGTCCCTTGGCTTAATGGTTGATCGAACCGCTGCTGAAATTGCCCACCGTGCAGGCGTTGGCGCAGAGGTGCGGCTGTCTTTTGGTGGTCATTCCGGGGTCGCCGGCGATGATCCTTTTGAAGCTGTTTACACGGTCGAAAAACTGCATGACGGCCGGTTTGATGCAACCGGACCATTTTACCGCGGCGCAGAGTTTAACATGGGGCCGTCGGCATGCCTGCGGATTGGCGGCATTCGGGTGGTTGTGACCTGTAACAAGGCGCAGTTAGCTGACCAAGCCATGTATCGCTTTGTGGACATCGAGCCGACCACCGAGAAAATCTTAGTCAATAAAAGCTCAGTGCATTTTCGGGCGGATTTCGCGCCAATTGCAGCAGAAATTTTAGTTTGTGCGGCACCTGGCCCAATGATTGCGGATCCGGCCGATTTACCCTGGCAACGTTTGCGCCCGGGAATTCGCCTTAATCCTTTGGGCCCGGTCTGGGCTGGACCTGCGTAAGCCTGTGTGCAGCGCCATTTAGGCTTGTGTTTGCGTAGTTGCAGCCTTATATTCCGGCGCTTAGCAAAATTCACTGTGGGGAACCAAGCCAATGGCGCGCGTCACTGTCCAGGACTGCATCCAGCAAATTCCGAACCGTTTTGATTTGGTGATGACGGCTGCACAACGGTCACGCGATGTGACTGCCGGTGCCGAGCTTACCATTGACCGCGACCGCGATAAGAACCCTGTGGTGGCGCTGCGTGAAATTGCTGATGTGACGGTCGACATTGAGGGTCTGCAAGAAGCCTTGATCAAAGGCCTGCAGAAGCATGTTGAGATCGATAATCCGGAAGATGACGATCTGGAAAATCTGATCGGCCAAGAAACACAGCAGATCGCCGATGGCGGTGCGGGCGGTGGGCAGATCGCCGATGATGATGCCGATGCACTCGGCATGCAGATTCGCCAAGCCGGTGGTTTTGAAGACGATGATGCAGCTGCGCTTGACTAAACGGCGGCAGTTAAGCAGCACTTGGAACGGGCGGCTGTGGCTGCCCGTTGTTGTTTTCGGTCGTCAAATAACTGCTGCTATGACACGTTAATCGCATGATTAGACAGTACGAATTGGTTGAACGGGTACGCGCCTATGATCCATCGGTAGATGAGGATTTGCTTAACCGTGCCTATGTTTATGCGATGCGCATGCATGGCTCGCAAAAACGTGCCTCAGGTGACCCGTATTTCTCGCACCCGCTCGAAGTTGCCGGCATCCTGACGGATATGAAACTGGACGGTGACACCATTGTGACCGCCCTGCTGCATGATACGATTGAGGATACCGAAGCAACACTTCCGGACATTGACAGGGTTTTTGGCGAAAATATTGGCCGGCTTGTTGATGGCGTTACCAAATTAACGCGTCTGGAATTGCAATCCGACCGGACCAAAGATGCCGAGAACTTCCGTAAATTTGTTTTAGCGATGTCGGAAGATATTCGTGTCTTGCTGGTCAAGCTGGCGGACCGAATGCACAATATGCGGACGCTGCACTTCATTGAGGACCCGGTTAAGCGCAAGCGCATTGCCGCCGAGACGCTGGATATTTATGCGCCGCTTGCCGAGCGAATTGGGATCCGTGATCTGAAGGATGAGCTGGAAAACCTTGCTTTCACTGAATTGCATGCCGATGCCCGCCAATCAATCCTCGCCAGAT
>MDTB01037717.1_pt1 | contig 14035 bp, 14 predicted proteins | sample 811161 | NCBI WGS metagenome assembly MDTB01 (sample SAMN05326650, study PRJNA326480) | marine metagenome | isolation source: seawater | place: Mediterranean Sea | collected 2009
CATCTTCTGCAATTGCATTTATAGTTAAATCTCTTCTCGAAAGATCCTCCTCTAACGTAACGGTATCATCAGTTTCAAAAGAAAACCCTTGGTGACCGATAGCTATTTTCTTTTCTTTTCTTGCTAATGCATACTCTTCTTTTGTTTTAGGATGCAGGAAAACAGGAAATTTTTTTCCAACTGAAATGAAACCTTTTTTAAGCATAGATGTCTCTGTTTCGCCTATCACAACGAAATCTTTTTCTGAGAAAGATAAATTAAGCAATCTATCTCTAATAGCTCCGCCAACTAAATAGCATTTCATTTCTCTTTAATTTTTTTTATTTGAAATCTTTTATTATCTTCTAATCTCATAATAGTAAGTTTATCTCCCCAAACACATCCTGTATCTAATCCTAAAATATTCTTTTTTTCAGTTTTTCCTTTAATTGCAGCCCAATGTCCAAATATTAACTGTGAGTTTTTATTTGTGAAGCTATTTCTAAAATTGAACCAAGCATCATATTTTTTAGGCATTTGGCTAATCTTACCTTTAAAATTAAAATTAATTTTTCCCTTTTGATTACAGATTCTTATTCTCGTCAAAGCATTTGTAAAAAAAACTAATTGATCTATTGAGCTCATTTTCTTAGAAAATTCAGAAAACGAATTAGAAAATATTTTTTTTAAAAACTTTTTTGGATTTTTCTTCATAGCAATTTGAAAATCTTTATTCAGGTTCAAGCATTTAGTTAAGGACAAATTAGGTGGAACTCCAGCATGAACCATAATTATTCTCTTAGATTTATTTTGATATTCTATTTTTTTTTGAAAAATTAAAGGTTGTTGAATTAAAAATTCTGCATATTTTTGAGATTTTTTTGTTGAGATGAGTTTCGAAAGAGTATCCGTTTTTGATAATTCTCTTAGCCCGTATAAACAGGATAAAAAATGTAGCTCGTGATTTCCCAAAACGATGTGAGTTCTCTTTCTTATTTTATATAAGTATTTTATGAGTTTTAATGAGTCAGGGCCTCTATTAATTAAATCACCAACTAACCATAAATAATCATTCTCGATATCAAAATTTACTTTCTTTAAAGCTAGTCGAAATTCTTTATAACAGCCTTGAATATCACCGATAGCGTAGTTAGCCATTTTTAAAATTTAATTTTGTTAAAGAGATATAATCTTCAAGACTAAGTTGGTCTGGCCTTAAATTGTAGTCAATACTTAGCTTTGATAACTCTTCTTCAGAAAATAGTTCTTTAAGAGTTTTCAGTATCTTTTTTCTTTTTTTACTAAATAACTTATTCAAAAGGATATTTAAACTATTTAATTCATTTATATTTGTTTCATTTATTTTAGGTTTAAATTTCAAAAAAGTACTATCAACTTTGGGTACTGGATCGAAATAAGACTTATCTATATCAGTCAAAATTTTTACTTCACAAAAATAATTACAAATTACACTAAGTTTTCCATACGATTTTGTATTTTTATTTCCTGCACATCGGTAAGCAAATTCTTTTTGAAACATAAAATGCATATCTTTAATTAGGTGAATATTTTTAAAACACCAATCAAGAATTGGACTAGACATGTTGTAAGGCAGATTGCCTATTAATCTTATTTTATTATCTTTGCTAGCGAAATCATTTAAATCTATGTCTAAAATATTTTTATTTATGATTTCGAAATTTTGTTCTTTTTTAAATTTTTCTTTTAATAGAACAATCAAATCTCTATCAAATTCAATAGCTGTAAATTTTTTTGACATACCAGTGAACATTTCTGTCAAGTTTCCAGAACCGGGGCCAATTTCTAAAAATAGATCTTTTGAAGATGGTCTGACGAAGTTAACAAGAGTGCTGAGAATAAATTCATCCGATAAAAAATTTTGACCAAATTTTTTTTTCTTATATATCTTACTCACAGTATTATGAACAAAACTCTAAAGCTAATTCCATAGATTTTTTGAAACTAGATGGATCTGCCTTATTTTTCCCTGCTAGTTCATATGCCGTGCCATGATCAACGGATACTCTCGTAAAAGGTAACCCTAAAGTAATATTGACGGAATCTCCAAACCCCATTGATTTTAAAACTGGAAGTCCCTGATCATGGAACATCGCTAAATACGCATCATATTTTTTCAATTTTTCATCTAAGAAGGCAGTATCTGCAGAAAGCGGGCCATCGACATTTATATTTTTTCTCAGCAAAGCATTCACTGCAGGTTCAATTACCTCCATTTCTTCTTTGCCCATAAAGCCTCCTTCCCCAGCATGAGGGTTAAGACCCAGAATACAAATTTTCGGATTTTTAATTTTCCAAAGACTTTTTAAGCTATCGTTAAGAATAATTGTTGTTTCTATTATTTTTTTTGTTGTAATTGTTTCAGGTACTTTGCTTAGAGGAATATGAGTAGTTAATAAAGCGACTTTTAATTTTGAATTAGCTAGGAGCATAACCACATTTTTGGTATTAGAAATATCGGCTAAAAACTCTGTATGACCAGAAAATTCAAAACCAAAATCATTGATAATTTTTTTATTAATTGGTCCTGTGACAAGAGCAGAGTAATCTTTATTAAGTGTTCCTAATGAGCCAGCAAGTAAGACGTCTAGTGTATATTTTGAATTTTTAATATCAGGCGATCCTAAAATTACTTCAGAACTTAAAGGAATATTTTTGACTAAAATGGCATTCTTTTTTTCTATAGTTTCTTGAAAAGATAGATCTAAGTTCAGATCTATAGATAATTTTTTATAAAAATTAATATCTCCTATTAATTCAAAATTTGAAAGGCAATCTATATTCTCTTTTAGAGATCTTAAACAAATTTCTGGACCGATTCCTGCAGGATCTCCAGGACTCAGAGCAATTCTTTTCATATTTTGATTTTTATATTTACGTATGATTCAGCTCTTAATTCTTGAAGTGTTCTTTCAAGCTGTTCTTCGTACTTTCTTTCAAATATTATCCTAAATGCTTTATCTTTTTGTAATTCACTTGAAACATCCTTTTCCCTTCTATCCAGAACTTCAAGAATATGAAATCCAAAAGAACTTTTAAAAACATCACTAACTATATTAAGATTTGATTCATCGATAACTTTTTTGAACGTTGGATCATATTTATCAGAAGTAGACCAACCTAGATTTCCTCCATCTAATTTTGATCCAGGATCATCTGAATATAATCTAGCTAAAACTCGAAATTCTTCTCCAGCAATTACTCTGTCTTTAATTTCCTTAATTAACTCTTCAGCTTGTTTATCACTTCTAATTTCCGAAGTTTGCACAAGAATGTGTCTAACCAAATCTTGCTTTTCAATTTTTACAGTATCGCCTTTTTTATCTACTAGTTTAATAAAATAATATCCAGCTCCGCTTTTCAGTGCCTCTGAAAAATCATCGATCTGCATATCTTTTGCAATATTAAATAAAGAGGGTAATTCAGAAATTTTTTGCCATTTAGGAATTTCTTTATCATTACTTTCATCATATTCTATTTTAAGAGCGTTAAAATTTTTTCCATCAGAAAGTTTTCGATAAACTTCATCGGCAAGAATTTTTGATTTCACTAAAATTTGATCTATTTTATATTCTACCAGGATAGAATTTTGACCATCTACTGATCCAATATAATTTTTTATTTCTTGATCAGTTATAAAAACCTTCGGCCTTACAAGTCCTCTTTGCACTCTTTGAATAATAAGATTGTTTCTTAAATCTTTTCTAAAATCTTGAAAATCTCCCCCAGTAGAGACTTCGTTTACAAATTCTTCTAGGCTTAAATTATTACTAGACGCTAAACGCTCCATATAATCATTTAGTTCTTGATCGCTGATTCTTACACCAAACTTTTCAGCTTTTTGAAAAAGCAGTTCTTCAATTATAAGATTTTCTAAAATTTGTTTCTTTAAAAAACTTTCTGGAGGTAATGGTTGATTAGGGTTTTGTTTTGAAAATTCTTGAATATACCTGTTAAATTTAAGATTAAATTGTGATTCTAGAACAACACCATCCCCAACAATAACTGCAATTTTATCTAGAACTTCTTTAGCCGCAGTTGCATTTAAAGAAAAGAATATAAAAAGGAAAATAAATTTTTTTAAAATTTTTGAAAATATCATTGTAATAAGCTTTTCTCAGTATATTGATTAATTTTTCTTCCTAAAGACCCTAAACCTTTTAGCTCGAAATAAATTCTAAAACTTTCTTGATTATATTCATTATAAGTATTCTCATTTATCAATCTAAACCAATCTAATTCATTAGATTCTATCAGAGCCAGCCCATAAACAAGACCTGGGTTTTCGTATTCTATTCCTAAAACCAAATTAGATAAATTTGAATTCTTTAAGTCATACTCAACTTTAGAATGAAGAGTTATTTTTTCGTTAACATTAAACCTACTTGTATTTTCTAAAAATTTAATATTCCTTTTCTCATTATTTTCAAAAATGTATGCATTTACATTTCTTATCCAAGTGAAATTGGTACTTGTATAGAATTTATTTTTTAAATTTTTGTTAAATCCTATGTTAAAAGAATCATAGTCTCTATTTGAATCTTTAGTTATGGAGCTAAAAAGATTTAATGATTTATCATTTTTATAACTTAATTTCATTTGATAGGGCTTAGGTAAATTTATGCTTTCAATTTCAGTTCTTAAAAATCTTTTCCCTAATCCGAAAAGTTTAGAAAAAGAAATATTGAATTTATTTTTTCCTTCGTAAAGTGAATAATTAGCACCAATCAAAATATCTCTTCGCATAGGGATATAGCTATCACCGGAAACAATATCTTTTGAAAAACTTCTTGAATCTAAGAAAAATCCAGAATTAATATTTGGAAAATTTTCTTGATTTTTATTCTTAGCATAAATAAAACTAAAAAATGGCGATAATAATTCCATTTTATTATTCTTATTTTTTACAAAGTCTTTACTAAGTTTTAACTCTGCTTTTGGCAAAATTCTAGACTTATTATTTTTTTCTAAGTAAAAATTTTCAAAAGTGTAGTTAATCTTTATCATTGAATTTATTCGAGAAAAGTTTTTAAAAAATAATATCTCAGGCTCTAATTTTAATTTTTCTACTCTGTCTTTTGAATTTTCAAAAAAAGAACCGCCTTTTCTATACGATTGATATTTGGTCCTGAGCCTAAAATCAAAACTTTCATAATTAAAAAAATAATTTAATTTAATCTCTGGAACCTCTTGATATTGATTTATTCCTAAAGGACTTGTTAATTTAAAAGCATTCACCAGCAGACCAAATTCATAATTATCTCCAAAATTTGCAACTGTTATCTTTTGTGGAACAAACAAATGATCAGATTGACCACTGAAGCCTCCGCCAAAATCTCTCAAAAAAAGACTATCCCCTAAATTAGAATAATTGATATTAAGAAAATAATTATTTAAAAGTTTTGCATTATGAACAAAATTTAAAGACCATCTAAATGATTCATTATTATTTTGATTAACATAATTACTATTTTCTGATAGAAAAGAAGTTTTAATATAACCATTATAATTTTTAGATAAATATCTAAATTCAGAAAAGCCTCCTTCACCACGTTTCGAAATATATCTTGGCTCAAAAGTGAAATCGTAGTTACTTGCTAGATTAAAATAGTAAGGAATTGAAATATCTGTACCCGATTTATTAGATGCTGATATTTCTGGAAGCAAAAAACCACTTCTCCTTCCCCCTGAAGCAGGGAACGACCCCCTGGGAAAGTAAAACACGGATTTATCATTTATTTTTAACTTTCCCTTTTCAAAAGAAATATTATTCTCTTTGATATCTAGATCTACTTGATTCGCTTCAATCCACCATATTTTCTCTTCACAAGGACATAATGAAAACTTCGCTTTCTGGAAAGATGTTTTGCTTTTCGACGCAGTACCTTTTTCTGCTTCACCCCAAACAAATTGATCTTTGACTTTGAAAGATAAGGATTCTAATTTTAAAATTTCTGATGATTGATCAAGTTCTGCTTTTTCTGCATTAAAACTGAATTCTTCAAAATTTAAGGTTACATTTCCTTCAAAAAAAAGAGAGTTTTTTTCAGAATCTAAAAAGAACTTATCTGAACTGTAGCTAAAGTCTTGGCTATTGATGTGAGCAGATAAAAAAATTAATCCGCTCATTGTTAAGAGGTTTAAATAAGAGGATAAAATCTTTTTCATAAAATTTTTTCTTAATAAACAACCATTCTAATGATATTAATTTGATTTGGGGGGTAAAATACCTTTTTGAATCACAATAAAATATGGAGATAAGATGACTAAATTAGCTAACAAAACTCTTTTTATATCAGGAGCAAGTAGAGGTATTGGATTAGCAATAGCGAAAAGAGCAGCTCAAGATGGAGCTAATATAATTTTGGCAGCAAAAACTGCAGAACCTCACCCAAAACTTCCAGGAACAATTTACACTGCAGCTGATGAAATTGAAGAAGTAGGAGGAAAAGCATTTCCTTTAGTTTGCGATATAAGATCTGAGGAACAAGTAGAGGATTGCGTTGAAAAGGGCGCCGAACATTTTGGAGGTATAGATATCTGTGTTAACAATGCAAGTGCTATTCAACTAACTAATACACTCCAAACAGATATGAAAAGATATGATCTCATGAACCAAATAAATGCTAGGGGTACTTTTTTAACATCAAAAAAATGTCTTCCTCATCTTCTAAAATCTGAAAATCCTCATATTATGAATTTATCTCCACCCTTGGATATGAATCCAAAATGGTTCTCTGGCCATGTTGCATACACAATAGCTAAATATGGAATGAGTCTATGTGTTTTAGGAATGGCAGATGAGTTTAAAGAAAAAGGCGTTGCTGTAAATGCCCTTTGGCCTAGAACAGCTATTTCAACTGCTGCAGTTAAAAACGTATTAGGAGGAGAAGAAATGGCAAACATTTCTAGAACTCCTGAGATAATGGCAGATGCAGCATATGTAATTTTAACAAAGCCCTCAAAGGAATTTACAGGTAATTTTTGTATAGATGATAATCTTTTAGCAGAAAACGGAGTAACGGATTTTTCTAAATATGCTTCTGTGCCATTTGATCAGCTGGCTCCAGACTTCTTTGTTCCAGACGATATTTTGCCTCCAGAGGCTGCAAAGAATAGCTAGAAACTTTGATAGAAAAGCTTTCCAATACTCAGTCAGGTTGGCTTCTAAAGCAACTAAAATTGATTGAAAAAAATGGTATTAAAAGCTCTTCTAAACTAAGACTTGAGTCAAGCCAGAGAGATTTTTATAGAATTTTTTTTTCAAACGAAACCTCAGTAATTTTAATGGTTGTCCCACCAGGAATTGAAGAAAGCGTATCTTCTTTTTATGAGAAAGCTAAAATCTTTGAGAAAAAACAAGTAAATGTCCCAACTATTTTCTCTAAGAGTGAAGAATTAGGTTTGGTATTAGTCGAAGATTTTGGAGACAAACTATACCAATTCAATTTGTCCGACGAAAAAGCAGATCTATATTATGATCTTGCTATTAATGAGCTGGTTAAAATTCAAAGCCTGGAATTAGATAAAAATATTTTTAGTCATTTTGATGATAAATTGCTTTTGCATAATTGGAATTTGTTTGAAGAATTTTTCTTAAATGAATTTTTAGAAAGTAAGATCGATAATCCCGCAACAAAAACTTTAAGAAAAGTTTATGAACAAATTTCTTTGAATTTATTAAATCAACCCAAAGTAATATGTCATTATGATTTTGAATGCAGAAACTTAGTATATAAAGATAATAAAACTGGCGTACTAGATTTCCAAGATGCTGTGATTGGACCAATTGGTCTAGATTTAGCTTCCTTGTTTAAAGACTTATATTTTTTTTGGCCCGAAGAAAAAATTTTTACTTGGTATGAAAATTACCAAAGAAAAATTGATTTTCATTTAAATTTAAAAGTACCGATGATTAAATTAATTGAATATATAGATTATTGTAGTATTCAGAGGCAATTTAGAATCTTGGGAAAGTTATCTAAAGTTTATTTAGATTTAAATAGAACAAACAGAATAAATGATTTTCCAATTTTGCTAAATTATATGATTGATACCTCTAGCAAGTACGAAGAACTAAAACCAATTTCTAAAATTTTGCCATCCTTAACTGAAATATTAAAAGAAAGGATTGCTAAAATAAATTGATATGAAAGCTTTTATTCTTGCCGCTGGATTAGGTACTAGATTAAAAGATCTAACAAAAGATCTTCCGAAACCGTTATTGAAAGTTAGAGGAAAGTCTTTAATCGAATGGAATATTTTAAAATTAAAAAGGGCGGGCTTTGAACACATAATTATAAATACTCATTATCTAGGAGATCTAATAGAAGATCATATTGGAAATGGTGAAAAATTTAATTTAAAAATTAGTTACTCTCGCGAAGAAGAGATTCTCGGAACAGGAGGTGCGCTTATAAAAGCAAAAGACTTAATTGGTACAGATACATTTTTAATTTTGAGTGGAGATCTTTGGACTGACTATCCTTTTTCAAGACTAATAAATTACGATTCGAAAAAAAAAGCGCATTTAATTTTGCTTAAAAAAGGCAAAGAAAAAGAGGCTGATATGAATTTAAAAAATGATTACATTTTTGTAGATAAAAATTCTAAAGAACTAACCTATTCTGGAATAGGACTAATAAATCCCAAAATCTATGAAGGAATTAAGCTTGATCAACTTCAATTATGGAAAGATCTTCTTCTGCCATTTGCATCCAAACAAGAGATTTCTGGAGAAGTCTATAATGGGTTAGCCTTAAATATAAATTTAAAGAAAGATCTAGAGGAATTAGACGTTGCTATCAGTGAAGGGTAAAATTCTAAAATGCCAAAACTACCAAACATAGTTGCTCCATCAATCTTATCTGCAGATTTTTCAAAACTGGGCCAAGAAGTAAAAGAAGTTCTTTCGGCTGGTGCAGACTGGATTCACTTTGATGTCATGGATAATCATTTTGTTCCAAATCTAACGGTAGGACCAATGGTTTGTAAATCTTTAAGGGATGCTGATATAGATTGCCCAATAGATGTTCATTTAATGGTTGAACCTGTAGATGATCTTATAAAAATGTTTGCCGACTCAGGGGCAACCTCTATAACTTTTCATCCGGAGGCTTCAAAAAATATCGAGCAATCTATTCAGTTGATTCAAGATCTTGGATGCAAACCTGGGCTAGTTCTTAATCCAGATGTTTCTTTGAAAGTTTTAGAGCCCTTTTTACAGGAACTTTATATGGTTTTATTGATGAGTGTTTTCCCAGGTTTTGGAGGTCAGGATTTTATACCAGAAACTATTTCGAAGATTTCAAGTCTAAGAAAAATTATCGACGAAATGCAAAAAGATATTCGATTAGAAGTCGATGGAGGAATTAAAGAGTCAAATATTTTTGATGTATCCTCTGCAGGAGCAGATACTTTCGTAGCTGGCTCTGCTATTTTTAATAAATCTAGTTATGTCGATGCTATACAAAGTCTTAAAAATAATTTTAATTAGTTTTTTTTCAATTAACTTTTGTGCTTTTGAGATAGAAAATTTTAAGTGCGATGCTGATTTTGAGTCTATCTATGAAAAGAAAATTTGTATTAGAAATCTAGAAAATAATGAAGAAAGAAAAGTTGGATTAATGAACACAGAAAAACTTTCTAAATTTCATCAAGTTAATTTTATCTGGAAAGATAAAAGAAAAATAAGATGTATGTGGATGAAAAATACTTCTATACCTTTGGACATTTTATTTGTGGATAGAAATAAATACGTAATTGAAAAAGGCGTGCCATTTTCAGAAAAAAAATTGTGCCATCCAGCTTTAAAAGTTATTGAGGCAAATAGAGGTGAGTTATTAACAGAATATAAATTGATTGATTCTTCTTTAAAATATGAAAATTAAAAAAGCCTTTTTTAAAGAAATAACTGGAGAATTAGATTCTCCTTTAGAAATTTATTTGAAATTTGAAAATGAAAAAAACTCATATTTTTTTGAGTCAGTTGAGGGCGGAGACAAGTGGGCAAGATATTCTATTATCGGTCTGCCAACAGACAAAAAGATTTCTTTATCCAAAAATCCTTTAGATCAAATAGATAATTTTTTAAAAAACATTCAAGTTGAAAAAAATAAATTACTTCCCGAATTTCATGGAGGTTTGGTTGGTTATTTTAGTTACGAAACTATTCGAGAAATAGAAGGTAAATTAAAACAGTCCTCGAAACCAAAATTGAAATACGATGAAATATCATTGATGATTTCCGATGAAGTAATTATTTTTGATAACATAAAAAAATCATTATTTATTGTGGTGAATGGCCTAGAACAGGAGGAAACTGCATGCTTATCTAGAATAGATGAGATTCATAATAAACTTTTAGAGCCCTATAAAGATGAAGATCAAAACCCAAAAAATAAAATAATTTTTTCTTCTTCTGTTTCTAAAGAAGAATACTTGGATTCAATAAAAAAAATAAAGGATTATATTGTCGAAGGCGACGTAATGCAGGTAGTTTATGGGCAGGAGTTTACAACACCTTTTGAAGGCTCTCCGATCAATCTTTACAAATCATTAAGAAAATTAAACCCAAGTCCATATATGTATTTTTTAAAGATAGATGATTTACATATTGTTGGGGCTTCGCCAGAAATTCTTGTTAGATTACAAAATAACGAAGTCACAGTGAGGCCAATCGCAGGAACAATTAAAAGAGGTAAGAACGAAAATGAAGACAATGAGTTAGCTACTAAATTAAAAAATGATCCCAAAGAAATTGCAGAACATTTAATGCTTATTGATTTAGGTCGAAATGATGTAGGAAGAATTGCAAAAATAGGATCTGTAAAGACAACTGAACAAATGAAAATAGAAAAATATTCTCACGTCATGCATCTTGTATCGAATGTAATTGGTGAATTAGAAAAAGGATATTCTTCTATTGATGTATTGAAAGCTACTTTCCCAGCAGGGACTTTATCTGGAGCACCAAAAGTTAGAGCTATGGAAATAATTGATGAACTTGAGCCAGATCGAAGGGGTGTTTATGGTGGCGCAATCGGTTATTTATCTTGGACAGGAAATATGGATTTAGCGATCGCAATAAGAACAGCTGTTATTCGAGAAAAAGAGCTTAGTGTCAGGGCTGGCGGCGGAGTAGTCTATGATTCTGACCCTGAAGCAGAGTATCAAGAATCTCTTAATAAAGCCCAATCAATTATTAAAGCAATAGAGGACATGGATTAATGTTATTGATGATAGATAATTATGATTCTTTCACTTATAACTTGGTTCAATACTTTGGCGAGCTAGAGCAACAGGTTAAGGTGTTCAGAAATGACAAGATTACAGTTCAAGAAGCAGAAAATTTAAACCCAAAGTATTTAGTGATTTCTCCAGGACCTTGTTCGCCTAAAGAAGCAGGAATTTCAATAGATATAATTAAACATTTTAAAGAAAAAATACCAATTTTAGGCGTATGTTTAGGACATCAAGCTATTGCAGAAGCTTTTGGGGCAAAAATCGTAAAGGCTAGAAAACCTATGCATGGAAAAATTTCCAATATTGAGCATGATTCAAACTTCATATTCAAAGGCATTAAAAACGATTTGCCTGTCACAAGATATCATTCTTTAATAATTGAACCTAAATCATTACCAAAAGAGATGATTGTGAATGCGAGGACATCAAACGGAACAATTATGGGTATTCAGCACGCTACTTTCAATATAACTGGAGTTCAATTCCATCCAGAATCGATAATGACTGATGAAGGGAAAAAAATGCTCTCAAACTTTTTAAAAATCAAATGAATTCTGAAGAAATTATTAATAAAGCTTCTTTAAAAAATTTAACTCAAGAAGAAACTTCTTCAGTTATGGAAGATATTTTTTTAGGAGATATATCCGATCAGAAAATAGAAGACTTTTTGTTAAATCTCTCAAAAAAAGGAGAAACATCAGATGAGCTAACTGGTGCGGTGAAGGCAATGAGAAATTTTTCTTTAAAAGTAAAAGTTAATTTCCAAGATCATTTAGTAGATTGTTGTGGTACCGGAGGACTAGGAAAAAGTATGATGAATGTTTCTACAACAGCAGGACTTATTGCTGCATCGGCAAAAGTTAAAATTGCAAAACATGGTAATAGAACATCTACAGGAAAAAGTGGAAGCGCTGATGTTTTAGAAGCAGCAAAAGTAAATTTAAATCTTGATCCAAGTCAGGTTGCAAGATGCATTGAAAAAATTGGAATTGGGTTTATGTTTGCTCAAAACTTTCACCCTGGAATGAAATATGTCATGCCTGCTAGAAAAAGAATTGCGGATAAAACTATATTAAATTTACTCGGTCCTCTAACTAATCCAGCAAATGCAAAAAGGCAGAGCTTGGGAGTATACGATTCAAAGTGGGTTTTGCCAGTTGCAGAAACTTTAAAAAACCTGGGAGCTCATAAAGCCTTAGTTTTTCATTCTTATGATGGGCTTGATGAAATTAGTTCAGTGGATAAAACACAAGTTGCAGAGCTAGATAAAGGCAAGATAACTGAATTTGAAATAGATCCAAAATCTTTTGATATTCATCAAGAGAATTTGAAAGATTTAGAAATAGGTTCACCGGAAGAAAGCTTAAAACTCATAAAAGCAACCTTGCAAAATGACGGCTTTATTCCAGGGGAAAATATAGCTGCTTTAAATGCAACAGCAGCTATATATGTTTCTGGCTTGGTAGGTAGCTTTGAAAAAGCATTTGAAATTGCAACTGATAATATAAAATCAGGCGCAGCTTTAAAAAAGTTAGAAGAATTATCAATTTTCTCAAATCAATTCAATGAATCAGCTTGACGTAATTATAGAATCCACTAAAGAAACTGTTAAAAAGTCAATTTCTTTTAGATCAATTGCTTCCTTAGAGGAAGATTTTGAAAAATATAATAAAAGAGGGTTCGAGGATGCAATTATGAGCAGGGTTTTTGAAAAAGAGACTGCAATAATAGCGGAAATTAAAAAGGCATCTCCCAGCAAAGGCCTTATTAGAGAGGATTTTGAACCAAAAAAAATTGCTAAAGAGTATGAAGAAGGTGGCGCCACTTGTTTAAGCATTCTTACGGATGAACCTTTTTTTCAAGGAAAACTTGAATACTTAGATAGCGTAAGAAGTTCATGTGAATTACCAATTTTAAGAAAAGACTTTATGATTGATCTCTATCAAATTTATGAAACAAAGGCTTATGGAGGAGACTGTATACTTTTAATCGTTGCCGCATTAGACACAGTTCAGCTAAAAGACTTTTCTCAGCTGGCAAGAGAACTCAATTTAGATATTCTGATAGAAGCCCACTCAGAAGAAGAATTGAATGAAGCCTTATCAATTAATTCTAAATTGATAGGAATAAATAACAGAGACCTTACAACATTTGAAGTGGATAAAAATTTAGCTATAAAACTAGCGAGGCAAATACCTAAAGACGTGATTGTTGTTTCTGAAAGCGGAATTAGCTCAAGAGAAGACATTTTATCTTCCAAAGAGCAGGGTATTCACAGTTTTCTTATTGGCGAAAGTTTTATGAGAAAGCCAAATCCAGGCAAAGCATTAAAAGATATTCTGTAAAAATAAAAAAATTACTGATTCCTTTTACCAATATCCTTTCTGTAAAAAGCACCATTCCAGCTTATTTTCGAAATTGCTTCATAAGCTTTCTCAAAAGCACTATTTAAGTCACTGCCTAATCCAGTTACGCAAAGAACTCGACCTCCGTTTGAAAGAATTTCATCTGCTTCTTTTTTAGTTCCGCAATGGAATACTTTTATAGCTTCATTTTCTTCAACGATTCCAGAAATTGGAAAACCTGTTTCATATTTTTCAGGATAGCCTTTTGATGCCATGACAACTCCTAAAGCAAATCTTTCATCCCACTCAATTTGTTCTCCTTTCAATTCTTGTTTTGCTGCTTTTAAGCACAAGTCAAGAAAGTCACTTTTCATTCTCATTAATATTGGCTGAGTTTCTGGATCACCAAATCTGCAGTTGTATTCCAA
>MDTB01203838.1_pt1 | contig 14035 bp, 13 predicted proteins | sample 811161 | NCBI WGS metagenome assembly MDTB01 (sample SAMN05326650, study PRJNA326480) | marine metagenome | isolation source: seawater | place: Mediterranean Sea | collected 2009
CCAGTTTGTGACAATGATTTGGATGGCGATTCCGACGGAGGATATTCATGGTCAAAGGGGCCAGTGATTGAGCTGAATGATTTCATCCTCGATGCAGGTAGTGGCCTTGAAATCGTCAATGTGTCTTTGGCAGTCGCATTCAGGGTGCCTGACGCTCTACAGCAAGACAGTATCCAATTCATCGTTGAATCTAATGGGACCCAGAGCCTTGTCAAAACATACGCACATACCATGGGTGAATTGAATCACATGAACTACAATACTCGGGTCTTTTCACTTGACTCGATTCAGTCATGGACTTGGGATGAGTTGTCGAATTTGAAAATCATCCTTGATTATGTTTCAGTTGGAGAATTCGATGACAGTGAATTGCAAATTGATGCAGCAGGGCTGATTGTCAAACATCTCCAGCCATGGGGGACCTTTGAGTTGGCCAAAGCCTCACATTCTGTTTCGTTTGACGATTTCCCGGTTATTGAAGCAGATTTACAGGCGGGTCAACAATCTGATGTTACCCTGGCTCCCTGTGGTTTGCAAAGAGATGGCCCAATCAATGGCCAATGGGTAACAGAGCCGATGCAACTTCCCCATGGGCAAGATTGGGGGCGTTTCCATCCAATGGTCGACTATGGAAACTCAACTGAAGGCTCAGTCATCTGGAAAATTTCATTCTCTGATGATGCAGATTCTTGGTCTACACCTGCAGATATTCTTCCAGGTTCATTGATTGGTGATGTCGGGCAATACATACGTTTTCACGCCACCTTAGATGATGGCTGTATCGAAGCGGTTCTTGTCGACATTAACAACCCGACACTGACAATTCAAGGGCAAATGATCGGAGAAATCCACTCTTTGGTTGGTACATTATCAAAGCTACGAATTGCAATGAATGGTGTGGAAATAGCTAGTATCAACATTACGAGTGGCTCATTCAATCACAGCGTGTCTGTAGGGCATCTGCTCTCGCCAGGAGGGGGTGAAATCGAAGTCGGTCTTTCTGCAAGATTCCATTGGTCTAGTCAGGGTGAATCTGAAAGCATCGTAATCCAAGTTGATGATATCTCAATCACTGGTGGTTTCCTGATTGAATGGGATCGTAATCCCGTATGTGAGGCACAGTCAGACCAATTCTTCGAGGAAGATGGTGGAGGCCGACTTCTTGAATTCGTTTATACTTGCACAGATGATTTGACCAGTAACAGTGAACTTCAGGTTACTGCAACTAGTATTGATTCATCAATCTTAGATGCGAGTTTCGTAGATGGTCAAATCCGATTGCAACCTCTTGCCGATGCATTTGGACAAACAACAGTTGAACTCACAGTTCTCGATGAACGACAAAATGCCTGGGTGGATTCGATTGAGGTTTTTATCTCTGAAATTGATGATGCGCCTGAAATGGATTCTTTACCCGTTGAGTTAACCATGGAATTGAATCAACCTTTGTCCTTTGCATTCTCTTTCTGGGACCGAGATACCCCCTCTTCGCAACTCGACATTCAAATCACGCCTGAATGGGCGACATTCTCTGGAGGGGAGATTATTTTTGACCCCAATCAATTCGGCCGTCAAACGGTGACTGTAAGTGTCACAGATGGTGTCAATACGATTGAACAGAGCACAGATTTAATCGTGACACAACGGGCAGATTTATGGGTTCAAAGTATTGATATTCTTAATCAAAATACGGGCGACTCAACCGTTGCTGAAGGCAATGAAATTGCGATCTACGTCTATGTCCGAAACAGTGGCCATAGTATTGCCCAACCCGTTACAATCCGTTGCTCTGTTAATGGGCAAACATTTGGTACACCACAGATTGCAATGATGTCACCAGGAGATTTGAGTCCTGCAGTTTGTGACGAATGGTACCGATTGGATGTCCAGCCTGGAGAAGTAAACCTCGAAGTTGAAATTGACTGGACCGGAGATATTGATGAAACCAATGAAGTCAACAATATCTGGTCGGGGACTATTGTCGTAAACCCAGTACAGTCCGAAATGGGGGACTCCTCTAATTCGGATGGCGTCCTCAGTGCTTACAGTTCCTATCTTTGGATCGCAGTAATTTTACTTGGTCTACTTGGAATCTTAGTATTCATGTATGGTCCGAATCAAATACAGAAGATCGAATGACGATTTAATCGTACAATAATGTCCGTATGGGCTGATAATGCGAAAAATCGCCTGAATGGTTATACAGGGTCGTCTCATCTAAGGAACGTTCCCGCAATGATTGGTGCTCCAATCGGGGGGTGGGAACGGGGTGGTGTAACACATGGCGAAATTGAAGATTCGACTCGAGTCGGAAACTTGGATTTTTGAGGAATACGAGCAGGCATGATTCTGTTCAATTCTCATTCTGGGCTTTTTTTCCAAGCCTTTGGATAAGTTTCTGGTGGTAGGAAGACCAAATCAGGTCTTGCCACTTCACCACTATCTATCTCTGTAATCATTTCTGTTCGCGTCAGCATTGACGCCATGGAAACCAGTTCACCCTTCAGGGTCAGCAATCGAACTGAATCGCCCCGCTCTAAATCATCATCGATCGCAACAACTCCTGGGCGCATCAATGGAGCACCGTGAGCAATTGCACCTGCTGCACCGTCTTTGACAATCACTGTAGGCAAATCGCTCACAAGAGACTCGATAGGGGCGAGAATTTTTCGCATGGCTTGTTCTTGCCCTTTCTCTCTCCAAAGCCATACAGCATCCTTCAATTCCTGTAGGGTTACACAATGTGACTCCATGAATCTGCCCGATTGGGTTCGTCTTAATTCCTTCAATTCTACTGAGTGGCCAAGGAGCAACCCGAGATCACGCGCTAATGTACGAATGTAAGTTCCAGCTTCACAAGTCACTTGTATGGCCGCATCTCGTCCATCGACTTCAAGCAATGCCGTATCCATTTTTCGACTTCGGACCTGTATTTTGACTGCGGAAATTTCAGGAGGGACATTGTAGACTTGTCCACACATTTGTGCAATTGCTCGTTCAAGAGCCTGTTCATCAAATTTATTCGGCGCCCGGAGCACTCCAACGTACGTCTTGTCATGACTGAGCACTTTCTTTGCCAATCGCATAGATCGACCCGACAAAAGTACCAATACACCGGTTGCAAACGGGTCGAGAGTGCCCCCATGTCCTAACTTCTCAAGACCCAATATATCACGGGCCCAAGCAGAAACTTGGTGGCTGTTTGGACCTTGAGGTTTATCGATGACTATCATTCCAGCTTCCAGTAACTCCTCTATTGTACGTTCAGATGGTGAACAACCATGTGCATTGGATGTTTTTGCATCTTTATCAATCGTAATCACAAATATTCCTCCAAGTGTTCAAGCGCGACAGTGAGAACTTCTTCTGCATCGAGTGAATCTGCTTCAATGATGCATGTATACGGTTCTTTTGAATCGATATCGATGTTATACAACTGCTTGTACCTAGAAGCATCATATTGCATTCGCTCGCGAATTAATGCCAATTGCGATAATTCAGCACCCCCTTCTCGGTTGACGACTCGAATCGCACGTACTTCTTCACTGACCTCAACCCAAATTCGAGGACAAATGAGGTCATGTTCGAATGCCCACCAGCCAGCCAGACGACTTTCGATAACTTCGGGACTGACATCAGACAACATCACACTCGTCAACATCTCGTCCAATTTTTTGTCAACAGATTCGTCTTCAACACAATATTCCCCAAATGCTTCCAAGCTCATTCCCTTGGATGCAGCCGTCTCTCGAAAAACCTGTCCACCATTCAGCATCTTCCAATTCAATTGATCACACAGCCCATTCACCAGAGTGCTGGTGCCAGAGCCCGGGTGGCCACTGATAGTCACACGTGCCGGCAGAGTTCACCGCCTCCACTCATCCAAACAAACTTGGCATCGGTACCTGCCGGAATCAGTTCTAATCACTGAATCTCCGCCACATGAGGGGCAGAGTACACCTTCAAGCGTCCGACCTCGAGCATGTGTCTGCACAACTTTTTCGGGAGCCTCTAATTCCACACTATCGGAACTACTGCCTCGATTTCGACGTTGGCTTCTTTGCGTTCGGCGATTGTTTTGTTTCTTTGCCTTCTTTTCTTTGAGTAGGACTAGCAGTGGTTCGTCTAAGGTTTCACCTGAAACGACCAGGGGGTGAGCCCGGTAACGCATCAATTTCAGGTGCCTGTCAACAATTCTACCCAAAGGTGCACTCAGGGTAATATATGCAGCAATCCATGCTGGGAAAAACAGAACTTTGCCGTTAAAACTCCACTGGGGGCTCCATGGGAGACTAATATGTTCAACGCGAAATCCTTCAACCATTACATACATCCAGCTAAAGATTCCGATGATGAAAATCATTGTGAACATCATTGGCTTCATCATTGCCATTTGCAACTTAGTTGTCTCTGGCATCAAATGCATTTGCATTTTCTGGATTTTCTCGAGTCGGACATGATCTCTCGATAGTCGTGCTTCATTCATCAATTTGCGCAGTTGTTTGTTTCTGTGATTCAGATGTGCCTGTTTCATCGGATCCATAAACAGTGAACGAAACACAGTATTCACAATCATAATCGAAGAACCAACTATCAAAACTGTGGGGACGAAATATAGGTCGTGAAATGGTAATGCAGGTTCAAGAATTCCCCCTGCCAAGCCAGCCATCGATACACGAAGTCCGTCTGACATCAGGATGAATGACATGCCGATGAGCAACACGATTGGCATGAATAGTTGCCCAAGGGGCATCTCGGGTTGGTCGGGTAATTCCTCAGCCACATACCGCTGCTGATGTAGACGCGCCATCAACCCTTCGGGTTGTAAACATGTGCCAATCGCAAATTGGGAACATTCAATTTAACCAAGCCCATGCGGGGGGATATGGAGTCTCCTGAGGATGCACTACGGCAGGCGCAGGCTGCCGAGGTAGAGGGTGACCTCATTCTGGCTGAATCTATCCTACGCGCAGCAAGCAAGCGCTGGAAGAGAGAACCTGAATTCAAAATGCGTCATGCACGTGTATTGCGGGCAAATGGACAAGAACGTAAAGCACTCAAGGTGTATCGTGTCGTTTTGAAAGCACATCCACAACGTGCAGATGCGGCAATGGGTGCCGCACAAACGGCAACATCACTGAATAAGCTAAAACTTGCTGAATCACTCTGGTCCCGTGCACTCTCAGTTGGTGTTCAAGCAGATGTCGCAACTGAGGGGTTATGCCGAACCATTTGGACACGTGGGCGTAAGGAAGAGTCATGGGAGCGAGCCAAGGTGGCATTTGTTCAAGGTGGGAGTTCAAGTAGAATTTTGCATGATTTTTTGCGCGAATGCGCTCCTATTATTGGGACTTCTGTACCTGAGATAGACCTCTTGGAAACCGGTCAACTCGATACTGATTTCACGCCCATCGAATCTAGACGTGAATTGAATCTAAAACCTGTGACATTTTCTGGGGGTTCTGTTGAGGCTATGGCAGGGATGAGTGCAACAGATCTTTCTGCACCTGCAAATCAAGAAGTTACAGAATTACTAGGTTTGAACGAAACACGTCCACAAGTCGACATGAGCGCGTTGCAAGGGGATTCAAAGCCTGTTGAAACGGCTATGGAAGCCGAGATCCCGGAAGACTTACTCGATTTTGATTGATTAAAACGTAAAAGAGCAGACAGGGCATTGTGTCATGCCAGCTGCAACTTCAGCGTTGCAGATTGGGCATGTTCTTGCTTCAGAATTATCACTCTCGGGGGGGGTGCCTGTTCCAGTAATCTTGGCCAACGCAGCATCCATTTCATCATCCTCATCAGATGAATCTGAAGGTGATTCCTCCGAATCAATAGGTACTTCGTCACTGGCATCATCAACTTCTTCATCAGATTCAGGTTCGACAGTTTCTTCAGGTTCTTCGCTTCCGTCTTCTTCGTTTACTGTATCACTCGATTCGACTTCCTCATCTGCCTCCTCAGCTTCGGACACTACCTCTTCAACTTCTTCAACTGTTTCTTCGACGGCCTCTTCAGCAATTGGGGTCGTTTCGTCTCCATCATCATCGATTTCTTCCCCGACATCGATTCCATGAATTTCCTGGGCGTCGCTGACCTTGAATCCAGCCTCCGGGTCGCCTTTGAATTCGTAAATCACCTCAATTCGCTCCCCTTTACCCACAGTACCAATATTCCATGACATCTTCTTGCCATCAGTCGTGCCTTCCTCGGTCATATCACACTTGATTTCACCTTGATGAGATGAAGTAACCTTCGACTCTAGTAACTCAAACGCTCCAGGGATGATGTCGTGAATGACAACATCTTGGAGTGCTGAATCAGCACGATTGTTGAACATGATCATTGCCTCATAACGACCAGCTCCTCCTGCGGGGAATACTTCCTTCCCGGAGTCATAGTTGACCTTACGGTGTGTGACGCGTACAACTGGTGATACCCGCGGTGCTCTGGTGGCAATCGGCCCATATCGTTCTGCACTAAAGTCGATACGCGCTGGTGCAGCCACCACATCGTTCGCAGGACTTGGGTCAGGTGCGATCAATGGATAACTGATGATCATCTTCTGTCCCGGGCTAAGACCGATTGGACCTTTTTGACCAATCGTAATCTCCATATGGAACCCTGGTCCATCCGGTGAGATGCGATTTTTCTCGTGCTTAATTCCATCATGAACTTCGATTCGAACCTGCTCCGGATTCAAGTCCTTGCTCTCAATACTAGCCGTTACACTACCTGCCTCTGGAGCCTCAAATAGACCAGGAATATCGTCGTGAATTCTAAGTAGATTGATCACTGCTGAACCAGTGTTTTCGATTTCAATTGTAGCTTCCAATTCAGTACGTCGATAATGTCGTAGAACATCCAAAGAGTAGTTCTTGTCAATATCGGCTTCAAGCACTTCGATGTGTTGTGACTGCAGGTTAACAGTTCCCTCTGTTTTCCTAGAGACACGAGGCAATACAGTGTAGAGCAACTCTTGGCTAAATGTAGGCTTGTCCATTGAGTGAACGACCTTGACGTCACTTTCCCATCGGCCATCAGGCAGAACATCTTCTTCAACATCTTCAATTTCGAAAAGGTGCTCATCAGATCCAGTTTGAGAAACTGTAAGTCTGGTCAAATCGACAGTAAATGATGATCGATTTTCAAAGACAGCTTGACATCGATAATTGTCAGGGCGCTCATCTTCATCAACAACCATGTATGAAAATCCTCGGCAATGTGCATCGACCTCACCGAAATTAATTCCTGATAGTGTTGCTTCAGCGGTATATGTGGCTGATGCTGAACCAGCATCTATTGCATCCACAGCTTCTGCTGTAACAGCGGCTGGGATGGTCAAGGTTCGGGACTCACCGGCTGACAATCGACCTACACTCCAGGTAATCGTATCGCCTTGACGTTCATAGTCTGCTGCTTCGCTCACTTGAATTTGAACAGGGAACGTACGCGTGACAACTACATCATTAAGCTGAACAGAACCCATATTTTCCACTTCGAGTTCTAGACCTATTTCCTGGGCCTCTGCACTTCGCTCAATCGATAGACTTCGCTCTTTATCTCGAGCGGTCCAAGTGTCAATTCTCTCTCGAAGGCAAAGCATTCGTGGCCCTTCGACATTGTATCCTACAGTTTGGTCTGCACCGGGTTCGAGTTCAGAGTAAGGTAAATCTCCTTCGAGATCGGAGTGTTCAGAGTTTTCCAATATTACATCAATGTCCCAAAGACGGTCGGTGTCACTTGGATTCGTTAGAGTGAGCAAACCCTTTACAGACTGCTTTACAACTTCACCATCGGCACTCAATGTAGCTGATTCAGATTCTTCCAAAGTTGCAACGAGTTTGTGCCCTGGAATCGCATCCACTTCTGCAGAATTACGGATTTTCCCACCAGCAAGATTCAACTCAACCGGCTCCTCTCCAATCGCTTCATGAGACTCAATTTCAGGTTCCACAGCAGGAGCTAAATCCAATGTAGGTGGTGATGATTCTTGGCTGTCTTCAACCTCTTCAGCCGCAGGAGCTAGCAAATCAATTCCTGGTGCGGCAGACGGTGCTTCCGGTGGGGCTGGAGGAGCTGGTGGTGCCAGCAAATCCATTCCAGGTGGAGATGGTGGTGCTTCAGGAGGAGCAGGGGGCGCCTCTGGGGGTGCCAGATCCATTCCAGGTGGGGATGGTGGTGCTTCAGGAGGAGCAGAGGGCATTTCGGGTGTAGTATCTTCGTCATCTTCCATTGCACTCAACAAATCAAGGGGATCTCCCAAATCATCATCTGCGACCCCACTCAACTCATCCAACATTGGTGGTGCCGGTGGTGCTTCAGGTGGAGAAGGTGGCGCATCCATTGCCGGAGGCATTGGAGGTTCGGCAGGTGAATCCATGCCAGGCGGCATTGGAGGTGTAGCCGGCATTTCCAGTCCTGGTGGGGCAGGAGGTACTGGTGGCGTCGGGGGTTCGAGACCAGGGGGTGTTGGGGGTGCAGGCGGTAGTCCGGGGGGTGGTGGCGGCGTTGTTCCATCATCGTTTTCTTCAGTCATTTGAATTCCTCCGTATGGCGTGGGATATCACTGGGACAAAATTGGAAGCGGTATAACCATTATTGCGGGCCAAATACCTCGGTCCATAGGACCGTTAGGGTGTCGGAGGGTTGATGAACCACAGTCAAACGCCAAACAATGTGAGTGTCAGCGATAGTAGTATGCCCCCAGTTTTGTTCGTTGTAGGTACTGCGGGTGCAGGTAAGAGCACTCTCGTTACAGCATTCCAACGTTGGACACGATTCCTTGAGGTCGAATGCCTCACCATTAATTTGGACCCTGGCGCAGAACGTGTCCACTATGACCCTGAATTTGATGTGCGGGATTTGATATCGTTGCACGAAGTCATGGAAGAATATGACTTGGGGCCGAATGGTGCTCAAATTTTAGCTGCAGATTTGGTTGCAGCACAATCTTATGACATTCAGGATGAGCTTGAAGGCCTTGCTGGTGATTTATTGGTTATTGATACACCTGGTCAAGTCGAGTTGTTTGCATTCCGAGAAGCAAGTTCTCACATGGTCGAAGTTCTAGGTCAGGGCCAAGCCGCACTAATTTTCCTGTTTGATCCGATGCTCTCACAATCGGCATCAGGTTTCGTGTCCCAAATGCTTCTGTCAAATATTGTCCATTTCCGATTGGGCTTGCCCACTGCGAATTTCCTCTCAAAATCTGATTTATTACCTCCTGAAGATTTAGATCGAGTACTTGGGTGGGGTGAAGATTTGGATCTACTCGAATCCGCATTATTTGAAGAAGCAGGTGGCCAACGCACTGAATTCGCCATAGGGCAGTTACGAATGATGCAAAATGCACAGATTCAGCCAGGCTTGATACCCCTATCAAGTGAGCAAGAAGAAGGATTGGCTGACATTCTTTCCTTCGCACAGAGTATTTTCGGTGGCATGGCGGATACACGTGATGGTTTTGCTGGAGATATCGAAGGCGAACGAAACTGAGGTGGGCACTTGACGGATGATGTTCAAAATTTACTCGCAATTGATGATTTGGGCGAGGATTTCCGTGAAATTTTACAATGGGCAATTCAATTCAAGCAGGACCCAGATACAGATTATGATTTCAAACCTCTAGACGAATTAAGCATTGGTTGTATCTACGAGAAACCTAGTACACGCACACGTGTTTCATTCGAGGTTGGGATTCACAAGTTGGGTGGTCAAGCACTAACATTATTGAAAGGCGACATCCAGATGGGTAAATCTGAATCGATCGCAGATACAGGCGCAGTACTTTCTCGTTTCTTGGATGGAATTACATACCGATGTTTTGGGCATGATATGGTGACGACTCTTGCAGAGAGTGCAACTGTCCCAGTAATCAATGCACTATCTGACCAGCATCACCCTTGCCAAGCTGCAGCCGATTTAATGACCATCATGGAGCGCAATCCTACGCTTGATGGGGAGCATGTTGCTTGGGTCGGGGATGGAAACAATGTGCTCCACGATCTCATGCTTGCTTGCGCAATGTTGGGTGTGGATTGTACTTGGGCTGTTCCCAAGGGATACGAACCTTCAGAGGAAGTGGTCATCCGAGCCGCTCTATTGGCTGAAAAATCAGGTTCAAAACTTACACAAACTCATGACCCAGTTAAGGCTTGCAAAGGTGCATCAATCATTTACACAGATGTATTCGTTAGCATGGGTGAAGAGCATTTATCAGACAAAATGTCTGACTTTGATGGATTCCAAGTGAATGAAGATTTGGTTGCACATGCAAAGAGTGATTACGGTTTCATGCATTGTTTACCGGCACATCGAGGAGAGGAAGTGACCGATGCTGTCATCGACAGTTCCAACAGCATCGTATTCGATCAAGCCGAGAACAGAATGTGGGCACAAATGGCGATTCTGACTTACCTGTGCAATCCTGCGGCTTTTCAAGCCTACAGGGAACTTTACTAAAATGGGAATAGGACGCTCGCGAGGAAGCCAATTAGTCCCAGCATCATTGCCATTCGAAGACTTCGTTGAGCTGCGTAATCTTCGCCTCTATAGAGCTTAGGTTTGACTGAAACCAAGACGAGCATGGCAGGGCATTGCAGCAACAAGAGTTCCATCGGCAATAGTTCACGCGCATATGGAGCCACAATTGGAATGAAGGACATGATGATTAGAATTTGTGCGATTGCTCGTGCACGATTAGCACCAACGAGTTTTGGAAGTGTTTCGCGATCAACATCACCAGCTTCATCCTCGATATCTTTGACAATTTCTCTAGCTGCGTTGACCAGCATCGCGACTGAAGCAACAATCCAGACCAGAGGGTTTGCAATACCATTTACGGCAGCCGCACCAAAAACGATGACGATGCCGACCAATAGGGATACGGCTAGATTACCCATCAATCCCTTGTGTTTCAGCATAAATGAGGCTGGGACAACCATTTCGTAATGGAACATTAGAAGAAACGCTAGGAACCAAATACCGATACTCGGTAGCCAACCAGTGAGGTTTTCAGAGTAAAGGGCGGCAATAGTCATTGCAGCGAGTAATGAGAATATCGAGAATAAAAATGCGGCTCTCCCAACCGCCTTAGCCTGAACCAATGTGAGTGCACCACTGGGAATTGGTCGTTCGGGGTGGTTTAGCGCATCAATTTCACAATCAAATACATCATTGAAAGCATTCCATGCACCCATGAATGTTGCTACGCAGCATGCGTGTAACAACACCAAAACAGATTCTGTAGTGGTGAAATCTGTTTTCACCATCAAAGCACCAACCACAACGGTAGATGCTCCGACAAGCGTGTTACTGCCCCGGAGTAACTGCCAAACAGGATGGGCCATTGTAATCTGCCCTACGTAGACAATACTTGAGTCTACGCCGTGGCTTTTGTCGGTCCAGAATCACCTAGATATCGGCCGGAAAGCGACCAAATGCAAACACTGTATCTGGCCCCACGGAAGAAATCGCGGACACTTCCAACTTTCTCGAATCGAGTATCTTTAGCCAGAATATTTCCAACCTGATTCATTGTCGCACCCCAACTGAATCTCTCATTGAGGTGATCAAATACTTCTACGGTATTGGCACGACCTCTTTCTGCGAGGAATTTGTGTACTTCTTCACGAAGACGCTTGGTTCGACTCACGCTTTCGCCTCCAAACTGCGTCGGTGGACATGTCTCCAAGCATTCGTTCTAGTCAGGGGGCGCCAGGTACCTGTGGTTTGTAATCCACTTGCGTGTACCAATGCGCCGTCTTTCGGGCTTCGTGGGCGCCTTGTCGCCATGAGTGAGGCAAAAGCCACCACGTTGTTCTGTTGCAATTTTTGTTGTTGCATGGTAATCTCCAGTGTGGGATTGCCTATGAATAAAAGGAGGTCACTGTAAATGAATGTGAATATGAAAAAGTCGCGCAGTCATGTGTTTTTCAGATTCATCTTTTCATGAAACTGAATGTAGTTGAGCATTGACGTAGCGTTCTGTTGATATACGGGCATTCAGTCGCCCTCAACACGCTCGTATGGTGTAGCGGCCCATCATGGTGGACTCTCAATCCATCGACCCGGATTCGAATTCCGGTACGAGCATCTCTCAGTACATTGTGGTAATTTTGATGAGTGTGCCCCGAGTCGAACGGCCATGGGCGACTGGCGTAGTTTCGACATTGCGAATCCAACCGAGGAACATGCGATGATTCGCGAGATGGTTCGCGATTTCGTAAAAGAGGAAGTTGAACCTCAAGCGCTTGAGTATGATCGTGATGAAAAATTCAATCTAGATTTGTTCCGGAAACTTGGAGATTATGGTCTATTAGGCATTACAGTCGCTGAAGAATATGGTGGGGCAAACATGGATGCGACTGCGGTCGCCATAGTCAACGAGGAATTATCGTATTCCGACCCCGGATTTTGTCTTGCCTACCTTGCACATTCTCAATTGACGGTGAATAACTTGGCCTTCAATGGATCAGATGAACAGAAGCAACGGTACCTGCCGGGACTTTGTTCTGGCGAGTTGGTTGGTTGCATGGCGATGTCTGAGCCCGATTATGGGACTGATGTTCTAGGCATGGCAACCAATGCAGTGCTTCAAGAGGATGGCAATTGGTGCATCAATGGTCGTAAAATGTGGATTACAAACGGAGTTGTCGATGAGGAAGGTACGCCTGCAGACCTCGTCTGGTTGTATGCGCGAACGGGGACTACCGAACGTGGTCGGCCAGAAATTTCCACTTTCATCGTTGAGAAAGGCATGCCTGGATACAAATCTGGTCAGAAAATCATTGACAAGTTAGGGATGAGAGCTTCAAATACAGCAGAGTTGGTATTTGAAGATTGTATTGTCCCTGCAGAGAACTTGGTTGGGGAACCCGGTAGTTCGATGCATCACATGATGCGAAACCTAGAGATTGAGCGTGTAGCATTAGCGGCTCAGGCTATCGGCATTTCTCGTCGATGCCTGGCAGACATGTCCCGTTATGCGGGGGAGAGGGAAGCCTTTGGTAAGCCCATTCGCGATTTCGGTCAAATACAGCGTCACATTGGAGAATCATGGGCTGAATATCGTGCAATGCGTGCCTACGTTTACGAAACCTGCCGCGTTCTTGATTTGGATTCTGGGGGGCAGCGTCTTGACTCAGATGGCGTCAAACTGTTTGCGACAACAGCGGCAAAGAATATCGCAGATCGAGCCATACAGGTTATGGGTGGATATGGATACGTTGGTGAGTACGTAGTTGAGCGTTTGTGGAGAGATGCGAAGTTACTGGAAATTGGTGGTGGGACACTTGAGAGTCACCAGAAAAACATCACGAGAGATTTGTCTAAGAATCCAGACCCCATCGAGGACTAATCATGGATTCGAATCATGAGTCGCTGGACCGTGATGCTTTCCTCGAAGTTCTTGGCCTGAAGGAGGTCGATCGTGCTGGTTGGAAGCGTAAAGGTCTGACAGGTGTGGAATCTGTCGCAGATCACTCTTGGGGTGTTGCTTTCTTGGCTATGCAAATCTGCCCACCAGATCTAGATCGACTCCGTCTGATTGAGATGGCAATATGTCATGATATTGCAGAAGTTAGAATTGGTGATATTACTCCTCACGATGGCGTCCCTGCAGAAGAGAAAGTTCGTATTGAAACAGAAGCTATGCATGATTTGTCTAAGGGTTTTCCTCAAGGAAATCGTATGCTAGAACTCTATCGGGAATATGAGGCTGGAGTAACAGCCGAAGCGAGATTTCTCAAACTGTGTGATAAATTGGATATGGCATTTCAGTCCTATGTATATCAATCTAGAACAGAGAATGATCTTCGAAATTTCAGGAAAACTGCCAATCGCCTTGTGGTTGAATACGGATATCCTGATTTGTTAGATGGTTCGGCAGAATAGTATGGGCTAGTTAGACGTGAAATTGGTGGTAGTCCCGGGAGGATTCGAACCTCCGTCCCCTGGACCAAAACCAGAGATGATGGACCGCTACACAACGGGACTCCGACCCTCCGGGTGCGGCTTTGATTTTTGAACG
>MDTB01216172.1_pt1 | contig 14035 bp, 12 predicted proteins | sample 811161 | NCBI WGS metagenome assembly MDTB01 (sample SAMN05326650, study PRJNA326480) | marine metagenome | isolation source: seawater | place: Mediterranean Sea | collected 2009
GAATGTGTGTGATTATTTCTAAACTTTTTACCTCTTGGTGTCTTATATCCATTATCATTCAACCAGTCTGCAATCTGTTTATAGTTCCAACCTTTATCAAGGAAGTCTGTAATTGTGCTATATAAAAACTGTTGGTATTCACTATATGGACTGCGCAGTAAATGTGTTGCACGAAGTTTTAGAGTAAAGATAAGGTAAGTATCAACGAATGACTTACCCTCTATCCCCGCTATTCCACAGTAACTGATTTTGCTAAGTTTCTTGGCTGATCAATATCTGTACCCTTAAAATTTGCTATATGATATGCTAATAATTGAACTGGTAAAGCACAAACTATAGGTTGACAAATTTCCTCACAATCACCGACAATGAAAATTTCTTCAGTAATTTCATTTATACTTTTTGAGCCTTTCTCGTTTGTTATACATATAACCTTTCCTCCCCTAGCCTTAACTTCTTGTAAATTAGATAAAGTTTTTTCATATAAATAATTAAAAGGAACTATACCAATTACAGGAACCTTTTCATCAATAAGCGCAATAGGTCCATGCTTTAGCTCTCCAGCAGCATAACCTTCAGCATGAATGTAACTTATTTCCTTTAGTTTAAGAGCTCCTTCAAGTGCTAAACCATGGTTAACGCCTCTTCCTAAATACAAAACATCATTGGCAGTATATATTTTTGATGCAATATTTCTTATTAAACTTTCATTATCTAATACTTTACTTAATAAAGTGGGTAAATCTAATAAACTATTTACTATCTTTTTTTCTTTTTCTAGGCTAATTAAATTTTTATTTTTTCCTAAAAAAATAGCTAAAATTAATAAGGTTAGTAGTTGAGTAGTAAAAGCTTTAGTAGACGCTACTCCTATTTCTGGACCTGCTAATGTAAGAAAATTTTCGTCAGCTATTCTTGAAATAGTACTATCTACAACATTTACAATTGCTACTGTTTTTAATCCTATTTTTTTTGCTTGTTCTAATCCAGCAATAGTATCTCTTGTTTCACCTGATTGAGAAATAAAAAAAACCAATTCGTCTTTAGAAAAAAATAATTTTCTATATCTATATTCAGATGCAATATCTACGGAGACACTTATATCAGCTAATTCTTCAAACCAAAATCTTGCTATTCTACAGGCAAATGCTGATGTTCCACAAGCTACTAAAGTAATTTTACTTATTTCATCATCAAATATTTTACTATCTAATTTTAGTACCTTTTTTTTAGGGTCTACAAAAGATTTGAGAGTTTCTCCTATTACTGTTGGTTGTTCAAATATTTCTTTATGCATAAAATGTTTATAACCTGCTTTTTCAATTGATTGTCTTGAAATACTAGTTATATTTATCTGCCTTTGCGCTATTTTAGAATTATTATAAATAGATATTTTTTTATTATCAACAATAGCCCAGTCTCCATCTTCTAAATAGCTAATTTTCTTAGTATACGGAGCTAAACCAATTGCATCAGAACCAATAAAATTTTTATTATCCCCATATCCTACTGCTAAAGGACTACCTCTCTTAATGGCTATTATTTTTTTTTTATTAGCAAATAAAATTGCTAATGCAAATGCCCCTCTTAAGTCTTCTAAAAGTTTTTCTGCTATGTCTTTATCTGTATAACCTTGATTTAAATATTCTGTTATTAAGTGCGCAACAACTTCGCTATCAGTTTCACTAATTAATTTACTTTTATCAGAAATTTTTTTTTGTAATTCTTTATAATTTTCTATAATTCCATTATGTACTATAGCTACTTTCTCTGTCGCATGTGGATGTGCATTAATTTCATTAGGGCTTCCATGAGTAGCCCATCTAGTATGAGCAATTCCTATACTTCCCTCTACTGGCTTTTTATTCAGGAGTAATTCCAGGTTTTCTATCTTTCCCAAAGCCCTTCTTTTTACTATATCTCCATTAACTAGCGTAGCAAGACCTGCTGAGTCATATCCTCTATAAGCTAGTTTTTTAAGGCCTTCTATTAGCTGTTCTACACTATTTTCTTCACTAACTATTCCAACTATTCCACACATTTATTTCACCTTTAAAAATTTTTTTCTTCCATTTTTTATTATTTGCTGTCTAGTTCTAGCTATTGTGAAATCATTTTCAGCTACATTATTAGAAATAGTACTTCCAGCAGCTACAAAAGAACTGTTAGCAATTTTAATAGGTGCTATTAGAGAGCAGTTTGAACCAATAAAAACATTATTACCTATTATAGTTTTGTTTTTTTTTACGCCATCATAGTTACAAGTAATAGTTCCTGCTCCTATGTTTGATTTAATACCTATTTTAGTATCTCCTACATAAGATAAATGATTTATTTTACTGTAATTACCTACACTTGTGTTTTTAAGTTCAACGAAGTTACCTATTTTAACATTTTGTCCTATTATAGTATTATTTCTTAATCTACTCATTGGTCCAATTTCAGAAAATTTATTTATTATACTATCTTCTATTGAACATCCATTCTTTATAAGTACTGCTGATTTTATGTTAACATTTCTTCCTATATAAACATTTGGGCCTATGGTGACATCTGATGAAATTTTTACATCACTTGCAATATATACTGTTTCTGGAGATAAAAAACGAACACCTCTTTTTATAAAATCAGCTTTTATTTTATTTTGTAAAAATTTTTCTGCCTCGTTTAATTGTATTCTGTTATTAATTCCCATTAACTCTTTTTCATTGTGCTTAATCATTTTAATGTTTACTTTAAAATCACCAAAAATTTTGAATACATCAGTAAAAAGGTATTCTCTTGTTTTATTGTCTTTTTTAATTTTATCTAAAGCTTTAAATAATATTTCTATTGGACAACAAATAATTCCAGAATAACATAAATTAATTTTTTTAATTTTTAAACTAGCATTTTTTTCTTCAACTATTTGAATGTTGTTATTTTTTTCTTTTATTATCCTACCATACCCTTTTGGATAACTACTTTCAAAGGCTACCATAGTACAGTTATTTTTTGTATTATTTATAATTTTTTTAATAGTTTCTTTTCTTATTAGTGGCATATCTGCATAAAGTATCAGTACTTTTCCTTTAAATTTTTTAAATAAAGGTTTAGAACTTTTAATTGCATCAGCGGTCCCTAATTGTTCTTTTTGTACTACAATTTCTATTCCCTTAGGCAATACACTTTTAATCTCTTCTTTCTTTTTTCCTAATACTACTGATATTTTTTTAATTCCTGCTGATTTACATGCATCAATTATATGGTTTAGCATTGGTTTACATGCTACCTCATGTAATACTTTAGGCTTACTAGAATTCATTCTTTTGCCTTTACCTGCAGCTAATATTAAAGCTATAACCTCATTATTCATATATTTAAAAAATGTTATTTTTTATAAAAGTTTCGTACTAATTTAACAGTCTGATTTGCTTTTGCCAAAAGATTATTTTTTTTATCTTTTAAATCTGCTTCTAAAAAAGCAATACTTCTTCCTGATTTAATAACTTTTCCTGTTACTATCACTTCTCCAGGATTCACAGATTTAAGAAAACTCGTTTTTATTTCTAGTGACAGTACTAAAACATCTTCTCCTTCTTTACACATACAAGCTAAAGCCATTACTGCATCTAACCAACCAGTAATGAAACCACCTTGTACTATATTTCCAGAATGACACATGTTTTTTTTTGCTTCATATATAGCCTTAGCTATTCCAGATTCTCTATCAAGACTAACTACTTTCTTTATCCCTAAAGTAGTTTGAGGCGCTTTCGTGAACATTTCTGTTAAAATATCTTTGTTTTTTTTATTTACATTACTCATAATAAAAAATATTCTTCATATATGGTTAAAAAAATTTCTACAGGTACTGAACAACTTCTAGCTTACGAGGAAAATGGTGAGATGTTATTAACACTTAATAATCCTAGATACAAAAATCCGCTGTCAGAAGAACTTACTCCTTATTTAAGAAAGATATTAAAAAAAATTTCTAAAGATAGCAAATATAAATTATTAACTATACAAGGTGCAGGAAATAGTTTTTGTTCTGGAGGGAATATAAAAAAAATGGATTCTAATAGTAATATACAAATTAAATATTCCATGAAAGACAAAATAAAAGATTTAGAAAAAAAACAATTAGAACTTACTTACCTTATATCATCTTTAAAAATCCCTACTATAGCCTTGATAACAGGTGCAGTAGCTGGAGCTGGTTTTCCGTTAGCCTTATCATGTGATATAAGAATAGGTAATTCCAATGCATTTTTTATTTCTAACTATAGCAACATTGGCCTAAGTGGAGATTATGGTATATCTTGGTACCTAACAAGTTTATTAGGCGCTGCTAGAGCAAAAGAAATTATGTTTTTAAATGAAAGAATTTATGCAAAAAAATCATACGAAATAGGCCTCCTTAATTTTCTATTCCAAAAAAATTTTAAAAATGCTGTTCACAAAATAAAAAATAATATACTTTCTCAACCTCCAGCTACAATAAAACTAATAAAAGAAAATATAATTTTTTCTTTAGAAAATAATTTAAAAAAATCCTTGCATCAAGAAGCTAAAAATTTAATAAAATCGTCTACTTCTCTTGAGCATAAACTGGCTATCGCCAAATTTAATAAAAATTGATGGTATGATTATCAATGAACGATATTAAATCTGATATAACATTTATTATTAAACAAGATAAAAAACCTTATTACGATAGTGCAGCTATAACTGGATTAGAGCCAAAACTATATTTTAAAACTTTAAAAAAGAAAGTACTGATAAAAAATGCTAGAAAGTTAAAAAATTGTGCATTAGATATTCAAGGCTTTCAATTTTACAAGCACGACCTTAACTATAATAAAATAAATATTACTGATAATTTAAACGGTCTTAAAAAAGATATATCTAAATTTTTAAAAAATATTATTCCTTATAAAGAAATATTTATATTTGATGTTACTAGAAGATCAAATACAACAAAAGGAGCAAATAATGTAGATGGAGCAAGAAGACCAGCAGAAAGAGCTCATGTTGATTATACAGAAGATTCGGCTCCTAAAAGGGCATTAGATATAATGGGAAATAACTATTATAATAAAGTCCTTAATACCAAAAGAATTATGCAATTAAATGTTTGGTTCCCCTTATCAGCAATAGTTCTATCTTCACCGTTAGCTTTTGCTGATTATAGAAGCATATCTTTGAATGATTTGGTAGCAACAGATCAACATTTTCCCAAAAGAGTTGGAGAAATATATCATTTAGCCTACAATAAAAAACAGCAGTGGTATTGGCTTCCTGATATGAAAAATAATGAACTTATAATTCTTAAAGGATGGGACAGTTTAGTTAAAAGTTCTATTTCCAGATTTACTCCGCACACCTCATTCAATCTAAAAGCACAAGATACAATAAAATTTCCTAGAGAGAGTATTGAAATAAGAGTTTTTTTGGTTATTTAGTTAAAATAATTAAGAATTGTATATAGTTAACATATAGCGTAAATTTAAGTATGAATTTTTATAAGCCAGATTTTTCTAAAGACCCAAATAGTCCCTTTGCCCGAGATAATAATAATAAACTGGTGAGAAGAAGCTACTGGTTAGATTTAACTGATAATTCTATAATTATGCTATTTAATAATGGTATTGGAAGAGATTTAACTAACGAAGAAAAAAGAAATCATTTAATAGATATCAAAAAAGAACAATTAATTGACAGTATTTGCATACAAGAAATAATTCCACCAGAAATTAAATAATATATTTTTTTAAAGATTTTAAATAAAAATCCTTAAGGCTTAGTATTTTAGTATTATTTTTTAAATATTTATCTATTAGTGATAGTCTTTGGTTACTGTTTAGATAAGAAGGACAAACTTTGAACCTAAAATTATAATTGTTATCTTCTTCAGTCAAAAACAAGAGAACTTCTTCTACTCTAGTCTTTAAATAATAATTAAAAACTTCTTTAGTATTATTTGAAATTTCTAAAGATATAGTTTTTGGAACAAAATCATCAAGAAAACTCTTTAAATCATTAACTAAACTGTCTAATATTATATGATCTTTGGTAGAACTGTTGTTTTCTACTTTTTTAATACTCTTTTTTTTTAAAATATAAGGCGTTACAATTTGTATACTATTATTCATATTTATTCAAACGGCAATTTAGACATAATATTTACCTAACTTTACTACAAATTCCTTCGATAGTTACAAAATTATTTTTTCTTTCACCTGAAATTATAGATTTATATAAGAAATTTTTACTTAAAAAATTAAATAATAATGTTTCAACTCCAAATTCATTTCCTATATAGACAGCATTAATAGCAAATAATCCGTTATTATTTTTGAAAATAACTTTATATTCTTCGTTGCCAGAAAAGCCTGACATTATTATTTCATTCTTTATTACATAGAAGTTTATAATTAATGAATTATTATTTTTTTGCTTACAAATAAACCTGTCTGTTGCAGCAGAAGTACTACTTAAAGAAAAAAAAATAAATATAAAAATAAATTTCATTATTATCTCTCAGTAAATACTACATCTAAACTAGATAAAATTGGCTCCAGCAAATACTCACTAATAGTTCTTTCTCCGATTTTTATTAGAGCTAAAACGTGGGTTCCAGGATACATAAAATACTTTCCCTTATTACCATCGAAATAATTTTTTTCCGTTTCTATTCTAATTTCATAATACGGTTCAACCTCCTTGTTATCTTCAAAAATAGCATCAGGACTTACCGTAACAACTCTTCCTTTTATTGGATCATAAATGGCATTATTTTTTCCTGATAATTTAACTATAACTTGTTGATTATTTTTTATATAACCTATTTCATCAACAGATAATTTTGAATTTATAATAAGCCTATCATTTACTGGAACAATTTCAAACAATGGCGATCCAGGTTTGATAACTCCTCCTATAGTATCTATAAATCTTTGCTTTATTATTCCTTCTTCAGGAGCTTTTACTAAAGTTCTATTTAAGTTATCTTTAAACTTATTTTTTCTTTCTATGAGTTCATCATATTCTGATGTTTGATCTAATAATAATGTCCTAACTTCAGTATTATATGTTTCTTTAATTTTTTTAATGTTAGATTTGGAATTATCTATTCTAGAAATAATCATACTTTTTTCTTTAAGTAAATCTAAGTGAGTTAATCTATTTGTTAATTGCTCTTCTAATAATGATTTACTTATTAAGATTTGTTCTTCTAATAATTCAAGAGTTTTCTTTTCGTTTTTTAATATAGATTCTTGTTCAGATAAAGAAGCGTTTACTTTTTTTCTTCTAACTTCATAGAGTTTTTTTGCATCTGTTGTTAAGTCTGGTTCTATTTCTGAAATTTTTTTATTAAAAACTAATTTTTTATCATCAGATTCTGCTCTTAACCTAGTTATATTTATCGATAATGCTGTTAATCTTTTTTCTAACTCAGCATAGTCTGATAATGTTTTTATAGGTTCTAATTCTAATAATACAGTGTCTTTTTTTACAATATCTCCAGTATTAACGTGAATTTTTTTAATAATACCACCTTCCAAATGTTGAACCACTTTTACTTTAGAAGAGGGTATTACCACACCTTTAGTTTCTGTAATTATATTAACCTTAGTATTATTAAGATAATAGTATACTCCTATTATAAAACAAAATATCAAAAAAATAAAAGAAGACAAAATTAAAAAAAATCTACTTTCTTTTCTTTCTAAATCATCAAGTTCTTTTTTTTCCGATTCATTGAGCATGTTATAGGTTTTTCTTTCTTATCCCTATTCTAGGAATAGGCTTAGTAGATAAATCAATAATTATATCAGCACTCTTAATAATATTTTTATCATGGCTCGCTATAATAAGTGTTTTTTTTAATTTCCTTAAATTATTCAAAATTACATATAATTTTTTAATACCTTCAAAATCTAATGAGTCAGTAGGCTCATCTAAAACTAAGACCTTTGAGTCGTTTATAATAGCTCTGGCCAACCCAATTCTTTTTTTTATTCCACCAGGAATATTTTTTCCATTATTTTCAATAATAGAATTATAACCATTCTTTAAACTATTTATATATCCATCCAGTCCTACCATGTTTATAACTTTAATTAACATACCATCATTGTTATATTTAGTACCATCATCATAAGTATTTAATAAAATATTTTCTTTAATACTAAAATTTAGTAACTCTACTTCTTGAGCTAGAAAACTAACATTTTTTCTCAAATTTTCTATATTTAAATTTCTAATATCAGTATTATCAAATAATACATTACCTTTTAAAGGTTGTATCAATCCTAATAAACAATTACATAAAGATGATTTCCCTGAGGAATTATATCCATTAATAACAGTTACACTGCCAGATGGAATAAAACAATTTAATCTTTGAAAAAGTATCTCTTTATTAATATTAAAACCTATAGCTAAATCCTTTAAAGCAATGTTTCCTTTAAACAATTTAGGTGCTGCTCCTTCTATATTTTCTAGATCAATATTTTTTTTATTTTTTTTTGTTAGTTTAAATTTTTTTTGCTTAAGAATATAAGTATTAAATAGAGATATTCTGTTTATAGGTCCAAAAATTCTAGAATTCAATATATTAATACCAACTAGTGCTCCTATTGTAAGATTACCAATGGTTACTTCTTGGGCACCATAAAAAATAATAATTATAGTTGATAAAACAGGTAGCATAATATTGATTGATGAAAAAATACCCATAATATTCTTTACTCTCTTCTCTGCTTTTCTCTGTCTGGCATGATATAATCTAAATTTAAAATTTATTATTTTAGCAGCATTAAAAGCTCTTATAGTAAAAGGAACTCTTTTAGTATCATTTACTACAGAAAGTGTTCTGAAATAATTTTTTTTAAGTGATTTATCAAGAAAAAGACTAATTATATGCTTTAAGTATAATACAAAAATAAATAAAGCTGTAATTACTGTACTTATAAAACCTAGTTTTGAAGATAAAATAAAAATTACTGTTAAAAAAATAAATACAAAAAAAATATCTATAAAAGCTATTAATATTTCAGCCGTATTAACTGTATTTTGTTCTAGCGGATCAGTTTGATTAATTAATTTTTCTCCCTCATTAGCTTTATTATTATTTAATCTTACTTTTAATATTATGTTAAGCTTCTCTATGGCATTCTTTTTATAATTTAAATTAGTTACTTTGTTTACTAAAAAATTTCTTATTAATCTTAACAATAATTCAAGTAGAAAAGCTATAATTACCCCTACAGTTAATGCAAAAAGAGTAGAATCCTGCTTATAGTTTAAATATCTATTAAAAACTTGAATAACATATAAAGCGCTTGAAAGTGCTAATACATTTATTAAAAAAGACGAAATAATAATCCAAAAACTTTGAAATTTATTATTTTTAAAAAATAAGATTAAATCCATAATATACATAGCCTTTTTTGATCTCTTTAATTTTAAAAAAAAAAAGTAAAAAAAGATATATTTATATCTATTTAGTTGTTTAAATTTTTCAAAAGGTGTATATATTTAAATTTGTAATCCGCGGTAGCTCAGTGGTAGAGCAATCGGCTGTTAACCGATCGGTCGTAGGTTCGAATCCTACCCGCGGAGCCATTAATATGCTTTTTAATTCTTTAAATTTCTCATTTATATTTTGCCACTTGTGATTATAATTACAACTTTTTTAAAGCTTTTAGAAAATAAAAACATGTATATTTTTTTAATTTTTGTAAATAAAAGGAGTATGTCCTGCATCAGATATTTCTAAGATATCTAATTAAATTTATTCTTCAAAATGTTTACAAGTGAAGAAGGGTTTCAATATTATTATATTAGCATTTAAAACTTTCCGTCAGAGTAAACAATTTTATTCTTTTCAAGAAGTATTCTAATTAAATTATTTTCTAAAATAGATGTAAAAAAAAAACTTGTAATCCCTAATATAAATATTACAAGTACTATTTAAAGTATTAAAAGAAAGACTTTATGTTTTTTTTAAGCATACATTATATACTTAAAAATAATATATTATGATATATATATATTATTATGCATTATATTATAATAATCATTTTTTGTGTAAATTTACAAAATACTAGTATAGCTAATAACATTGCATTACCTTGCTATGGATGTCATCAGTCATATAAGAATAATTCAGAAAAATCTATTCCTTCAATCTTAGGTTTAGACAAAGACTATTTTATTCAAGCCTTTAAAGAGTATAGAAGTTTTAAAAGAGAAAATTATCTGATGCAAATTATCAGTAAAGGATACAACGAAATAGAAATTGAAGCTTTAGCAACATACTTTAGTAAGCAAGAAACTACAGATGATTAATCGTAGAAATTTTATAAAAAGCAGTATATTCATAACTACACCTTTTTCTTTTTTACATACATCAAAGGCATCAAATAAAGCTCATATAGTAATTATTGGTGCAGGATGGGGTGGCCTAAGTGCAGCAAAAACATTAAGACAATTAAATAAAAATTGTAAAATTACTATTATAGAGAAACAAAAAAATTTTATATCTTGCCCTATTTCAAATTGGGTGATTGGACAAATAAAAGTTATGAAAGATATAACTTTTTCATATAAAAATTTTATCAAAAACAACCAAATAGATATGCTTTTTGAAGAAGTTAAGAATATTGATATTTATAAAAAAAAAGTATATTTAAATGGCCTAAATTTATCATATGATAAATTAATTATATCACCAGGTGTAGAATTAGAATATAATTCTATAAATGGTTTAACCAACTCTTTTGATAATCAAAATGTTTTTACTGCATGGAAGGCAGGAGAAGAAACAAATTTATTTTCTAAAAGAATAAAAAAGTTAAATAATAAAGAAAATATTATTATTACTATACCTTTAAGTCCATACAGATGCCCTCCTGGACCCTATGAAAGAGCCTCGCTATTAGCTAATTTTATTAAAAAATATAAACTTAATAATAGAATTATAATATTGGATGCTAACCAAAAAATTGTATCTAAAGGAAAGTTATTCAGTAAAGCCTGGAAGGAGCTTTACTCTGATATTATTGATTATAGACCTGATAACAATATTCTAAGCATAAATTCAAAAGAAAAAAAAATTTTCACTGACTTTGATGAATACAGTTATGATATTGCCAATATTATTCCTAAACAAAGAGCACCCAAAATTTTATATGAGGCAGGCCTAATAAAAACTAACAGAAAATGGGCTTCTGTTAATTCATTTGACTTTAGATCAACAGAGGCAAAAGATGTTTATATTATAGGAGATGCTACTGACAAAGTATCAGTTGGAAATGTTCCAAAATCAGGTTATATTGCTTACTCAATGGGGAAAGTTTGTGGATATGCTGTTCATAGTGCGCTATTAAATAAAGAACCACCTTCTCCTTCAATGATTAATACTTGTTATAGTTTAGTCACTGAAAATCAAGGTATTTCAGTAAGTGCTGTATATAAACATGATAAGTCAAAAAATAAAATTATTTCAGTTAATGGAGCTTCCGGGATATCTCCTAATAGATCAGAAATAATAGCTTATAATGCTTGGGACTGGGCACAAGCTATTTGGAAAGATATGTTAAGTTGATGTTGAAAAGTAATCTAATTCTGATGATAGAATTTCAGTTTTATCTAAAGCATTATCATCGCTATCAGTAACTTTAGCAATAGTTACAGCATTTGACATATCTTGATTGGCATCTTGGTCATAATATAAATAACCATCTGTTGTGTCGTAATACCAATAGTCATTATCTACAGCTAATAGATCATTTACAACAGTATTTGTCTGGTCAAAAGCATGTAATGAAGTAAATGTATTATCTGGCATAAATTCATTTCCTACTACATCACCAAACACCAATACATGGCCACTATTTCCCTGAAAAGCTGCTGAATTAAAACTAAATGTATCATCAGTTGTTGTAAAATCAGTTATTGATAGTCCTGTACCATTATTTGTTGAATTAAACTTATAAATGTCGTCCCCGGCACTTCCAGTAATAGTTAATCCTCCTGAAATATCAGCCGAAGCAAATGAAAATGTATCATTTCCAGCTCCACCATCAACAGTAATATTAGATGTAATATTTTGAGTAAAATTAAAATTATCAGCACCAGATCCGCCTTGAATTGATAATACTCCTGAACCTGGTGAGGTATTGATATTAAAAGTGTCTGCTCCATTTCCTCCAGTAGCAGTTATATTTTTGGTTAAAACATAGTTAAATGTAAAAATATCATCTCCAGATTCTCCTAAAACTTCTATATTATTATCAGGATCACCAGCAAAAAAAACCGTATCATTTCCTAAACCTAATTGAATTTTTTCAAAGTTTTTAAAGTATGCACTATCAATACTATCAACAAGAGTAGGAGTTCCTGCAGCAGATAATATAGCGCTACTAGTGTCTAGTAATGCATCCCCATAATTACTATTATTGAAAGCAATATTATCATTTCCATTATAAAAAACAAAGCTGTCAGTTCCTTCACCACCATCAAAAATGCTACCTTCCTCTATAGCATTACTTGAGGAAAAATTTACAGTATCATCTCCATCTCCCATATTAGCTACATATTGGGTATCTGTATTGTCAGTTATATTTAAAGTATCATTACCTTCTTTAGTAAAATAAACTCTGGCATCAAATTCAGTATAGTCATACGGCCAACCACCACTTGCAGCTTGCCCTAATTCACTATTATTACCTCTATAATAATCAGAAGCTTCAGAATGCTCCCATAAATAAGACCCTGAAAAATTTGTAGTAACATTACTTGAAAAAGTATTATTGGTATTAGTACCAGTAATAACCTGAGCCATATTATTAGTATCACTCTCTCCTAATTTATAAAAATCCTCATAATTTATTGCGTCTGGATTATTTTCATAAAAATTATCTGTAGTAAAAATTAAATTTTCTATACCTACTGTTCCATTAGATATAGGAGTATTTATTGTGTTAACAGAATTTGTATTATTTGAAGGAATTGGATTCTGAGTATTGAATGTTTCTATTCTCATTTCATTTTTACCATCTGGATCTCTAGATATAAATATAGAATAATTATCAGGTAATCCCTCAAATACTATTGCGTCATCACTAGTTGTTCCTTGATCACTTAACTTATCATTTCCTCCTATTGTAGAACTACTAAAATCATAAAAAAAATCATTACTAGCAGCTCCTCCAATAATTGTATCATTACCAGAAGTAGGAAATATTATACTATCATTAGCAATAATTTCATCACTAGAAGTATCATCTTCAGTATCTTCTACTTCATCTTCTACTTCATCTTCTACTGAAGAAACAGGTTCGTTAAATATTACTTCTCCTTCATCATCTGATAAGTCTGAAATGGATTCGTCTATTGTGTCCGAAACATTCCCTAAAACCGAAGAGAAATCTATGCTACCAATATTTTGAGAACCTAATGATGAGACGCTTCCTAAAATATTAGTTGATCCTAATGATGTAACAGATCCTAAAATATTACTTGATCCAATACTAGAAATACTTGATAGTCCAGGATTAGTAGAACTTATTAAAGTAGCTCCGGTACTTACGGAAGAAGTTACAGAACCCAAACCTGTTGCTTCGAAAGAAAAGTTATTTTGATTATTTCCTAATTCATCATCAACGGCGGTAAGTTGTAGGTTGTCTGTTTGATTTATTTCTGATTCTGCTATCTCAGTATTTTCTTCGACAGCGTCTTCACTTTCCTCATCAGCAGCTTCATCTTCTATACTAACTTCTTCTTCATCAATATCACCTGATAACGAAGCAATAGTATCTATTTCATTGGTTACTATATCACTATCATTAAAAACACTGTCTTGAATGCTAGAACTTTCTGTCGTATCAGGAATTAGAGAATTATTTTCTACACTTTCTTGTGCAAATATTTCATTATCATTGATTCCAATAGATTGTTCTGGAGCAACAGTATCCGCAGCTTGCGCTACTTCTGTTGGAGTATCAGTTGTTGTCTCTTCTGGAACAGCAGCATCCGCAGC
>MDTB01083421.1_pt1 | contig 14034 bp, 10 predicted proteins | sample 811161 | NCBI WGS metagenome assembly MDTB01 (sample SAMN05326650, study PRJNA326480) | marine metagenome | isolation source: seawater | place: Mediterranean Sea | collected 2009
CACCGACATTCCGTCATGGCTGTATCCGATCTCAAAGGGAGCGACCACCGTCTGGGAAACGTGGGATGCCATCAAACCCGAGGGTTCGGTCAGCGACGTGAGCCAGAACCACTACGCATTCGGCGCGATCGGAGAGTTCCTGCACCGCTACGTTGCCGGACTCGACACAGACCCCGAGCGGCCCGGCTACGAACACGTCCTCATCAAACCCCGCCCCGACCCTGCTGGGCGCCTCACCCACGCAAGCGCCGACCTCGAAACTGCTCGCGGGGCCGTGTCGACCAGCTGGACCATCAGCGACGGGCAGCTCACCGTCGACGCCACCATCCCGGTGGGTGCCACCGCAACGATCACCGTCGGCTCCGCGTCGACTCACGTCGGCGCCGGAACCCACCACATCTCGGGGCGGCTCGGCGGCTGATCGCCCTGCGCGATTTACGTTCCGCTGCCTGACAGAAACGGCGACTCACGCAGCGACAACGCGTGCGGAATTAGGTTTGTGTGCGTCTGCGCCAAGCGACGAGCCCAGCCACAGCCGCGAGGCCCACCCCGACACCAGCTACAACCTCCGGGCCGGCACCGCCACCAGTGCCGTCGGACCCGACGCCGGAGAGCGTGGTGGTCGGAGCGGGCACCAACGTTGTCGTCGTGCTCGGAGCGGCCGTCGTTGCCACGGGCGCCGATGTCGTCGTCGACGTGTCGGTTGTTGTCGGTTCAAGCTCCACCACTCCTCGGAACGGACCGGAAATCTCGTAGGTGACACCGCCCCGAGCCGTGTCACCCAGGCGAGCCATCGGGTTGATCTCTCCGATCTTGCGAGGTGACGGGCCGCGTTGGCTGGAGAAGTAAAGGCGATCGCGGCGTGGGCTGAAAACGGGCCCGGTGATCTCTGAGTCCTCATGGCCAAGCACTCGGGCAAACGGGGCGACCTGCCCGTCTGGGGTGATGATCACCACCTCCATGTTGCCACCATCCTCGGCGACGAAAATATCGCCCGATCCCTCGTCCACCGTCAGGTTGTCGACACCAGAGAGCACAGCGGATCCAGAGGCGACATCGTCGGGATCTGCTGCATAAAGGACTTCGTAGGTCGAGTTGGCGACATTGATGCCGTGAATCACGTTGTCGAACTTGGTGGCGAAGAAGATCCAGTCTTCGAAGTACCAGATGCCTTCTCCACCGAGGAAGGGCGTCGAGGCCTCGACCTGTTGCCGGGTCGGGGTCTCCGACGCAGAGGGATCGGGCACCTCGGCCCAACCCACCGATCCGTCGTCGTTGACCGCACAGACCTCAAGCAGCCCTGCGCTCAGATCGGGATAGGCGTCGGGCGTGAAGCGATAGAGGCGACCGTCGATCTGGTCCTCGGTCATGTAGACGTGTTGCCGCACGGGATCGACCGCCGCAGCTTCGTGGGCGAAAATTCCCATGGCGGCATGCGGGGTCGCCTCGGCAACACCCTTCGGGTCGCATTCCCAGAGGAAGCCACCCGCCCAGAACACCTCCTCACCGGAAAGGAACGTCCCCCACGGGGTCGGACCACCGCCACAGTTCGCGATGCTCCCTCGGAGGATGGCGTACGCGTCGATGATTTCGCCTTCAGCATCGAAGTGCAAGGCGCTGACGCCAGCAGCACCTTCGGCGAACACCTCACTGTTCACCGTATGGATCCATCCACCGGCTCCATCGTCGAACACCGCAGCGCCATCCGGGAAAATTGGCCATTCGTAACCGGTGTCACCGACGGGTTCGCCGGCAACCGCAATGACCCGTGAGGAGAATCCTGCGGGGAGCACGATCCCGTTTTCGTCCGGGTCGAGACCCTCCAACGAGCCGTAGGGGCTCACACCTGCTGCCTGGGCACCAACCGCGCTGGCAATTAGGGGCAGCGTCGCTGTACCCCCAGCGGTGAACACACCTGCCTGAAGAAATCGTCGTCGATCCATTCCGACGATTTTCGCATATGCATCGTTGCTTCGCATAAACGCAGCCAGGACGAAGAGACCACCCGTCGCCGCCTCGACCGGGCGTGGGTCACGGTCTGTACGACCACCGACCTGCTGTTCGGTGGTCAGCACCGGCTAACGACACCTCCGCCTGATCTCCTAGCGTCTCACCCATGCAGCTCAGCGAGATCGATCTCTCCGACATCGCAGGATTTTGGGCCGAGCCGATGACGGTCCGGGAGGCCGCATTCGAGACCTTGCGGCGCGAAGACCCAATCCGCTTCTTTCCCGAGCTTGAGACCGAGTACCTTCCGGCTGGCCCCGGCTACTACGCGCTCGCCAAACACGCCGACATCGTGGCCGCGAGCCGCCAACCCGAACTCTTCCAGTCAGGGGCGGGCACCAACATCCCCGACCTCCCACCCGAGTTCAACGACTTCTTCGGCTCGATGATCAACATGGACGATCCACGACACGCCCGACTGCGCAAGCTCGTGTCGGCCGGCTTCACGCCCCGCATGCTGCAACGCAACATGGAAGATGTCGACGCCGCAGCGAAGACGATCATTCATCGTCTGCAGGAAGCAGGCCCAGGCTGCGACTTCGTCACGGCGTGCGCTGCGTGGCTGCCCGTCAAGACCATCTGCGACATGATGGGCATCCCCGAGAGCCAGCACGAGTTCGTCTTCGACATGACGAACATCATCCTCAGCCAGGGCGACCCCGAATTCGTTCCCGAAGGCCAGAACCCGCTCGAAGCGTTCCTCGGCGCCGGTGCCGCTCTGGCCCAGCTCATCGACGACATCGCTGACCAAGCCGACGGCAGCGACGGCGACACACTCACTCACGCCCTCGTCAACGCCGAGATTGACGGCGACAAACTGACCCGCGAAGAGATCCAGAGCTTCTTCGTCTTGCTCTGCACAGCGGGCAACGAAACGACCCGTAACTCGATCAGCTGGGGCCTCACCTATCTCACCGCCAACCCTGGTCAGAAGGCACTCCTGAAGAGCGATCTCGAAGCTCACATGCCTGGAGCCGTGGAGGAAATCGTCCGACATGCGAGCCCGGTCATCCATTTCCGCAGGACCGTCACCCGCGACGGTGCCCAACTGGGTGACACGGTCTTCAACGAGGGCGACAAGGTGGTGCTGTTCTACGGCTCCGGCAACCGTGACGAGGATCTCTTCGACGACCCGTACGCATTCGACATCACCCGCGACAACACGAACCAAATCGGCTTCGGTGGCCCCGGCCCCCACTTCTGTCTCGGGGCCCATCTCGCCCGCCGCCAGATCAACGTGCTCTACAAAGAACTGCTTTCCCAGATGCCCGACATCCACGCCGTGGGCGAGCCCGACCGCCTCCGGTCGAGCTTCATCAACGGGGTGAAGCACCTGGAGTGCGCCTGGTAGGCGCCTCGCTCGACGCGCTCAGATCTTCTCGAGCGGCGCCCAGCTCAGCAGCAGGCGCTTCGGTCCGACCGATGGAAAATGGACCGATGCCTCCGCCTTGTCGCCCACACCGTCGATCTCGACAATGACGCCTTCGCCCCATTGGCTGTGGCGGACATCGTCGCCGACCTTGAGCCCGATCGACTCGGCTCCGGAGGGGGTCGGCTTGTTGGCAGCGGCGAGCGCCGACTCGACGACATCGTCGGAGTGGGAATCTCGACCGCCGCCACCGAAAGTGCGGCCCGTCGGAATCTCGCTGCCGCCACCGCCACCGTAGGTACGGCCGCCGCCGCTGCGATCACGTCGCGAGCGCAGCATGCGGGTGCCGCCGATCTCGTTGATCAACTCGGACGGAATCTCGTCGAGGAAACGACTCGGCGGGTTGTATTGGGTCTGACCGTGCATCATGCGGCTCCACGCGCTGGTGAGATGGAGCTTCTGCATCGCCCGAGTGATGCCGACATAGGCGAGGCGGCGTTCCTCTTCGAGTTCGGACGGATCGCCCAGTGCTCGGACGTGGGGGAACACGCCGTCCTCCATGCCGACGAGGAACACGACGGGGAACTCGAGGCCCTTGGCGGCGTGAAGCGTCATCAACGTGACCGTGGATTCCTCCTCGTCGATGTCGTCGGTGTCGCTGACGAGTGACACCTGCTCGAGGAAGTCGTCGACCGTCTCGTACTCGCGGGCCATGCCGACGAGTTCGGACAGGTTCTCGAGACGTCCCTCGGCCTCGACCGAGCGTTCGGCCTGGAGTTCCTCGACGTAGCCGGACCGCTCGAGTGCCTCTTCGATGATCGTTGCTGGTTCCGCCTGCAGCTTGCGGATCTCCGTGGTCATCACGAGGAACTTTTCGATGCCGGTGGCGGCGCGGCCCCCGACGCCGGCCTCGTCGAACCGCAACACGGCCTGGTCGAACGATTCGCCATTGGCCGATGCCCAAGCGTCGAGCTTCCCGATCGACGAATCGCCGACTCCCCGTTTGGGCGTATTGATGATGCGCTTGACCGACACCTCGTCGGTGGGGTTCACGATCGCTCGCAGGTAGGCCAGCGCGTCCTTGATCTCGCGGCGGTCGTAGAAGCGGGTGCCGCCCACGACCTTGTAGGGGATGCCGACCCGGACGAGGAACTCCTCGATGACGCGCGACATCGAGTTGGTCCGGTAGAAGACCGCCATGTCGCCCCAGCGCATGTGGTCGTGGTCGTGGAGCTTGGCGAGTTCGTTGGCGACGAACTGGGCCTCATCGGACTCGTCGTCGGCGTGGTAGCGGACGATCTTGTCGCCCGACCCCTTGTCGGTCCACAACTCCTTGGGCTTACGTCCGACATTGCGGGCAATGACGGCGTTGGCGGCGCCGAGGATCGACTGGGTCGAGCGATAGTTCTGCTCGAGCACCACCACGGTGGCGTCGGGGAACGCCTCCTCGAACTCGAGGATGTTGCGGATGTCGGCGCCTCGAAAGGCATAGACGGACTGGTCGGAATCACCCACGACGGTGACCTGACGGTGCTCTTCAGCGAGCTGGAGCACAAGATCGTTCTGGACGGGGTTGGTGTCCTGATACTCGTCGACGAGGACGTGACCGAAGCGATGCCGCCATGAGGCGAGGACATCGGGATACTCGCGGAACAGCTGCGCCGTGCGCATCAAGAGGTCGTCGAAGTCCATGGCACCCGCTTGGAGCAGACGCTTCTGGTACTCGACGTAGACCTCGCCGATCTTGCGCTGGAAGATCTGCTCGGCTTGCTCAGCGAATTGGCTTGGCCCGACGTTTTCGTTCTTGGCCATCGAGATCGTGCCGTGCACCGATCGCGGCGGGAACCGTTTGGGGTCGAGGTTGAGATCACGAATGACGTAACCCACGAGCCGCACGGCATCGGCCTGGTCGTAGATCGAGAAGCGACCGGGGAAGCCGAGACGCTCGACGTCGCGCCGCAGAATCCGCACGCACGCCGCGTGGAAGGTCGAGACCCACATCTTCTCCGCCACCGGCCCGACGAGCCCGCCGACGCGATGCTTCATCTCCCCCGCCGCCTTGTTGGTGAACGTGATCGCCAGAATCTCGAACGGTGAGAGCCCGCACTCGATCAGATGGGCGATGCGGTGGGTGAGCACACGCGTCTTGCCCGACCCGGCACCCGCCACCACAAGCAGAGGGCCACCGTCGTGAAGGACCGCGTCGTATTGGGCCGGGTTGAGACCAGCAAGCAGGGGCGACTCCGACATCGGGGCCACCCTAGCGACGCGTTGCGACAGCCGAGGGACCGGCCGTCGACCGGCTCAGGAGCTGAGCTTGTAGCCCAGACCCCGGATCGTGACGATGCACTCGGGCGTGTCGGGAGTGGGCTCGACCTTCGCCCGCAGCCGCTTGATGTGCACGTCGAGCGTCTTGGTGTCGCCGACATAGTCGTAACCCCACACGCGGTCGATCAAGGTCTGCCGGGTCACCACGATGCCGGCGTTCTCCATCAACAGCGCCAGGAGCTGGAACTCCTTCAGCGGCAACTGCACGAGCTCGCCGGCGATCGTGACTTCGTGGCGATCACGATCGAGCACGATGTCGCCGACCTCGAGGACCGAGCTCGGGGCATCGTCGCGAGCCGTGCCGCCACCGCCCGCTCGCCGCAGCACGGTGCGCATGCGGGCGATCAGTTCCCGCACCCGATAGGGCTTGCTGACATAGTCGTCGGCACCGACCTCGAGAGCGACGACGGCATCGATCTCTTCGTTGCGGGCCGACACCATGATCACCGGCGTGTCATCAGCGGCCCGGATCTTGCGGCACACGTCGATCCCCGACATGCGGGGCAGCATCACGTCGAGCAGCACGATGTCGGGGTGGTACGCCTCGTAAACCTCGAGCGCCTCTTCCCCGTCAGCCGCAAGGTGAACAATGAATCCCTCTTGCTTCAACGCCTGGCGCAAACCTTCACGAAACGCCGGCTCGTCGTCGACGACGAGGACGCTGATCAGGTCGTTCATGCCGGGGCGTCCTCTGCCTTAGGAATCGTCATGGTGAACGTCGAACCGTCCCCGGGCTTGGATTCCACCGCGACACGACCACCGTGGTTCCCGGCGACGTGCCGGACGATCGCAAGACCGAGACCGGTACCGCCAGTCTCTCGGCTTCGCGCCCGGTCCACCCGATAGAAGCGTTCGAAAACTCGCTCGAGTTCGGTCCGCGGTATGCCGACACCCTCGTCTCGAACGCTAAGCGCAACGCTGTCGCTCAGATCCTCGACGATCACGGTCACCTGCGAGTCGGGATCGCTATAGCGAACGGCATTGTCGATCAGGTTGGCCAGCGAGCGCACCAAGGCCCTGCGGTCGCCGATCACGGACAGGCCGCTCGGGACGCCGACGGCGGCCAATTCGACGCGATGGGTCGTGGCAAAGACATTTACCTTCTCAATCGAGCGATTGACGATGTCGTCCACTGCGACAAGCGCGCGTTCCGACTCGGTTTCCTCAAGACGGGTGAGCTCCAGGAGGTCATCAATAATGTCCTCGACCCGTTTCGCCTCCTGCATCAACATCTCGCCGAGTCGAGCCCGGTCGGCGGCGTCGGGCTCGGTTGCGATCGTGTCGGCGAGCAAGCTCATCGCTCCAACCGGTGTCTTCAGCTCGTGGGACACGTTTGCGACGAAGTCGCGCCGGATCGCATCGATGCGACGTTCCTCGGCAATGGCGTCGATGACAGCGAGCCCGCGGCTCACCGATGCCTCGTCGAGGCCCTCGAGCCGAGCCTTGGCACGCTCCGCCGCTTGTGCTTCCGGCGACCAACCGTCGACGATGTAGCGGACCCGCTCGCCGATGTTCTCGGCGTGGTCGCCGATGCGCTCGTAGAACCGACCGACAAGGGCGAGCTGCAACGCCTGCTGCGGATCGAGTTCTCCACGCCGGGCGTCCTGGATGACGTGCTGGATGTAGCGGTGGTGAAGGTCGTCGAGAAGATCGTCGAGTTCGTCGATCGACTCCGCAAGCTCTGCGTCTCGGGTTCGGAATGCATGGCCGGCCCGGCGGAAGAGTTCCGCGGCCTGCGCCGACATGCGAACAACGAGGTCGCGCACCTGCTCATCGGGGTGCGCACCCTGGAGCCGACCGACCGCCTTTGCAATATTGGCGAGCAGGTCGCCGCTGCGTTCGACATCAGAGTTCGCGTGAAGTGTGCCGACAATGAACCGTAGGTCTGTTGCGACCGGCTGCTCGCGCACGAGCGTGTCGACGCAACCCTCTTCCACCTGGGTCGAGAGCAGGTCGATCTCGTCGTCACCGGCGACAAGCTGATCGGCGAGTGCGACATCGCCCTCGAGCATCGCTGTGGTGACCTGGGCGATCCGATCGGCCACCATCTCGATCATCTCGAGCAGATTGCGTTCGATCAGGGCAATGCGCTCGTCGAGCTGGCTACGGTTCTCCATCAGCCGAACCGGCCCGTCACATAGGCTTCCGTGCGCTCATCAGCCGGGTTCGAGAAGATCGTCGACGTCTCGTCGAACTCCACGAGCCGACCGCGACGATCGCCACGCTCGTCGACTTCAGCAGTGAAAAACGCCGTGCGGTCCGACACGCGAGCGGCCTGCTGCATATTGTGGGTGACGATCACGATCGTGTACTCGTTCTGGATCTCTTTCATGAGCTCCTCGATACGGCCGGTTGCGATGGGATCGAGCGCCGAACACGGCTCATCCATGAGCAAAACGTCGGGGTTGACCGCGATGGCGCGGGCGATGCACAACCGCTGCTGCTGTCCGCCGGACAAGCCGAGTGCCGACTCATCGAGACGATCCTTCACTTCGTCCCACAGGCCTGCACGGCGGAGCGACTTCTCGACAATGTCGTCCATATTGCCCTTCACGCCACCGACTCGGGGCCCATAGGCGACATTGTCGAAGATCGACTTTGGGAACGGGTTCGGCTTCTGAAACACCATCCCGATGCGGCGCCGAACGGCGACCGGGTCAACCTCGGGGGCATAGAGGTCCACGCCGTGATACCGAACGGAGCCTTCGACCCGGGCGATCGGAATCAGATCGTTCATCCGATTGAGACAACGCAAAACGGTCGACTTTCCGCAGCCCGACGGCCCGATGAATGCGGTGATCTCACGCTCCTTGACCTCAAGGTTGATATCAGCGACCGCTCGATTCTCGGCGTAATAAACATTGAGATTCGCAAGGTTGAAAACCTCGCGGTCAGCGCCATTGCCACCACCATCTTCGGTGAGGTCTGGTACGTCAGGAAGGGCTTCGTATTCGGTCACGGACATCGTTTCTCCGGTGATCAGCGCCCAAGGCGCTTCGCGATTCGTGCTCGTCCAATGATCGCCACGAGGTTGATCAAGAAGACGAGAACCAATAGGACAAGGCTCGCAGCCGCAGCGTGGCCGCGCCAGATCGCCGCCGGCTCCTTGGTAAAGGTGGCGATATTCATGGGCAACGCAGTAAAGGCGCCACGCATCTGCTCCAAGAAGTCGTTGTTGCCGGTGGTGTAGTACCCGGCAGCACCCACAACAAGAAGCGGGGCAGCTTCGCCCAGGGCGCGGGCAATCGAGAGCACGGTTCCCGTCAAAATGCCGGGCATAGCGGCAGGCAGTACCTGAGTGCGGATCGTCTCCCACTGCGTGGCACCAAGCCCGTAGGCGCCATCGCGATAGGAACCAGGTACTGCTCGGATTGCCTCGGCCGAGGTGATGATCACGATCGGCAAGACCAGAATGGCGAGGGTGAGAGCGCCGGAGATGACCGAGTCGCCGCCGGTGAGCCCCTTCAAGGTCTGAACGAAGACGGCAAGCCCAAGAAGGCCATATACGATCGACGGCACGCCGGCGAGATTGCGCACCGTCACCTGGATCAACCTCGTCGTCCAGCTGTCGGTGGCGTACTCCTCGAGATAGACCGCTGCGCCGATGCCGATCGGGAAAGACAGGATCACGATGCCGGCGATGATCAGCGATCCGCGAATGCCCTGAGCCACACCGGCCTCGTCAGGGTTGGAGACGAACGAGGTCGAAACAAAGCCCCACATCCGACTGGTTGAGATGTCCCATGATCCTTGGACGACATCCCAAAAAACCGCGCCTACCATGACGAAAGCGGCAAGGACAGCGAGGCTGATCAGACCGAAGAAAGCTTGGCCCGAGCGGTCGGAGCCAGGTTGCTTCTGCAGGCTGCTGGGGTCGAAAACGTCACCACGCATCTCAGTACACCTGTCGGAATCGGCGGACGATGAAGTCGGACACCACGTTGAGAAGCAGCGTTGCGAGGAAGAGCAGGGCCCCTAGGAAGTACAGGCTCTGGAAGGCGATTCCCGAGCCAGCCACAGAGTCCGTGCCAGCACCGACCGAGGCCATCGCCGCAGTGAGGGTCTGCCCAGGTTCAGTCGGGTCGCTCTCAAAAAGCGCCCCACCAGACCCACCGGCGGCGATGAAAACCACCATCGTCTCTCCGATGGCTCGAGACACGCCGACGATCAATGCAGCTGAAATGCCCGAGATGGCGGCCGGGAACACGACACGCAGCGCCGTCGTGGCCTTTCGGGCACCGAGGCCGTAGCTCGCCTCCCGGAGTTCACCCGGCACCGCACGCATCGCGTCTTCCGAGATCGAGGCCACGATTGGGACGGTGAGCACGCCGACACCGAGGCCGGCAGCGAGCAAGGAGAAGATGCCAATGTCGGCGAAGATCGGCTGCAGGATTTTGGGAAAGATGAACGAGATGGCGAAGAGGCCCAGCACCACCGACGGAATCGACGCAAGCGTCTCGATCAGCGGCTTCACGATTCGCTGGGTGCGATCGCCTGCGTATTCTGAAAGATAAAACGCCACGCCGATCCCGACTGGTCCGGCGACCACCATGGCGATGACGGTCACCCAAAGCGTGCCGACAAAGAGTGTCGAGAGATCGAACTGCCCGCGCCGCGGAAACCAACCCACGTCGGTGAGCAAGCCCCAACTGAACTCCTGATCGGAAACGAACACCCACGCCTCGGTGAAAATGTTCAGCACGATCAAGGCACTGACGACCACCGACGAGAGGCCCGCAGCGAACATGGCCTTGCGAGCTCGCTCGTTCTGCGCAGCACGCCCGGGCGCAAGCCGAAGGTCAGCGATCGATCGAATCGGACCGAGATCGGGGGAAACGCCGGCAATCCCGCCTTCCACCACCGCCGACCCGACGAAAAGGTCCCAGGGGGCTTTTGCCCCAACACCAGCACGATCAAGCGCCTCAATCATGACCGCCACGGCAACGGCGATGACCACGATTCGCCAGACATTGAAGTCGAACGCCCAAAGAGGTGCGGCGTAAACGATCAGGAATCGGATCAGCTGTCGCACTGCCATGCGCAGCGGACCAGCGAACGAACCATCCCCGAGCTGGACCGAACTTCCCATCAGCCGCATTACTGCGGTCTGCCCGCTGGGCCAGCAGTAGCCTTCAAATGCGGCGAAGATGATCGCTGCGATCCACCAGTTCGACAGTCCAAAGTCGCCGATCGGTCCAGCGACGAAGTACTCGATGATCGCAACCAGCAAAGCGACCAACAGATACAGCACGCCCTCGATCATCATGGTCACGCCTCGCCGCCAAAGCGGGAACGGCCGACCAGAGGCGGTCAACAATGTGCTGGACGTCGCCCGGTCGATGGTTGTCGCCATGCTCAGTCCTCGCTCCACTGGCCCTGACCGGTAAGGCGAACCGCCCAGACGGTCTTGGCTCGTGCTGAGTCAGTACCATTGAGATCGACATATCCGACTTCGCTGACTGCAGCGAGCCCTTCGTCGCTTAACATGTAGTCGACGAACGCCTCGACCGCTTCGTCCTCCGCCGCCTCCGCTGCATTGACATAGGTGTAAAGGAATCGAGCGACCGGAAACACCAGATCGCCGATGGTCTCCTCGGTCGGGGTCACGCACGTGCCATCGTCCTCGACAGCAACCTGCAGGAGCTTGGCGTCACCCGCTTCGGCCGCTTCCATAGCGAAGGCAAATCCGACCCAACCGATCGAATGAGAGGACGAGGAGATCCCCTCGAGGATGGTGTTGTCGTTGGGCGAGGACGAGTAGTCGGGGCGAACCGTCTCGACGAAGTCACGGCCGGATGTGTCAAGACCAGTGTCTCCATCGGCAACCGCCTCGATCACGATCTCGCCGAACGAGTCGAACGTGCCCGACTCTTCGCCAGGACCGAACACATCAAGTTCGAGTCCCTCGGGGAACTGGGTTCCACCCCATTCGGCCGTGAGTTCGTTCGCATCAGCCCAACTCTCGAAACCCTGGGCCTCCGAGGAGATCAAGGCGTAGAGGTCGTTGAACGACACACAGTCGATCTCAGTGTTTGCCGGCGAAGTGACCAAGGTGATGCCGTCGACAGCCCGGCGGATCTCGATGAATTCGATCCCACTTTCTTCACACAACGCAACCTCCTCGGGCTTGAGCAGCCGAGAAGCGTTGGTGATTTGTACTTCACCTCGGCAAAAGAGTTGCGCGCCATCGCCGGACCCGGGATTGTCGACCGAGATGGCTACACCGGGAGCGATCTCCTCGAAGCGTTCCGCTTGGAGTTGCACGATCGGGAAAACCGTCGATGAGCCGGAAATGGCGATCTCTGACGCCAGTTCATCGACGGCGGTAGCTTCCTCCTCGGCGGCCACGGTGGTGGCAGCGGGGGCGGCGGCTGGCTCGGTCTCGTCCTTCAGCGAGTCAATGCCAAAACCAACGACGGCGACGACAAGGGCGGTCAGACTCATCGACAGAAGGCGGGAGCGCGAACTGGGGCGGGAAGACGTCATGGCGGCATTCAGACATTACGGACCAAAGTTGACCCAAAAGGGGTCCCAGAGTGAACGCTGGCGGCTGAAAAGATGAACGGATCATGAACGAAGCGGAAGGCAGAGGTTGCACCAAACGCCGAGCGGCGAGGTACGCACCGGACAACGCCGACGCGTACCCCGCCGTCTGGAGGGGGCTCTTCTCGTTCGGGCGTCAGCCCGAACGATGTCGAACTCAGCCGCTGAAGCTGCGACCCGTGATGCGATTCGCCCACACCGACTGGGCGAGCTCCTGATCAGCCTCAGCCAGGTCGATATAGCCCACGGCAGTCACAGACTCAAGGCCGGCATCGCTCATCATGTAGTCGACGAAAGCGGCCACCGCAGGATCACTCTCTGCCATCGCGGGGTTCACGTAGGTGTAGAGGAAGCGGGCGATCGGGAATTCGGCGGAGGCAATCGTTTCCGGGGTCGGCACGACACAGTCGCCACCGTCCTCATATGCAACACCCAGAAGCTTGGCTTCGCCGGCCTCCTCGGCCTCCTTGGCGAAAGCGAAACCGACCCAACCAAAGCTAGTGTCACTCGAGGCGATGCCTTCGATGATCACGTTGTCGTTGCCGGACGAGGTGTAGTCGGGACGAATCGTCTGGACGAATTCTCGGGCCTCAGAGTCGAGCCCGGTCTTGCCCTTGGCGACAGCCTCGATCACGATCTCACCAAACGAGTCGAAGGTGCCCGACTCTTCACCAGGTCCAAAGATGTCGAGGGATGCATCCGGCAGTTCGCCAGCGGTCGAACCCATCTCGGCGAGCAGGGCGTTAGCGTCGGCCCAGCTGTCAAAGCCGGTGGCCTCTTCGCTCAACAGTGCGTAGATCTGGCTGAACGAAACACACTCGACAGCGTTGTTGTTCGCCGACGTGATCACGGAAATGCCGTCGATACCGCGACGGATCTCGATGAACTCGATGCCGTTGGCGGCGCAGGTCTCCAGCTCGGAGTCCTTGTACGCCCGAGAAGCATTGCCGATCGGGATCTCGCCGTCACAGAAGAGGGCGGCGCCATCACCGGAGCCGGGGCCATCGACGGAGATCGCCACGCCGGGGTTGGCGGCGGCTAACTCCTCGGCCTGCTTCTGGACGATGGGGAACACGGTCGAGGAACCGGAAACGGCGATCGACCCTTCGAGAGCAGACTCCTCCTCGGCCGGCTCTTCTTCGGCCGGCTCTTCTTCGGCCGGCTCTTCTTCAGCCGGCTCTTCTTCGGCCGCAGACGCCGCCGTGGAGTCGGAGCCGGAGTCGGCCTCGGTGGTGTCGTCGTCATCGCCGCAAGCAGCGGTGAATAGGGCGAATACAGTCAATAGGATGACGAGCAATCGAGCTCGACGGAAATTCGTGGTATGCATGCTCCGCACAGTACGGATGGCGAATTGGCGCCAAACTGACAACCGGTTACGACTCGGAGCGCCCTTTCTGAACGTTTGGTAAACGACCCCGGGGCGATCGTCACCCGGCTTCGGCAGCGACAGTCAGGCGCTGCGGCCCATCAGGGCGAGGAAACGATCGACGATCGAGGCATCGGTCGGAGGCGCAACCGGCTGGTCGGGCAGGATGCCTCCAGCGAGCACGGCGTCGGCATGCTCGGCCCAGAAGTCAAGGCAGCCATCGACGAGATCCTCGGGCAGCTCGACCGGACGGCCCGTGGCCTGCCCGATATCCCATGCCCGAACCAGGTTCTCGCTGATGCGCTGGGCGAGCAGATCACCGAGCAGAATCGGCCCTTGCTCGTGCGGCACGATCGTGCCGGCCGGATCGATGTCGCGGAGCGCGCCGATGGCGCCCACTGCCGTACCGCGCCAGGCCGCA